>ENA-UPSY01003353-UPSY01003353.1-human-gut-metagenome-genome-assembly--contig:-NODE-3353-length-11794-cov-4.218913_pt1 | contig 11794 bp, 6 predicted proteins | sample MGYA00250044_ERZ773365 | MGnify/ENA primary metagenome ERZ773365 (study PRJEB29103, sample SAMN06111932) | human gut metagenome | biome: human gut; feature: ankylosing spondylitis patient; material...
GGGAATGGCGGCATCCGGTATCTTGCTGTACACCTATACAACCCGCCCCGAACTACGATTACACCGGAAAGACATGCGCTTCGACCGTTCCAGCCTGAAAGAAATCACTTCCTTCTCCACACTGACTTGCGTCCAACAATCCGTGATGAATTTCGGAATATTGATGGTGCAAGGGTTGGTAAATAGTTTTGGTACGGCTGTCATGGCCGCATTCGCCGCAGCAGTCAAGATCGACTCTTTCGCCTATATGCCCGTTCAGGAATTCGGGAATGCTTTTTCCACTTTTGTCGCCCAGAATTTCGGGGCGCGGAAAGGAGATCGCATACGCCGGGGAGTACGCAGCGCATTTCTTATAACGATCGTCTTTTCCCTTGTCATCTCGCTGTTGGTTTTCTTTTTTGCCAAGCCGTTGATGCTTATTTTCGTCCGTCCGGATGAAACCGAGATACTTCGCATCGGAGTAGAATACCTACGCATCGAAGGGGCTTTCTATTCAGGTATCGGTATCTTGTTTCTCCTTTACGGTTATTACCGTGCCGTCCGTATGCCGGGAATGTCCGTCGTGCTCACTGTTCTGTCTTTAGGCACACGTGTCGTTCTTTCTTACTGGCTGGCCTCCATTCCTTCTATCGGGGTCACCGGTATTTGGTGGTCTATTCCTATCGGTTGGTTCCTGGCCGACTTGGCCGGCATCGCTTATTACCGCTACCGCAAATATGCAGCCTTACGGGCTTGACAAAAAAGGAACAGACATAACTGGAGAACAGATAGGATAGTCATATAACGATGAAAACCGGTTGTAGTCTCTTGCAACAATTTACTAAAATGCTCTTGAAGTTTATTTCTTGTCTCAGACAAAGATAGTAATTTTGCACTTTGACAGTGCAAAATGGTATATAAAATTGCACTATGAGAGTGCAATTTCGTATAATATCGACATAACAAGAGGATGAAACAGTCAAAACATCTATTCCAAGAGATTTGACTATTGCCGGATTTTTCTATCTTTGCAGCCGTAAAAAGTAATGATAAATTATGGACGACAGTATTCCGCGAGAAACAGAAACAGTAAGTAACACGTAACGCGCAGGGGTAAAACAGTAAGGCCTCTGTACGTTGACAAAAAAACGAAAGGAGGCAATAATGAGAACTTTTCTTTATTGTGAAGCCGGCTTTGTGGAAAAAGACCAATGGCTTCCAAATAGCTGGATCAATGTAGAATGCCCTACACCGGAGGATATCCATTACCTGACAAACCAATTCAATGTTCCCGAATCTTTTTTAAGCGACATTGCCGATACGGACGAACGTCCGCGTATCGAATATGAAGGAAATTGGTTATTGACTATCATTCGAATTCCAGTACAAAGCCAGGAACAGGGTATTCCTTTCACGACTATCCCCCTGGGGATTATGACGAACAATGAAATCATCATATCCGTTTGCTATTATAAGACGGAACTGATACCGGACTTTATCCGGTACACCCGCCGCAAAGAGGTCGTCGTACGTCACAAATACGACCTGATCCTGCGGTTGATCCATTCGTCCGCCGTATGGTTCCTGAAATATCTGAAACAAATCAATATAGATATCAGTGCAGCAGAGAAGGAGTTGGAACGCAGCATCCGTAATGAAGACCTGCTCCGTCTGATGAGATTGCAGAAAACCTTGGTTTACTTCAACACCTCCATTCGTGGCAATGAAGTGATGATAGGTAAACTTAAGACTATTTTCCAGGATACGGATTTTCTGGATAAAGAGTTAGTGGAAGACGTTATCATCGAATTGAAACAAGCACTCAATACGGTGAACATTTACAGCGACATTCTCACTGGGACAATGGACGCCTTCGCCTCCATTATCTCAAACAATGTGAACACTATCATGAAACGTATGACCAGCTTGTCTATCGTCTTAATGCTCCCTACATTGATTGCCAGTTTTTATGGCATGAACGTAGATATTCATCTGGAAGAAGTGCCCTTTGCTTTTTCTTTGATTGTACTCTTCTCTATCGGATTGTCCACGCTGGCGTTTGTGATATTCAGAAAGATCAAATGGTTCTGATCTTTCACTTAACATTATAGAATATTACCTTTACCGTTACAGTATTACTGAGACGATAAAGGTAATATCTATTAAGTCTTCAAAACAATCTTCCTATTCCAACGAAAGATACTCTATAACAGGGAGCCATTCTGTATTATCACATCCATTATCTCCTCTCATGGATACCATAAACTGAACTTCATCTCCTTTATTGACCGAAACCGTATTAGTTCCCATATCTACAAAATTTTGATTGGAGCTTTCTATTGTCATACTCCAAAACGGAATCTGATAGTTCTTTCTGACAGATACATCAACTCCGTCTCCACAAGTACCCGGACGACGTACCTTTCCACGAACCAGAATTTTACCCGAAGCTGGAGCCTTCCATATCAAAATAGGTTGTTTATTGACATCCGGGTGCATAGCAGCAGCCATTTGTGGGAAGTTACGTACAGGATTAGTGTCCGTACGTTGCCAACCAATGTAACAATATGTGTCAACATCCCAAAAATTACGGGAACTATTCCACAAAAGTTCTTTCATCTCACTGCCATCCAAATATTTATAATACCAATCGAAACGTCCTTGCTCACTACTGAATCCACTAAACTCTGTTGAAAAATCCCAAACTTCACCTACCCATGTTCCATTCTTCAAATTAGGAGACACATTTATATTACTTGTATAAACATTTGTCGTCACTTTATCTTCAGCTAAAGAAAGGCCTTCACTATTTCTCACATTTATAAAATCCACACCAGAAACTTCCGCTTGAGTTGTTCCATAAATGATACCTCCAAGAGTTCCTCCATAATTAATGTACACATCTTCAATTCTGACATTTCGTATAGTTCCTGTCCCTTCATCTACTACAAAACGAAACAGACTATTCTGAGGAACTTTCACATCTACACGAATATCCTTATAAACGACCCCATCGACTACTCCCTCATTATGAGGTTCAATAGCCATTACAGCTTCCAGCTGCCACACATTCGGACGTGAAATATTAAGAACATCTATCCTCTCATACCGAATATTACGAATGTCCTGATTGGTTTCATAACCTATTGTCATGGGATTAGAGGAATCACACCAAACTACACAGTTTCGAAAAGTTACATTCTCACAAGTTTGAGGGACGGGCATTTCGTTTATAAAATCTCTTGCCTTGACAGCCAATATATCATCATGCCCCCGAAAAAAACTATTCTCAACCAGTACATCATGGCAACCCGTTATATCACAGCCATCCGAACTCATCCCATGAGATATTGTATGTACATTATCTATATGTATGTTATTACTTTGATACATGGCAATAGTCCAAACTTTAGGATGCATCACATTAATACCTTCGATTTTAATATTATTACTTTTCTTATTAATACAAACAATACGTCCTTCATCCCCCAAGCTAGTCAGATGTTCTCCACAAATCACACCACGCCCGCGAATAGTGACATTCTGAAGTTCCACCCCATAAAAACGACCATATACAAAAGCTCCTCCTGCAATATAATATATTTTATTACTTTCGAGTTTATAAAATTTATGCTCATAAACTCCAGGAGCAAAATATACGACATTAGGGTCATCTTTCGAAGGAGCATCTATTTCCGGAGGGTTAGCAAAAATATAAAGATTCTTAGTTGCACTACTACCATTTTCTGAATCACCATTGATCTTAACAAAATATTGTCCCGGCTCACGAATAACAAAAGAAATCTCACTACCATTCACTTTAGGAACTATTTGTGCTCTTGACGGAAGAATCTCAACAGAACTAACAGAATAGTTAGGTTTTACTTTTATCGCAACCGAACCTTTAAAATCGAAATAAGCATATTCAGGATATACGCTTCCATAATCACCTCCGCCTGTGGCTTCCGTACGATAAACAAAACAAGACTGATCGTTCACCCAAACAGAATGGTCCATTCCAATTACATTCTGTGCCAAATTGCCAGGAGCCGGATATAATTGAAGATATTCAGTCTCAACCGGTTCGTCACCTTCATTGTCACTTCCACCATTTCCTTCATTGTCTTTAACCGCTTTATCGCTACACCCTGCTAAAAACAGAATGGTAGACATTGCGATAGAAACAAATATATCTAATATATGTACCATAATACTTTTTTAATATTACAAGTTAATTCTTATATTACTATTTCATCATATAAAATTTTAAAATACCACCTTCCATTATATCTTTATGCGAAATACTATTTCCAGTCAGTTCTTTACCGTTCAGTTCTATCTTTCTCACATGAATATTTTCAAGAGAGTAATTCACGGTCTCAACAACAAATCGCTTATTATTTCCCAATTCAATTGTAATTCTCGGAAGTTGTGGAGCACCCAAAATATATTCTCCGCCGCAAGGATTTACCGGATAGAATCCCATAGCAGAAAAGACATACCAAGCAGACATTTGTCCACAATCATCATTACCACAAAGTCCATCAACACGATCAAGATATTTTGTCTTACAAATATAATTCACCAGTTCTTCCGTCTTTGAAGGTTTACCAGCCATTCTATACAGATAAGCCACGTGATGACTAGGTTCATTCCCATGAGCATATTGCCCGATCAGGCCGGTCACATCCGAAGAAAAACCTTCATTATGCACCACTTCTTTCAATATAAAAAGAGAATCCAATTTAGTAATAAATGCATCTTCTCCTCCCAACATATTAATCAAACTATCAGGCTCGTGCTGAACATGCCATGTATATTGCCAGGCATTTCCTTCTGTATAATCTCCTCCAGAAGTGCTCTCATGTGATATAACTAATTTATCAAACGGTGTCCGCCAGTTTCCTTTTGAGTCCTTCGGCCGCATCAGACCGGCTTCTCTGTCAAATAAGTTTTTATAGTAACCAGCCCGTTTAGTAAAGAAACGGTAATCATCTTCTTTACCAAGAGCTTTAGCTAATTGTGCGGCACAATAATCATCATAACATGATTCCAATGTTCTCGACACACTCTCATCTTTTATGATATCAAACGGCAGATATCCATATTGATCATAAACATCCCAATTTGATTTAGGCAAATTTGTAAGCAAAGATGTTCTTATAGCAGAGTATGCTTTCTCCACATCAAAACCACGGAAACCTTTCAGATAAGCATCCACAATAACAGGCACAGCATGATTTCCAATCATAGTGTAAGTTTCTCCGCCCCACAAAGCCCAGATTGGTAAAAAGCCTTGTGTATCAAATTGCTTTAACATAGAATTCACAAAGTCATTTACTATTTCAGGCGAAACAATAGTATATAATGGATGCGCAGCCCTGTAAGTATCCCACAGAGATAACGTACTATAAAATGTTGGTTGGTCAGTATCAGCTATATTGTTAGGTTGAATAAATAATCGATACATTGCCGTATAGAATATCCTTTTCTGTTCAGTCGTACCTTTCACATTTATTCGCGATAAAAACTTATGCCACTCCTTATGAGCCACTTGCTTGACTGCATTGAAATCCCAACCGGGCAATTCAGTTTCCAGATTTCTCTTTGCACCTTCAATACTAACTGACGAAAGCGCTACCTTCACCAACAGCTCCTCCCCCTTCTTCAAATCAAAATCAAGTACATAACGCGGAGCTTGTTCCCGAATATCACGTAAAGGAAGCTTATGCTTTTGTTTGTAAGGCCTATTAAATTCAATCGTATAATAATAACAACGCTCAATCCAAGATTTAGTACGAGCAAAGCCTACAATGCGGGTCGACGATTCGAAAAGTTGTTCCGCATTCAGCACATATTGATGAAAAGTATTTTCATCACCTACCATTCCATTTTGAAAATCAATCAGTAACCGAGCCGAATCATTAGTATTAAAAGTATAACGATGTATCGCAACATGCGGGCTAGCTGTCATCTCGGCATTCACCTCATAATCATCGAGATATACCATATAATATCCCGGTTCAGCAAACTGGTTCTTTTTCTGATAACCACTAGCATATTCTTTCTGCTCCATATCGCCCGTATATGGCAACATCAACAAATCACCCAGATCAGGACAACCGGTACCATTCACTCGTGTTTGAGAAAATCCATAGAGTACTGTATCTTTATACTGATACCCTCCTGTATAGTCCCACGAACAATTACCACTTTGTGGTCCTACTTGAATAAGCCCAAACGGAAAACAAGCATTCGGAATGCAATGCCCAAACTCAGCTGCACCGACAAACGGATCAACGTACTGAGTATTACTCTCGACGTTTGAATGTACTGAACAAGCACTCAAACAAAAAGATAAAGAGAAAGCAGATAATAAGTTCTTCATAATTTTAATGTTTACGGATCATTGCTGCATATCCCCCTCCAGATACCATTTGAACGGGTAATACAGTATTCTTATTCACTTGTATCGTTTCTATTGAGAAATCTTTAGCATTACGCGTGGCATTTATGCCATCTTTCCAAATCTTGATTTGATATTCTCCTTCAGGTAAAAAATCAAGTTTTATAGAAAGCTCCCGAGAGTCTGAATTTGTCATACACCCAATATACCATTGTCCATCAAACGCCTGTCTTGCTATTGAAACATATTCTCCAACTTTACAATCCAACGGAATAGTCTGTTTCCAGACAGTAGGAACTGTTCGCAGAAATTCCATACATTCTGGTTCTGCAAGATATTTTGTAGGACTATCCGACAACATTTGTAACGGACTTTCATACACAACATACATAGCCAATTGATGACAACGCGTACCTATGCTCATCGGTTCATTCCAATTAGGATACCATTCCTGTTTATGAGCGTTCTCCATCGCACCTGGCGTATAATCCATAGGTCCTGCAACCATACGATTAAAAGGCAATATCAGATTATGGTCAGGATTAATAGCTTTATCACGATCGCCTTTACACTGTTCCTGCCCATAAACACCTTCAAATGTCACCACATTAGGATACGTGCGATACAATCCCGTAGGTTTATAGCAACCGTGAAAATCGACTAACAATTTATACTTAGCCGCTTCTCTGGAGACTCTCGTATAAAAACCAACCATTTCCTGATCATCACGGGACATAAAATCAACTTTTATGGCTTTAATGCCCCATTTCGAAAATTGTTTCAACGCCTCATCCAGTTTCTCATCTAGCCGTACCCATGTACACCATAAAACAAGACCCACATTCTTAGATCTGCCATACGCTGAAAGTTCATCCATATCAATATCCCGGGAAAGCTTCATGATATCAGACAAATCATACCATCCTTCATCCAGCACTACATACTCAAGCCCGTTCGATGCTGCAAAATCAATCAAGTATTTATAGGTTTCAGTATTCATCCCAGCTTTGAAATCGACTTTGTAGATATTGCAGTTATTCCACCAATCCCACAACGCCTTTCCCGGTTTCACCCATGCAAAATCATCCTTTGCCGGAGTTGCAAGCTGATAAACAAGTGTATTGTTCAACAAGTCCTTATCTTCTCTTGCAAGAGCTATCACCCGCCACGGGAACTCTGTCGGTGAAGAATACCAAGCTATAAAATTCTCCCGAGAATGTACGTATTCATCCCTGTCCCCTTTTATTTCCTTCTCTTTCGGATAATGAGGAAAAACAGCCCTTAGTTTTCCTCCTATCGAACTTTCAAGCCACATACCCGCATAATCCAATAAGTTTGCTTCCGTTATTAACACTTTTACCCCATTGATATCAAAAAGGACAGGAAGACAAGCTAGTTTTTTAGCTCCCAAATTCTCTAAAGTACATTTCGTAAACTTTGGTTCATTACCTGAATAAAAACTTTTTTCTCCCGGATACCAAACAACATCTTTCTTATTGAACATAAATTCGGCAACTTCATCCGTGACCTTATATTCACCCTTTATATTAGATAACCAACGCCACGAAACGCCGTTATCATACGCCCGCCATTCCAAAGAAATACGATCGGAAAAATCTATTCGTAGTTGATTATATATATCAGCTATCATTGAAGCCTTTTGGGATACCACCGGATGTAGGACAGTATTTACAGATGAACGGCTTACCTTTCTTACCTTTAATCTTTTATCCGCAGACATATCTGTCAAAAAAGCAATCTTCGCCTGCTTAACAATCGATTTTCCATCCATTATCACATTGAAACCAATCGAATCCGATATCCCAATTGTTACTGATACCCGGTGATCCGGCGAATGCAATATATAATCTTTGGCAAAGGTTCCAGTAGACAGCATTATCAAGACCAATAACGCAGAGGTTCGCAGATATATTTTTTTTCTTCGCATAATCCATTTTTTTGTGGAACACAAGGTACAGAAAATACCTCTATACCTTAGTGTTCCGATGTTTATCATTTTATTTTGTTCTAGCCAATCTTAATCCTGTAGGCCACGCCCTTTCACTAGGAGGCTGTACCCAACGCGAATATGTCAGATATACGGTTCCACCCCAATTCCAAATAGAACCACCACGTTTTATCTTGGCATACTGTCCCCATTGAACAGGAATATCATTCGGATAATTCTTCGGAGTTTCCGTATATGCAGTATGCCATTCCCAACAGTGCTCTGCTACATTACCGTTCATATCATAGAAACCTAAGCTATTCGGTAGTTTAGTTGCAATTTTCTTCAAGCTGTCAGTAGTACCTTCGATCCATCCATATAACTGAAGTTCTGAATAATCATCGGTTCCTGCATATTTCGTTCTGTGCTCTGCACCGCCTCCGGCTGCATATTCCCATTCTGCCTCATTAGGCAAACGATATCCTTTAGCGTTCCAATCACACACGACACGTTCTTCAATATTATTTTGGTATATCCAATTATCCGGGTCTGTTTCTCCGTTAATAGAATAACATGGAGACAATCCCTTCAAAAAACTCAACTTGTTACAGAATACGATAGCATCATACCAGGTTATATTCGATACGGGATAATAATCATCCACTGGTGAAGGACAATCCGTACAAGTAGGATTGTAATTCATCACTTCTACCCATAACTTCTGCGTGGTTTCCACTTTTGACAAATAAAATGCCGGAACGCTTACCAGAAATGTAGGTCCTGATTCATTTCCATCATTGCCTCCCATTAGGAAAGTAGCGGACTCCATTAATATCATATCCAATCCATCATCCACATAAGACGGAGTAAACAAAATCTCATTTCCATATTGTGTACCAATCTCATTAGTTGCATAAGCTCGTACATGATAAACTTTACCAGCCTGCAATCCGGAAAGTTCACTACTAAACGCTCCCATTCCTGCCCCATCTACAGTATAATTGTCAGCTAAAGTAGGTTCCTTTGTAGTAGACCAGCAAATCCCTCGGGCTGTGACAGCCGCTCCTCCATCCAAAGTAACATTACCTCCAGATTTTGCAGTAGTAGATGTGATATCCGTTACAGATAAAGTTGATAATGTCGGCAATACAGGCTGTATAGTAGAGAATGAAATTTCCTCTCCATAAGCAGTTCCCGCAAAATTAGTTGCATAAGCACGCAGATAATAGGTTACTTCCGGAGTCAGTCCTGTCAATGTGCTGATAAATTCACCTGTGCCTGTTCCGTCTACAGTCTTATTATCTTCAATAGTAGGATTATGATCCGTAGACCAACAGACACCACGAGCAGAAATGACATCATCACCATCCTTTGTGACATTTCCACCACTGATCGCAGTAGCACCAAAAGCATTAGTCACATGTGCCGATACAACAGTTGCCAATGTCGGATTCTTTGTCGTTATGGTATATTCTTCACCATAAACCACGCCTTTCTCATTAGTGACAAAGGCACGTATGTTATAGGTTTTACCAGGAACCAGCCCTGTGATAACATGTTGGAATGTCCCTTTTCCTGTTCCACAAAGTTTCTTGTCATTATCAGTTGTCGGGCTTTCAGTTGTAGCCCAGCAGACTCCCCTTTCTGTTATATTTCCACCTCCATCGGACATTACGTGTCCGCCAGCCAATACAGATGTGGCTTTGATATCCGTCGGAGCCACAGTCATGATCCGAGGAAGCATTACAACTTCCGAATTATTTTTCTCGTCGTCACAAGCGTACAGACAGAGTAATCCTGCTATGCATACCAGCAGATGATATATTTTTGTTTTCATGTTGTTTATTCTCCCGTATTGATTGTTACTTCCATTACTTCACTGTAATTGACATATCCGTTTGTCTTGGCTCCGATCCTGAAATAAACCCTGTTACCATTTACCTGTATTTTATACTTATTAGTTTGATAAGTATTATCTGTTGCTAAATTAAAAGTAAATGTCCCATTCTCACTACCAGTACTTTCCGTTAGTTTCCGGCTATAATGGCTACTTACATCATCAACCAACTTCTGATAATCCCAATAAGCATATACCTCCGTCAATTTATAAGCCGGATCGTTCTTACTCACCTTGTAGCTTAAAGTAACTACTTCTCCATTCGCTTCAGCCGATGCTTCGATACGAGAATACGGAATAACAATAATATCCAGTTTCGTCTGTCCTTTTACTGTGGTTGTATACTCTCCTACAGTTTGAAACGGACCGGTTGCAGTAACAGAATAATCACAATTAAAAACTTTTGTATTAGCATACGATCCATCCTGCTTAGCGTAAAACCCTACAGGCTGTGTAGCTTTTGTTCCAATCTCCATGATTCTAATAATCGTTCCCGTTGAACCTTCTACCGGCAATGGCACAGGTTTACCCGTCTGCTGATCAATGATTAACCCATACAATCCACCATTCGGTGCATCATAATTATCCTTTTCACATGCTGCCAGTATACCTCCTATTAGAACAATGATTCCTATTAAATATTTAGTTTTCATAACTTACAAATTGAGTTTAGTTTAGAAATTCCGGATTCTGAATCAAACTAGGATTTGAATTCATATCATTTCCTGAGAATTTAGTATAATAGTTTTTCTCTGTAAAGACACGCTGCCGTTTAGGCAAATCATTAGCAACTTCAAACACGTACTTTCGAATACGCAAATCAAAGAAGGGATGTAGCCCTGCCCCACGGAAACCGTTAAGACCACCCTGATCTACCGGTAGATGTGCAATACGCCACCTTTTCATATCCCAAAAGCGATGCCCTTCAAAAGCTAATTCCACCTGACGTTCGTGCCTTACTTTCTCCACATCCACTACCGCAAAAGGAGTTACCACTCCAGCCCTATCCCGTATTTTTTTAATAGCCTCAAAAGCTTCAGTCTGGTACTTACCCATTTCCACAGCAGCCTCAGCTAGATTCAGATAGACTTCAGCCAATCTGAAAATCGGGAAAGATGTTTCGGTCTTGCCGAAATCCCATTGTGCTTCAGTCTTCAGATTCTCATTGACAAACTTACGAATATTGAATCCTGTTTTCGAAGCATCTCCTGTATATGTACCTCCATCTTTACCAAAAATGGTATCTTTACGTTGTGTTTCAGGATCAATATATGTCTCCAACAAGTAAGAAGGACCGGGAGCGCTTTGGGCATAATATTTGGAACCATCTTTCAAAATCAATCCTCTTTGAAACTGCATTGTTGAGCCCAACAAAGAAGAACCCGGTACATAAATGGAAGCTAAGAATCGAGGATCTTTCCCTTGAAACATTTCATACGTTGTTTCGAATGACTGTCCAATATCTATCTTTCCTTCCGAACCATCCTGATATTCAAAAGCTTCGACCATTTCAAAAGTAGGAGTGATGGATCCCCAACGGCAATAAGAATAAGGCAAATGTTTC
>ENA-UPSY01003355-UPSY01003355.1-human-gut-metagenome-genome-assembly--contig:-NODE-3355-length-11792-cov-40.484251_pt1 | contig 11792 bp, 9 predicted proteins | sample MGYA00250044_ERZ773365 | MGnify/ENA primary metagenome ERZ773365 (study PRJEB29103, sample SAMN06111932) | human gut metagenome | biome: human gut; feature: ankylosing spondylitis patient; material...
TGATATTAATTAAACAGAAATAACTGTTTAATTTTCAATTAGATAGAGATTGTATGATGTTTCGCTGTATGAAATGTCACCCTTTTTCTTATATGGCAGATGTCGGCAAGCTCTTTAAGGTAGGCATTGCTTTTCTGGTTCGAGATGGTCGGGAACAGGTATTCCGATTCGCCTTTTCTTATGTAAAAACTTGCTATTTTCTTGGCTTGGGGAAGGAGAGGGATGAATGCGGGGTGATTGGTCTTGGTCCTGTACAGATGGATATACATTCCTTTGTCAGAATCTGAAATGATTTGATCCTTTCTCAACCGACAGATGTCTGAGTAGGCGATGCCTGTGAAGCAGCTGAAGATGAATATGTCACGAATGGAAGCCAGTCTGGGAATATCCAGCCGCTTGCCCATTATCCTTATAATTTCCTGCCTGTTCAGGTATTGTTTCTGGCTTTCCTCCTTCTTTATCCGGTAGGTTGAGAACGGATTTGTCAGGATAATTCCGCACCGGTATGCCCATAGAATTCCTTTTCTTACCATACTCATCATCTTGGCTGTCGTATTGATCGACAGCCTGCAGTCAGTCCTGAAGAACAGCTCCAGTTCGTGTATCATCTGTCGGTCGAACTGTTCCAATGCCATATCTTGCCTGCCCATCTTCTTGCAGAACTCTTCAAGCCGTCTGTAGACCAGTTTATGCCTGTTGGAATGGGACATGCTGATTTGTCCGGCATGTGCCAGCCTGTCCGCATCTTTCACTTGTTTGTCAAATATCTCCAAAAGGGAATGCGGGTTGGATCCTGTGGTCATGAAGCGTTGTTTCAGCATGCTTGCCGTAAGCTGTTTCCCTTCCAGTTGGGCCTGTTGGTAATGATGTTGCAATGTGGAACTTACTTTGTCCAGGTATGCATTGATATCGTGTGCTTCTGGATTCATGTTGGAAACACGCCTGTTCTGCTTGTCCCAATGCTCCTGCAGGATGGACATCTTCAGGCTTACATCTGCGGCCTTGTTGTTGACTATGATGCGGAGCATGATTGTTGACTTGCTGTCTTTTTGAAGCTTTCTACGCTTCAGATAGAAGTAGATGGAAAAACTATGTCTCATAAGAAATAAATATTAATTGTGTCCATATCACAAATGGGTGCATAGGACATGGATAAGACATAGATTATGGTTCTGAATGGAATGTAATATATTGATTATTAATAGCCTTGGATAAAACGCTACAGGGGAAGAAGATAATGTAAATGCGTGATTTTCAAATATTTGTTAGGGTCATAGGAAAAGGTTCTAATCCGCCTGGGGCCCGAACCCAGAGCCCCAATCTGCCTAGGAGTAATTGGATGGTATGTAATATGTTTATTATCAGATGTTTGAACCTATATAGTTCGACATTGCTTACAAAAATAGGTTCAGTTCCTACATAATTTGCAGGTGAACCTTGTAGGATATTAGTATTCAACCGGATACATCAGGCAGTTGGTTGCAGGGCCTTTGAATAGCCACCTCTTTCTATCTGCATGAAGAATTTGACGTTACGGAGGTAGTGTTCTCCGGCTCGCCGGAACGGACGGGAAAAGCCGGTTATTCCCGTTTCTTTTGGGAGTTCCTACATTCCTCAGTTTTGGCATGTCCGTTCACATAAATACTGGCTTCTTCACGGAATCTTTCACGTTCCGGTGTTCCGGGTTTACCGAACAGGGAATCCATGAGTTCGTCAATATCGGTCAGAACATTTTCTTTCAAAGTTTCCTTTTTTGCCTTCATGTTCCAAAGATAGTTCTCTTGCAGGAGAATGCCAAGTTTTATGGCGCAAAATTGTGAAAAATGGTGTGATAAGGATTTCGTACTATGTGGTAATATGGGCTGAAAAGTTATATGATATAGCTGTCTTTAGCAATTATTTCTACTATGTATTTTATGATTATGAGTAGTATATTAGCTGTTATTTTTTCCAAAGAATATGATAGTTCCCTTTTTTGATTTAATCCTCTAAGATATTTTCATGAATTATATGTTATTTTCTCTTGACAGGTTGCTTTTTATAAAAATATTCTATTATAGATGACATGATTTTACTTTCTTATGATATTTTATTGAACGAATTTAATGGTCAGCTATTATATAAATATAAGTAAAATTTGTACGATTGGAATTATTCCTTTTAATAACACTTTTTGATGCGTTGTTAATTATTTTTTGATGATAGGATGTTTATGAACTACTATGCATTGATTGTGTTCGTGTTTATAGAACATTTGACTTTTTTATCTGCTTAATATTTATCAAAAATTCATTTGGTGATTATTTTATAAGCTCAGTTCTTTTGATGGTCTTACTATCGGTGCCATTGGTAACAGATATTTTTCTGATCATAATTTGCCTATAATTGTAAATGAAATAAGAAATATCTAGTTCTATGAGCGTTGACTGTAATGTATTCTCGACTCAACGATACTTTTGCTTGAAGTTCTCTAAACCCTTGTTGTAAATTAAAATATTTTTAGTGCTATAGAATAAATAAAAACACATAAAGAAGAAAACGTGTTCAAAATTTTACCAATGCAAATACCTTTCCAGACATCTCTTCTAATATTCAAAGCTCCGATTATCCCTTAGAAGATAAATAATAAAATTCTTAAACTGAGATTCCTGCCATTTTGACATTTATAAATTAAAATTATGGATATTCTCTACATGGATTCATTATTGGCATGTATTTTGTTGTGAAAATATATTATTGTATATTATATCAATAATAACGAGAAATTTAAAGTCTTTTTAAAAGGCTAATTGTTTAACCGCCATTTTGGCTTAAAATTTAAGGAATTATGAAAAAATTTCAAAAGCCTCAGTTGGTAGCTCAGGGATCTGTAAAAATGGCAGATTGTCGTCCAAATAGTAGACCCTGTGGTAGACCTTGCAATCCTCCTGGACCTGGAGGACATCGCTAAATTTTGTATATCAGATGATGTAGAATACATCATCTGATATTTTATTGTTTTAACATATCGATTTGTATGAAATATTATAAAATAAATCCGCAGATTCTTTTTCGACATTATGGCGATTTTGGCTATTTGACAGACAATAGAAATTTTGGTTATAATTTTCTTAATGAGGAATTTGTTCTTGGAGATGAAATAATATCTGAAACTGGTGCTGATATTGTATCATGTCTTAAAAAGGAGCCCCTTTCTATCAATGATATTTTGAATAGTGTATATCGTATTTTTGGATATGAAAATGGGCTAGAACATGATGTTATTGAATTTCTAGAACTTCTTTGTTCAAAAGGTTTTATAATTAGTGGGAGTACAGAAGAAGAGTGCGCGAATGGTAGATTTGAGTTTAAAGTATTGACAAATGAAAGTAGAAATCAAGAAAAGGGCAACTCACCGATAGAGACTCAAACCTTTTTATCTAAACGTTTTGGAGATAATCCTTTTCCAACAAGTATTCATGTAGAAATAGCAAGTGAATGTAATGAAAGATGCGTTCATTGTTATATTCCGCATGAATTTAAGTCAGATTTAATAGATGATGGCTTGTTCCTTGAAATTCTTCATCAAGCGAGGAAAATGAACTTGTTACATATTACTATAAGTGGTGGTGAACCTATGTTACATCCTCATTTCATTGATTTTTTGAGAGAATGTAGAATTAATGATATGTCTGTTAATGTTCTTTCAAATCTTACGCTGCTTAATGATGAAATGGTAGCAGAAATGAAACTAAACCCACTGCTTAGTGTACAAACATCTGTGTATTCAATGATTCCAGATATTCATGATGGTATTACACATAAAAAGAATAGTCTGAATAGGACTCTTTCTTCTATCGTTAAATTGATAGAAAATCGTATACCAGTCCAAATTAGCTGTCCTATATTAAAAGTAAATTATGATAGCTATAAAGACGTTCAAAGGTGGGCTGTGGATCATAACATATCTGTCGGTATTGATTTCTCAATAATAGCTCGATATAACCATAATCAAGAAAATTTAGGTTGCAGATTATCGTATGAAGAATTAGAACATATTATTTCTGAAAAGATTATTAATGATTCTGAATATATTGAAGACTTGAAAAAGGAAATTACAGAAAACAAGAGAAAAACAGAAGATTCTTATATATGTAGTATTTGTAATTCATCTATTTGTATTGGTCCTAGTGGTAATGTTTTTCCATGCGTTGGATGGACAAATAAAGTTGTAGGAAATATTGTGAATAATAGTCTTTATGATATTTGGATTCAATCTGATGAAGTGAAGCGTTTGCGAACAATACGGCTTAAAGATTTTATAGAATGTAAAGAATGCAATTTTAAAGAATATTGTACTATTTGTATGGTAAGAAACTCAAATGAAAGTCCTACGGGTAACCCATTTGAATTAAGTCGATATTTTTGTAATATTGCAAAAATAAAAAAGGAATTACACAATAAATATTGTAGTAATTTAAAGAGAAAATAACACATTATGACTTTAAGTGTTATTTAAATGAGGTTGACTGTCTTGACTAGCCGTTTTTAGTTGTAAAACAATTTGCGATAAATAACGTTTCAGAACTCACTGAAACAGATAAGGACGCTCTGGTGAGTCAGCTTTTCGAGTACTATAAAAGGCTGGTAGCTCTCCAGGTCTATGCACAAATAACCTAAAATTTAAACCCGAAACTTATTACGATGTTTTGCATTTGATATTTCAATCTAAAATCACTATCTTTACTCCGTTGGAACAAGGCAAATTCCTATCGGAAAAACATAGAAATGAAGCAGGTGCAGAAGTGGGTGCTTTTATTGGAAGATTTTTATAACAGGTTGAATATCAGTTTGAATTAAAAACTCCGTTAGTCCCGTACGCACCGCTTAAAAGTCCTTGATTCTGAATGAATCAAGGACTTTTTTTATGCTTTTCCTGTTTCAGGTACTCCCTGGCAGCAGCTATAAGAGTATATTCTGCATCGAAACAAGGAAACCTATATACGGTTTTCTGCGGTTTCTTCTGCTTGTTCTACGTTTCCTGCACCGGAACCTTACGTTTTTCATGTGGGAAACGTAGGTTTCCGCATAGAGAGCCGTACGTTTCACGGTCGGGAAACGTAAAAAGCGCTTTTCCATGTTTCTTTTATTTCATAGTCCTTTTTAGGTTATCTATTTTGATGTTAGAAATCCTCTTGTGGTAAGTTCTTCTTTTCCCATCCTGCACTGAATACCCCATCTTGCGAACGTAAACGGGATACAAGCAGGTCCAATAAAACCTTGTGTTCTCCTTGCATTTCCATATCGCAATAAACAATTGCTTTTTTGCCACTTGTTTTGTGGAATAAAGCATTTAATTTTACGTTGCGGTCAAAAGACAAGACATTCATGATTATTTGTTGTATTTTATTGGACAGATTTTGCTCGCACTCCACATGGACTGTATATTGAAAAAGTCCTGATTCTTTTTTCTCAATCCATGTGCATAAAGGCCGGAATAGGCAATGTGTGATTAATACACAGGCCACTAAAACTGCTGCTTCTGCATATAGACCGACTCCAGATAATGTGCCGCATGCAGCAGAGCACCAGATAGTAGCTGCTGTGTTCAGCCCTCTGACATTAAACCCGTCTTTCAGGATGAGGCCTCCTCCTATAAAGCCTATCCCTGAAACAATTTGTGCTGCCACTCTTGACGGATCTCCATTACCTATCGTCATGTCACATGAGAGTACGGTAAAGGCTGCAGCTCCTACTGAAACAAGGATGTTAGTCCGCAACCCGGCATTACGTTGCCTGTACTGCCGTTCAATACCAATTAATGTGCCCATTACGAAAGCACACCCCATTCTTGCCAAGTAATCGTAAAATAACATCATATTTTTTTCTGGCAAAGGTATTGCGGGAATGGGGGAAGGTGGTATTAGAATATTGTTAGAGTTGTATTAAAAATGCGTTAGAATGGCTTTTAATGCAGTCCATATAAAAATATTTCCGATTTGGAGATCGTATTTATAAACTTATCTCCCATGTGTACTTTTCTTCTTTCAGTAGGTTGGAAGAGCAGAAATAATCATCTGTTATTTTACAAACCTGTTCAAGTGAGATTTCTGTATTTTTATGAGGTCCGATAAGATGGAATACTTGTCTGTTCTTGTCAAATAAGAATATTTGGAAGATTCTGATATTCGTTCTAATGATTTGTAAAGTATGTTTGTTAGCCTTATTGGTTATAAACATACATATTTTTGCCGGATAATATTCGGATGAAAGAATTTCCTTTGCTTGTTCTGTTGTGGCATTGCTGATTACTACATTTTTTGTTTCTCCCATTGAAATGGAAAAACCTTTTGGCCTGTTTTGCCATAACCAGCAGAGTGTACATAACAGCATGCCGCAGGCAATTAATAAAACTCCATAACCATTAAGTGTACCTTCCAGTTTATTACCATAACGGCCGCCCCATACTATTCCATGACTACTACCTTGAGTCATTAGCAGATAGATTGCGATGCCGAACATGATGATTGTAAAGATTATTAATAAATAGGAATAGGTTCTTTTTGATTCGTTACTTTGAAACATATAATGAAATTTGTTTATATCTGATAATTATTATTGTAGATATATTTCTATTTTTATCTGTAATAGGAAATCGTTATCTTTTTACTGATTATAATATGTATAGGTACATTATTCTTTTTTTCTTCCAGAGGGCAGTCAAGATGTCTTGTTTTTGATTTTTAGATGCTCAATATTTGGCAGAACCGTCAAAGGTTCTATTTTCTGAGAATAGGAATCGGATATAAATATTCATATTGTTGGTACAGATGAATTAATGTGGAGTAACTTTGATGAACTATACTAATAACCAAAGATACTGAAATTTATTTGTAGGGCCATGATATTATATTGGGGAATTATATGCTTATGCTAAATAACATCTTTGTAAGAGTTCTATATTCTTATACAATGTTATGTGAGGTGTTGGAATAATGACACCTGTCAATGATGGTAAAAATGTATCTGATAACACAATATGCAAGTTTTGGTTTTTCCTTACTTTTTTATAAATTGCATATTATCTGGATTTTGTGATGAACAGATGTTTTTTTAAGTATGGCTTGCTTGTAGTAATTTAGATTTTAGGTGAAAAATGAATGCCAGAAGATTTTCTTGCTTCATTGTAACTCATTCATTATGAAATAAACGGATAAACTGTGAGATTCTGAATAAATTAAGTCAAGAGATTATGGGTGCAGAAATAAAGATTTATCAAAGTTTGTGGAAAAACTTGCTGTTGGTTATATGTTGTGTGATTTTTGCTATAGGAGCAATTTTTATTATTGCAGACGATAGTTGTAAAATCATGACCAAAGTTTGTGGAAAAACTTGCTGTTGGTTATATGTTGTGTGATTTTTGCTATAGGAGCAATTTTTATTATTGCAGACGATAGTTGTAAAATCATGACCAAAGTTTGTGGAGGCTGGTTAGGTGTTATATTTTTTGGAGGTGGAGGGCTGTTTATATGCGTCACTACTTTTTATAATTCTATAAGACATATCCCATATTTAATCCTATATAAAGATAGAGTTGAGATATATGTACAATTTAAGGGTACCTATAAGGTTGTTAAGTTTGAAGACGTGAAATTTTTTCGGTTGATAAAGATGCATCATGTAAAATACATAGCTATTGAATATAAGACAAAATATATTTCACAAAAAATGGAATCTCTAGAAACGTCTAATTTTATAAAAAAACTTATGGTCTTTAATTTGCAATTGATAGGATCCATTGAAGCCATTCTTGTGTCCAATTTAACAATGAGAGGAAATGAGATTTGTGATATGCTAAATGAACGTATAAAAAATGAATCCAGATTATTTTGAAGTCAGACTAAATAGGTTGTTGATTTTCTGCTGAATATTGAAATGAAAGCATAATGGTTGTAAAGCCATGAAGTCTTACATTGATACAGTTGATGATATAAAGGTTACTGCAATAACAGGTTTAACCAACTCTAATGGTATCAATTGAGGCTGGCTCAAAATAAGTTTGAAGTTTATTTGAGCCAGCCTCTTCAAATTGGATTTGCGTTTATTCAATCATTTTCTTCAAAGTATTTTTCATGACTTCATGGTCGCGGAAGTCGTTGCGGAGCTGATAGTGTCCAGACTTGTCTACCAGCACATACGAAGGAATACCGTCAATTTTGAACTGTTCGCAAAGGTACTTCCATTGCTCGTTGTTCAGGCGGAAATGTTTTCCTTTGATGTTTGGAATCGCCTGTTTGTAAGTGACGAGAGGAGACGTTTCGTTGGCCAGGTAAATCCATACCAGGTTGTCGCTCTTCAGTTCCTGTTCCTTCAGCGGTTCGTTGGCACGGATAGACATGCGGCAAGGTCCGCACCAGGTGTTCCAGAAATCTACCAGGATGACTTTTCCCTTGTAGGGCGCGATGAGGGCTTCGAAGAGCTTGTCCGGGGTTACTTCGGGTGTCTTTTCGATGATGGCTTTTCCTTCTACCTCCTTGAGAGCAATCTGCGCGTTTTCCAGCATTTTCAGAATCGCATCCCGGTAGAACGGGTTGTGTACGCTTTCAAGTATTTTCCGGTCGGTTTCGGTCAGTGAGATATTCGCGGCTTTTTGTACTAAGGGTAAAACCCGTTGCAGGTCTTCGGCAAAGGTGCCTTTTAGTTTTGCTTCTTCAGGCCAGTCGATGAGTGGATTGGAGATGCTGCGGGCATAGGACATGATATTTTCTCCCATTAGCAGTTGCTCGTCGGCAATAGGGAAGAGTTTGCACAATGCGGCACGGTTTTCGGCTGTCAGCGAGTCTATTTTAATGTCCAGCGGTTTGTTGCGGTCCCATTGGTTATGTACCATCCGGTAATTATATGTACGAAGAGCGTCGCCTTGGGCCATAGCTTCCACAGCTTCCTGTTTCAATTTTAGCAGGGCTAGTTCTTTTCCTACAGATGGCAGGTCGCTTTGTGCGATACTGTCGGAAAGTGACTGGTAAAGTTGGACGACATGCTGTGTATATTCGGCGGCCGTCATCTTGTAGTCTGCGGATTCCTTTGAAAAAAGATTCATGCTGTAAGGTTTATCCGGATACAATGCGGAAGAGGTCAGACCTGCGTATGTGCCTGTGGCATAGCATCCTGGTGCGCTTTTGAAAGGAGGAAGCTGTTTTTTCTGCGTCCGGCGGTCCAAGAGCATCTGTCCGCTTTGGTGCATGTCAATATACAAATCAATTTCTTCGCCCGGAGCCAGCCAGAACCGGTTTACTCCTATTCCCGCAAGGACAAAAGCTTGTGCAGATCCATACTGCCAGAACTTGAATTCGGCCTCTCCCGTATTGGGATTGACGGGGGCGGTGAAAGATTGCTGTCCGTTCAGTAGGGTATTGACATAAAGATTCACTTCCTTTGCCAGTCCCTTCCGATAACCTGAAAGATGGACATGTACTGCGGTTTCACCCATTTTGAATAAGGGAGCGGGAAGGGAAGAAGGTACGGCCTCGTTCGCACGGATGACTTCGGCCGGGATGTCAGACGGCACGGTGGCTTCCGTTTTTCCCGTCAGGTCGATACCGAACAGTTTGAAACATTCGTTGCAGTCGGATTCAATGAAGTCGAACGAGCGTGTATCGCGGGGGAGGGGTTCAAAGCTCAGCCGGAAGGAGGCTTCTCCTGTTTCGGGCATCCAGAAAAGAGAATCGGCTTCAATGCCCTGTGTGCCTTTCAAGGCATATTTCTTGCCGTCGGCTTGCAGGTAAGATTCGGAACTGATTTTTATCCAGTAATGCGGGCGGAAGTAGGCGTCCGTATAAAGCACCGTAGCCGTGTCGCTCAGTTCCACTTTCGAAATGTCGAGGGTCATGGTGTTGGTTGACTCGATGAAGGGGTTTTCTACGCTTCTGGTGACAGGTGTGTTTGCGGTGGTGCCCAGCCATGCTGTGGCGGCCAATGTCAGTAGGGCCATTTTCTTTTTCATGTGGATTCAGGTTTTATTGTTTGTGTAAATATAAGTAAAGGCAGATTAAAGACAAAGAATGTGTCTGTTTTTTAGAAATCTATATCTTTTCTCATTGTCAATTCTCTTCATAGACTCCTTCCCGCGGTAGAGGTTTGTCGAGGTTGGCTACACCTAAGGCAGTGATGGCGGTGACAGTTGCCGTATGCTCCAGGTATTCCGGGATGTTCTTGGTAAACAAATCACGTTCCGTATGCCAGATTTCCCCATAATTGAAATTATATCCTTTGACATCTTTTGTGGTAAATCCGTATGTCGGGACACCATACGTGGCAAATACTTCCGAGTCGGTGCCACCCGCCACCTTCGGTAGTTTACGGGGCGGCCGCACGGTTACTTTAAACGGGATGTCTGCCCGAATCTTTTGGATGGGTTGGGTTATCTTGACGAAATCATCATACATCGCTTGCGAGACAGCTATTCCGACGGGAGGTTCCGGCCCACCGTCACGGTTGAATACGTTGACAATCTTCGGCAACTCCTGCTGATGTTTCTTGCAATAAGCTTTCGAACCTAACAGACCGAATTCTTCCCCGGCAAAGGCGATGAAGAGGATTGTTCTCTTGGGTTTGGCTCCCGACAACGCCAGCATACGGGCAGCTTCCATCATGGGCGCAATTCCTGTGCCACAGTCGATGCCGCCTGTACCGGTATCAAAGGCATCTAAGTGTCCGCAGACGATGACTTGCTCGTCCGGGTACTTGCTGCCCCGTATCGATGCCACTACGTTGTGATATTTAATCGGTCCGAGCTTGAAATGATTGCGGATATCGAACTCCAGCAGGAAGTCTTCCCGCCGTTCTTTTACCATCTGAGCGATGATGTCGAACTGATGCCGGTCGAGCTTGATATCAGGAACTTCCGGCAGGTTGTCGAACGTCATGCTGTCAATCATCTTCCGGTCATAGAGCGCGCGGATAGGTACCTCTGATGACTGGATGAATCCTAAGGCACCGGCTTCAACCATCTCATGGTAGTAAAGTGCCGGGAATTCCTTATAAGGAATCATCTTGTTGTTTTCACCTTTCTCCCAGTTTCTTTTTCGGAGTTCGGCATTCTTCTGGTCGATTTCCTTATTCTCTTGTTTGATAGCCTGACGGATAGAGTCAGCCTGTGTCGTCCGGTCGATTGGCCAGCCGTTGTTTGTGCCGGAAATCAGTACCCAGGCTCCTTTTCACTTGAGTTTGATGCGTTCGAACTCCTGGTCGGTACGAGGCTCCATCAAAACATGGCCACGCTGTACCCCTTTCGTTCCGGAAGTATACGAAGGAGTGGCGAAATGGAGGGTCATTCCATGGTCGTGGCTCAACAATTTTCCAAACCAGGGCCCGCGATTAAAACCGACAGAGAGTTCACCGGCTTCTTCCAGCTGAGCATCCAGTCCCCACTTTTTGTATTCGTGTACCATCCATTCGGCCGCATTCTCATACGCATCCGATCCGATGGGGCGTCCGCCAAAACGGTTAGTCAGTATATCCAGCTGGTGTGTGGCCTGATTATCCTGGTGTCCGATTTCAATAATCTTCTCAACGACGGCTTTCTGAGCGAAGAAAGGCTGTATCCATAATGACAAAAATGCAGTGCAGCAAACTAGTAGTTTTTTCATGTGTCAAAGAATTGAATGTTTTTGGTTGCAAAAGAAACGATAAAGCGGGTAAAATCAAAATAAAGAGTAAGCTTTTCTTTAAAGAATCTTTAGGGTCAACGTAATAATCTGAGGGGTAAATCCGATAAATTTATATCTTTGCCGGAAAGAAAATCAGCAAAAGTT
>ENA-UPSY01003357-UPSY01003357.1-human-gut-metagenome-genome-assembly--contig:-NODE-3357-length-11782-cov-9.326271_pt1 | contig 11782 bp, 10 predicted proteins | sample MGYA00250044_ERZ773365 | MGnify/ENA primary metagenome ERZ773365 (study PRJEB29103, sample SAMN06111932) | human gut metagenome | biome: human gut; feature: ankylosing spondylitis patient; material...
CGTGGGTTCGAATCCCACCATCTCCGCCAACAAAAGGCATCAGCTCAGGCTGGTGCCTTTTTTGCGGCTAGATGGTGAGGATGAGAACAGGGCGGCGGTCCGCAGGCCCCTCCTTGCTCTTGTATAGTATAACGCACCCAATTGTGAAATGCGTGGGCTTCGTAGGCCTACATGGTGAGCCTGATAAGTCTGCCTTTGGAAATATATTCCATTTCTCAACGCGCAGGCATGAAAAAAGACCGGGCTTTGCCGGCCTTCCCCGAAGCATCCTATGAAAATCAATCAAAGTTTGCAATTCAAAATCTTTTTCAGTGTTTCTGAAAATTTCACATCCTGCTCCTTTGTCCGTTTCGCACTCCCTTTCGGGTGCTTGCCGGCACGAAGGAGCTTTTTGTTTTCGTACCGCCGCAGCATGAGGGCATCCATGTTGTCGGCGGTGTACTCCAAGCCGTTTTGGTTCAGCACTCTGGCACACCGGGCAAGGCACATACTCGCCAGTCTGTAGTCCTGTGTCACGACAAGATCACCCGGCTTTACCCGGTTGACCAGCGCAAAGTCCACACTGTCAGCACCCTTGTCAAATACCAGCGTCTGCGCACCCTCACGCTCGATCTGGTGCGAGGTGTCGCACAGGATGACGACCGGGATGCCGAACTGCTTTGCAATCTTCAAAGTTAGGTCAACAACGGGGCAGCCATCTGCATCAATCAAAATCGTCATGCTTGTTCCTCCATCGCCCATCGAAACGCCTTTGCCGTGCGCAGGTCGGTATCCTTGAAATGCCCGCCGTTGTTCCATTCAAGGGTGCAGTTCTTGCCGCGTCCGGCAAGTTCACGGTGCAGGGCACGGATGTTATCTCCCACAGCAGCCATAGTTGCGTTCCTTGTGCGCTCTTCCCGGTCGCCAAGGCTCAGATAAATGCACTGCGCCTGAATGGGGTTCTGCTGTTCAAACTCCATCCATCCCGGAAACCATACGGAAGGCGAAGCAGCCGCAACACCGGAAAACAGAGCTGTCTGTGTGGATGCCCACAGAGCAAACAGTCCGGCCAGCGAGTAGCCGCCCAGAATGATCCGGACGTTTCCCGGCAGTGCAAACTGCTGTTTCAGGGTGGGGATCACCTGCCCTGTCAGAAAGCGCAGCGTGCCCGCCGCCTTGCCGCCGAAAATTTCTTTGCCCCACACTGCAGGAGATTTCCACGGGGAAAGTTCATCGTTCCAGCTTTTTACCGGAACTGTGGCAAGCAGAAAGTTCCGGCTGCTTTGTGCAATAGCAGCCACTTCGTTATCCATGCTTTGAAGCTCATGCTCGCCGGTCATTTGGAGAAGCAGGTATTCTGTATGGGCTTCGCCGTAAATGCGGCAGGGTCTATCTCCGATTTGAACTTGCTTTGCGGTCACGGCTACGGCCTCCTGAAAAAATTTTGATATGCGAGAATTAGAATAAAAGAGCTCGACGGTGTCGAAAAAGAGAAGAGCCAATCCATCCGTACCTTTTTGTACAGGGATGCCTTGGCTTTTCTTGACACAGAGACAGTGCGCTGATGTTTTACGCTGTGGAACTGCTTGCGGCCAAGATAGAGCAGATGAGGAGCGAAAAGCGTTCCCGGTTTCGGCAAAGGTGCCTTTTCACGGGAGCCTTTTTCCACAGCTCGGGCAAAAATCAACGTCGTACATTGATTTTGTGGGAAGATTTTTGTGGCAGAAAGGACATCGCCAAAACAGAAAATAGACGATCAGGCCTGCCAGGGCCGCCAGGATGCCGGCGATCACAAGGATCGGGACGAGGATCTCTGGAAGAGAAAAGAAAACGGCGATGCACAGCAGGAAAATGCTCAGAAGAAACAAAACCTGCCCGAGGGCCCTTCCGGTTTTATAGTTCATCGAAAAAATACCTCCCATTGATCGGCACGAGAAAAAGGCGTGAGGAGATTGGCTGCTTCCATTATAGCATATTCGGGCGGAGAGACAAGAAGCCCGGATGTGCGGCACGCTCTGCAGGGACTTCCTGCATTTCTGTATGGGAGAATCGACGAAAAAACGGTTGACATCCGCCGGAAGAAACCCTTACAATGGGAACAGAAACCATGTCGGGCAATGGAACAGGAGGAATTTTGGAATGAACAACACAGAAGCATTTGAGTTCTTGCTGAGCTGGAAGGATGACGTCCTGATGAACTGCCTTTCCGGGCGGCGGGATAAGGCCTTTGATCCGCAGGCCATGCAGAAGGTCCGGGCGGCCTGTGCCGTGCTGGCCGAGGACGGGACCTATCCGTTCGACCTGTCGGTCACAGACCCGGAGATCTACCGTCAGGTCAGTGCCTGGTTCACCGACCTGCTGCGCAAGTCCTGAACCGTTCCGACACGAAAGATGCATTTATTTTCCACAAATGCTTGACATCTTGTGCAATCTGCATTATCATAAAGCTATCAAGTGTTTGTTCAGAGAAGCGAGCAGAACAAACAAGAGGGAGCCTGTTCCCTTTTGTTTGCTCTGCTCTTTTTTGTTCCCGCTACGCAAACGAGCATGCTGTGACAGGCAGAAGATCAGGAGGTTTTTATGCTGGATGTAGCAATCATCGGCTGCGGTGTCGTTGGCGCGGCTGCCGCCTATGAGCTCTCGCATTATCCGCTGCACACTGCAATTTTTGAGGCCGAGAACGATGTGGCCGACTGCACCACCAAGGCCAACAGTGCCATTCTGCACGCTGGGTACGACCCTGAGCCGGGCACCCGGATGGCACGGCTCAATGTGGAGGGCGTTGCACTGGCCAAAGAGATCTGCGCCCGGCTGGATGTGCCGTACCGGCAGTGCGGCAGTCTGGTGCTGGCCCTCAGCCCGGCGGAGCTGCCGCATCTGCAGAAGCTGTACGAAAACGGCCTTGCCAATGGAGTGCTGGGCATCCGGCTGCTGTCGGCAGAGGAAACACGGGCCATGGAGCCCGGTCTTTCGCCGGAGGTGGCCGGAGCGCTGTATGCACCCAGCGCGGCCATCGTCAGCCCGTGGGAATATGCGCTGGCCATGGCGGAGGTGGCGGTGCGCAACGGGGTGGAACTCCACCTCAGCAGCCCGGTCACCGGCATTCAGAAAACCGCGTCCGGATGGGCGCTGACCACGACGTCCGGCGTGGTGGAGGCCCGCTACGTTGTCAACGCCGCCGGCATCCGGGCCGATGCCGTGCACGACATGGCCGCTCCGCACCGGTTCACCATCCAGCCCACCCGCGGCGAATATTACCTTCTGGACAAATCGGAAGGCACGCGGGTGCAGCATGTCATCTTCCAGTGCCCCAACGAAAACGGCAAGGGCGTGCTGGTGGCACCTACCGTTCACGGCAACCTGATCGTTGGACCCAATGCCGAGCCGGTGGCGGGCGACAACACCGCCTGCACCGCCGCCGGGCTGGCCTTTGTCAGCGCGGCCGCACGCCGCAGCGTGCCGGACATCCGCTTCGGCGAGTCCATCCGCAACTTTGCAGGCGTCCGCGCCAATGTGGACACCGGGGATTTCGTCATCGGCGAGGCGGAAGGTGCACCCGGCTTCATCGACCTGGCCGGTATGAAATCGCCGGGCCTGTCCAGCGCACCGGCCGTTGCCAAAGAGGTGGTCCGCATTCTGGAAGGCCACGGGGATCTGCCTGCGGCCAAAACGGATTACCGGGACGGCCGCACCCGGGTGCGGTTCAAGGAGCTGCCGCCGGAAGAAAAGGCAAAGCTCATTGCCCGGGACCCCGCCTACGGCCGGGTGATCTGCCGCTGCGAGACCATCACCGAGGGCGAGATCCTGGACGCCCTGCACACCGAGATCCCGGCCACCACCATCGACGGCGTCAAGCGCCGCTGCAACGCCGGGATGGGCCGCTGTCAGGGCGGCTTCTGCGGGCCCCGGGTGCTGGAGCTCATCAGCCGGACGCGGGGCATCGACCCGCTGGACGTCCTGCAGGACAAGGCAGGCAGCAACGTCTTACTGTGCGAAACCAAGCAGGAGGGAACCAACCATGATTGATCTGGTCATCGTCGGCGGCGGCCCTGCAGGCCTTGCCGCAGCCTACAGCGCATGGCAGCACGGCCTGCGCGATATTCTGATTTTGGAGCGTGACAACGAGCTGGGCGGCATCCTGAACCAGTGCATCCACAACGGCTTCGGGCTGCACCGTTTCGGCGAGCAGCTCACCGGCCCGGAGTACGCCGGGCGCTACATTGAAATGCTGCGCTCCACCGGCGTCCGGGTGGAGCTGGGCACCATGGTGCTGGAGGTCACGCCGGATAAAAAGATCCACTGTGTCAGCAAGGAGAAGGGCTACCAGATCCTCGAAGCAAAGAGCGTCATCCTCTGCATGGGCTGCCGGGAGCGCACCCGCGGGGCCATCGGCATCCCGGGCACCCGCCCGGCCGGCATCTACACCGCCGGTGCCGCCCAGCGCTATGTCAACATGGAGGGCTATCTGGTAGGCAAACGGGTGCTCATTCTGGGCAGCGGCGACATCGGCCTGATCATGGCCCGGCGGATGACGCTGGAAGGGGCCAAGGTGCTGGCCTGCGTGGAGGTCATGCCCTATTCCGGCGGCCTGACCCGCAACATTGTGCAGTGCCTGCAGGATTTTGACATCCCGCTGTACCTGTCCCACACCATCGTGGACATTCAGGGCGATACCCGGGTGGAAAAGGCCATTGTGGCCAAGGTGGACGAGAACCGCCGCCCCATTCCGGGCACCGAGATGGAGTTTGACGTGGACACCATCCTGCTCAGTGTGGGCCTGATCCCGGAAAACGAGCTGACCCGGCAGGCCGGCATCCCGATGGACCCCCACACCAAGGGAGCCGTGGTCTACGAGAACATGGAGACCGGCATTCCCGGCGTGTTTGCCTGCGGCAACGTGGTGCATGTGCACGATCTGGTGGATTTTGTTTCCGGCGAGAGCGACCGGGCCGGAGCCGCAGCCGCCGCCTATGTGCTCCACGGTGAGACCCCGGACGCGGCTGTGCTGGACCTTGTCCCGGGCAATGGCGTGGGCTATACCGTCCCCCAGCGGGTGCGCCCGGCGGACGTGGACAAGGGCGTGGAGATCTCGTTCCGGGTGCGGCAGAATTACGGCCCCAGCCAGATCACCATCACCTGCGGGGAGAAGCAGCTGGCCCGGTTCAAGCGCCAGCGGATGGCACCCGGCGAGATGGAGCACATCACCCTGCCCGGGGTCCTGCTGGCAAAGGCCGACGGCCCGCTGACCGTTGCAGTAGAGGAGGTCGTAGCAAAATGAACAAAAAGCGTGAGATCATTTGTATCTGCTGCCCCCGTGGCTGCCACTTGCAGGTGGACCCGGAAAACGATTATAATGTAACCGGCAATGCCTGCCCCAACGGTGCCGCCTATGGCAAGGAAGAACTGACCCACCCCACCCGTATCCTGACCAGTACGGTGCGGGCCGAGGGCGGGCGCTATCCGCGCTGCCCGGTCAAGACCGCGCAGGCGGTGCCCAAAGAAAAGATCGTGCAGGTCATGGCTGCGCTGGACGGCGTCACGCTGCACGCACCCATCCGCACCGGGCAGGTCGTGCTGACCGACGTCTGCGGCACCGGTGTGGATGTCGTAGCCACACGGGACCTGTAAAACCGCCCCTGAGCGAAACGGAGGTCGTTGAACCATGTCGACAAAGTATGTTCTTGCACTGGACCAGGGAACCACCAGCAGCCGCGCCATCCTGTTTGACAACGAGCAGAACATCATCGCGGTGCAGCAGCGGGAGTTTGAGCAGATCTACCCGCAGCAGGGCTGGGTGGAGCACAACCCCATGGAGATCTGGTCCACCCAGTACGGGGTCATGAACGAGGTGGTGGCCCAGAGCGGCGTGGATGTCCATGACATTGCCGCCATCGGCATCACCAACCAGCGCGAGACCACCATCCTGTGGGAAAAGGCCACCGGCCGCCCCATCTACAATGCCATCGTCTGGCAGTGCCGCCGCACCGCCCCGCTGGTGGACGAGCTGGTGCAGCAGCCCGGCATGACGGAATACATCCGCGAGAATACCGGCCTGATGCCGGATGCCTATTTTTCCGCCACCAAGATCAAGTGGATCCTGGATAATGTGCCCGGCGCGCGGGAGCGGGCCGAGGCGGGCGAGATCCTGTTCGGCACCGTGGACACCTGGCTGGTGTGGAAGCTCACCGGCGGCAAAGTCCATGTGACCGACCGCACCAACGCCAGCCGCACCATGCTCTACAACATCCGCACCCTGGACTGGGACGACACCCTGCTCAAAGCGCTGGACATCCCCCGCTGCATCCTGCCCCGCGTGGCGGATTCCAGCGAGGTCTACGGCACCACCGACCTGTGCGGGGTGCAGGTGCCGGTGGCCGGCATTGCCGGGGACCAGCAGGCTGCACTGTTCGGGCAGGGGTGCTTTGCCAAGGGTGAGGCCAAGAACACCTACGGCACCGGCTGCTTCTTGCTCATGAATACCGGTGACACCATCTGCCGCAGCCAGAACGGCCTGATCTCCACCATCGGCATCAGCCTGAACGGCAAGGTGGAGTATGCCCTGGAGGGCAGTGTCTTTGTGGGCGGTGCCGTCATCCAGTGGGTGCGCGACGGCCTGCGGATGATCCAGGAGAGCCGCGACGCCGAATACTATGCCCAGAAGGTGCCGGACAACGGCGGCATCTACATCGTGCCCGCCTTCACCGGTCTCGGTGCGCCCTATTGGGATATGTACGCCCGCGGTGCCATTGTAGGCATCACCCGCGGCACCACCCAGAACCACATCATCCGGGCGGCGGAGGAGTCCATCGCCTACCAGAGCGCCGACCTTGTGGCCGCCATGGAAAAGGACACCGGTGTGCCCATCACCTCCCTGAAGGTGGACGGCGGTGCTTCCCGCGACCAGTTCCTGATGCAGTTCCAGGCCGACATCCTGAACAAGGACGTCCTGCGCCCGGCCATCCGGGAGACCACCGCTCTGGGCGCTGCCTATCTGGCAGGCCTTGCCACCGGTGTGTGGAAGGACCGGGACGAGATCCGCAGCCTGTGGCACTGCAACATGACCTTTACCCCCGCTATGCCGGAGGCCGAGCGCGCACGGCTGCTGTCCGGCTGGCACAAGGCCGTGGGCCGCAGCAGTGACTGGGCAGAGCATTAAAAGAATTTGTCTGGATTTTGACTGCTTCCAACAAAAAATCACGAATTTGTGAATTGTCTGTTGACAAACCGTTGAGAAATGGTATACTGAAAGCATCCCAAGAGAATTGAGATGGGGATGCACTGTGCCACACGACCGCAGTGCGTCCCCATTTTTTGTTCCCATCGCACCCCTTGTCCGCCCGTTCACATCTGTTCCGGGGGCTGGTTCTGGAAGTGCAGCCGCCGGGCATGTCCCTGAAAAAAGAAGGAGGATCCCCATGAAAAGCACCGCAAAGGCCACCGAAAAGCGTTCGCGCACGGTCGTTGTGCTGGCGATCGCTGTGGCGTTGATGCTGCTGGGCAGCATTTTTGCCCAGATGTTCAACACCTCATTCTACAAGGTCAAGGTCTCCCGCATTTCCTTTGAGACCGACTCCGGCACCCTTTCGGGCCTGTTGTACATGCCCAAGGGCGTGGACGCCTCCAACCCGCACCCCACCATCGTGACCACCCACGGCTACCTGAACAGTGCCGAGATGCAGGACGAGACCGCCATCGAGATGTCCCGCCGCGGCTATGTCGTGCTGGCACTGGATATGTATGACCACGGCCATTCCCACGGGAACGCCGACAATACCGGCGGCTTCTTCAACTTCTGGCCCACTTCGCTGTGGGATGCCGCACAGTACATGTACAGCCAGGACTACGTTGCCAAGGATGCACAGGGCAACGGTCAGATCGCGGTCAGCGGCCACTCCATGGGCGGCTTCTCCTCCGAGATGGCCATCTATCTGGATGAGCAGAACTACGCTGCCGCCGGTTACCGCATCATCAAGGCCGGTTTGAGCATGGGTGCCGATTACTCCTGGACCTCCTACCTGGGCCTGGACGAAGAGGCTGCAGTTGCCACCTTCGGCGGACGCACCATCGGCAAGATCTGCGGCCAGTACGACGAGTTCTTCTTTGCGGCCGACGAGCCTCCCACGAAGAGCGGCACCGTCTACCACAAGGACTATGTTGCCACCACCGCTGGCAAGACCCTGCTGGAGCAGGAAGCTCCGCAGGCTGACACCTGGTACACCGGCTCGGACGGCGGCCAGCGCATCATTTACCAGCCGCGTGAGATCCACCCCTGGAACCACTTCTCCACCGCTTCCACCAAGGATGCCATCGAGTTCTACGCCACTGCATTTGCCGACCAGTCCGGTCTGGTGCAGAACATTGCTTCCACCAGCCAGATCTGGTACTGGAAAGAAGTCTTTGAGTTGGTCGCTCTGGTGGGCTTCCTGCTCATGCTGGCACCTCTTGCCCTGCTGCTGATGAAGCTGCCCTTCCTGTCCAATGCAAAGCAGGCCGTCGCAGCACCCACCCCGGCCGTCGGCACCTTGTCCGGCAAGCTTGGCACGATCAGCCTGTTCGTGGTCGGTATGCTGATCCCGGCCATCATCTTCCCCGCCGTGTACGACGGCAGTCTGACCGCAGAGCCCATCCGCTGGATGCGCTACGCCAGTGACATTGCCCTGCTCCTGTCGGTGGTGGGCATCGTTCTGGCAGCCCGCAGCACCGAGGACGACCGCAAGACCTGGCTGTCCGGCTCGGTGTGCGTCCTGATCGCTTCCATCGTCCTGCGTGTGCTGGTGACCAAGAACATCTTCGAGACCAATGCCACCTGGCAGGGCCCCACCGTCAACAGCATCGTGACCTGGGCTCTCATCTGCGCCTGCATCTCCATCGTGACCATGGTCTGCGTCTACCTGTTCGGCGGCCGCAAGCAGAAGGGCATCACGCTGGAACAGTACGGCATTGCCGCAAAGCCGGTGTCTGTGGCCGCAGCCTTCTGCGTGGCACTGCTGGTGAGCGTGATCGCCTACGCCTGCCTGTTTGCCGTGGATGCCATCTTCAAGACCGACTTCCGCATCTGGACCTTCGCCTTCAAGACCTTTGAAGCCAGCGCCATCCCGGCGGCGGTCAAGTATATGCCGTTCTTCTTTGTGTACTACTTTGTCAGCGGCGCCGCCGCCATCTCCAACACCAGCAGCGAAAAGCTGCAGGGCGGCTGGGGCTACCTGCTGGCTGCTCTGACCAACATGGGCGGCATCCTCCTCTGGCTGGTGCTGCAGTACGGCACCCTGTTCCGTACCGGCGTTGCCTTCTACCCGGGACAGGCCCTTGGCGGCATCCTGCTGTTTGCGCTGGTGCCCTCGCTGGCCATTGCATCCTGCCTGGCCAAGTACCTGTACAAAAAGACCGGCAGCGTGTACGTTGCGGCCTTCCTGAATACCATCCTGATGACCATGATGACCGTGGCCAACACCGCGATCTATTTCCAGGCATAAGCACAACCGCAGACTGGGGCTGCACTTTACAGTGCGGCCCCTTTGTGCGATAATGAGAACCATCTGAGAGAAAAGGAGTCCTGCCCGATGCATCCACTTGCTGAAACTCTGCTGGACGAGCCGGTGATCGCAGCCGTCAAGACGGATGACGCTCTGACGGCCGCCCTGGCCTCGCCCTGCAGCACGGTCTTTCTGCTGGCGAGCACCCTGCTCAATGTGGGGGAGCTGGTCCGGCGCATCCACGCGGCCGGAAAGCTGGCCGTCGTGCACATCGACCTTGTGGACGGCCTTTCGGCGCGGGAAGTTGCCGTGAATTCCCTCATTGCGCTGTGCCACCCGGACGGTATCATTTCCACCCACCCGTCCCTGATCCGGCGGGCGCGCCATCAGGGCCTGCTGACCATCCAGCGGGCGTTCATCCTGGACTCCCTTTCCCTGAACAACCTTTCCGGCCAGCTGGAACAAGGCAAGCCGGACTTTGTGGAGATCCTGCCCGGCATCATGCCCCGGGTCATCACCGAGATCAGTACCCGCACCCGGGTGCCGGTGATCGCGGGCGGTCTGCTGCGGGACAAGGCCGACGTCATGGCCGCCATGCGGGCCGGTGCCTCGGCAGTGTCCACCTCTGCCCCGGAGCTGTGGGACATCTGAACCCCGGAAAACACAAAAATGCCTGACCGCTGTCGTTGGCGGTCAGGCATTTTTTATGGAAAGCAGCAGCGTTACGGTTGGCTCTTCTTGACAAGATCTTTGGTGTACAGGGCGCGGGTGGCGTTGAGCACGGCAATGACCATGACGCCCACGTCGGCAAAGATGGCTGTCCACATGCTGGCCATACCGATGGCACCCAGCAGCAGGCAGGCAAACTTGACCGCCAGCGCGAACACGATGTTCTCGTACACGATGCGCAGGGTGCGGCGGGCGATGCGCATGGCCAGTGCGATCTTGGCCGGGTCATCGTCCATCAGCACCACGTCGGCGGCTTCAATGGCGGCGTCGGAGCCCAGGGCACCCATGGCGATGCCCACATCGGCGCGGGACAGCACCGGGGCGTCGTTGATGCCGTCGCCCACAAAGGCCAGATTCTCCTTGGACTTCTTGGCGGCGATGAGTGTTTCGATCTGGTCCACCTTGTCGCCGGGCAGCAGACCGGCGTGGTATTCGTCCAGACCCAGCTGGGCAGAAACGGCCTTGGCCACCGGCTCGGCGTCGCCGGTGAGCATGACGGTCTTGCGCACTCCGGCGGCCTTCAGGGCCCGGATGGCCTCGGCACTGTGGGGTTTGACCACGTCGGCGATGAGCAGGCAACCGGCGTATCGGCCGTCGATGGCAACGTGCACGACGGTGCCGGTCTCGCTCACGGCGGGGGCAGAAAGGCCCAGCCGCTCCATCAGACGGGCGTTGCCGGCGGCAACGGGCTTACCGTCCACCTTGGCGGTCACGCCGTGGCCGCCAAGTTCCTCCACGTCGGTCACGCGGGAGGTGTCAATCTCCTTGCCGTGGGCGGCCTTGATGCTCAGGGAGATGGGGTGCTTGGACCAGCTCTCGGCCAGGGCGGCGGCCTCCACCAGCTGTTCGTCGGTGATGCCGTCGGCCGGGTGGACGCCGGTGACCTTGAAGGTGCCCTGGGTCAGGGTGCCGGTCTTATCAAACACCACGATGCCGGTGCGGGCCAGCTCCTCCAGATAGGTGGAGCCCTTGACCAGGATGCCGCAGGCGGAAGCACCGCCGATGCCGCCGAAGAAGCTCAGCGGAATGCTGATGACCAGTGCGCAGGGGCAGCTGATGACCAGGAAGGTCAAAGCGCGGTAGATCCAGTCCCCAAAGCGGGCGGGCTGGCCCATCATCAGCAGCACGATGGGCGGCAGGAAGGCCAGCGCCAGCGCACCGTAGCAGACAGCCGGGGTGTATACCCGGGCAAAGCGGGTGATGAAGTTTTCGGCGCGGGCCTTCTTCATGCTGGAATTTTCCACCAGATCGAGAATTTTCGAGACGGTGGACTCGCCGAATTCCTTGGTAGTCCTGACTTTCAGCAGGCCGGTCATGTTCACGCAGCCGCTGATGACCTCGTCTCCGGTCTGGACGTCGCGGGGCAGGCTCTCACCGGTCAGGGCGGCGGTGTTCAGGGCGGAGGTGCCCTCTACGATCACACCGTCAATGGGCACCCGCTCGCCGGGCTGCACCACGATCACGGTGCCCACCTCCACGTCATCGGGGTCCACCTGCTCCAGCTTGCCGTCCTCGTCCTCCACGTTGGCGTAGTCCGGGCGGATGTCCATCAGGCTGGAAATGCTCTGGCGGCTCTTGCCCACGGCCACGCTCTGGAACAG
>ENA-UPSY01003377-UPSY01003377.1-human-gut-metagenome-genome-assembly--contig:-NODE-3377-length-11720-cov-4.896418_pt1 | contig 11720 bp, 11 predicted proteins | sample MGYA00250044_ERZ773365 | MGnify/ENA primary metagenome ERZ773365 (study PRJEB29103, sample SAMN06111932) | human gut metagenome | biome: human gut; feature: ankylosing spondylitis patient; material...
GACGGCCAGCCTGATCCCGCTGTTTCTCATTGCTGCGCTGGAGCTGCTGGGCTCCGCGCTGAGCTTCCGCAGCCAGAAATTCTTCAACTTTCTCTCCGGCAGACCAAAAACGGTGATCTTGGACGGGCAGATCGATCAGAAAGCCTTGCGGATGCTGCGGCTGACCACAGCTGACCTGATGGAAGCGCTGCGCGGTAAAAATATTTTTGACCCACGGGAGGTCTCCTACGCGGTGATCGAGACGAACGGCACCCTTTCGGCAGCACTGCGGCCAGAAAAAGAGCCAGCCCGTCTTGCTGACCTGCAGCTGAAGGTGACCCATACCAACGCCACCATTCCCTTTGTGCTGGACGGACAGGTGCTGGAAGACAACCTGCGCTGGTGCGGCAAGAACCGCGCGTGGCTGGAACGCACGGCGCAGGCTAACACCCTGCTGCCGGAAGAAATTTTGCTGCTGATTGGCAACGAGACCGAGGATTATTTTTTGCTAAAAAAAGAGAACCGCCGTGCCGGCGGCTCCCATTGAGGTGAGCGGATGAAGCGGATCTATGCATGTATCGCCATTGTGGCCGTACTGTTGAGCGTGGCCTTTTACAGCAGCTGGAAGGTGCAGAGCTTTGCGGATGTGATCTCGGCAGACCTTGACACCGCCGCCGAAGCCATCCGCAATGCCGACTACCCTGCCGCCCGGCAGGCGCTTGCTGATGGTGCCGACCGGTGCGACCAAATGCGCACCAAAATGAACCACCTGCTGCGCACAGCAGATTTTACCGAGCTGGAAGCTGCGCTGCGGGCGGCGGACGGACACCTGGAAATGGGTGCCCCAGAGGAAGCCTTTGGTGAGCTGCGCCGCGCACAGGTACAGGTGGAAACACTGGAATGGCTCTCGCACCGGCTGGTATAAACAAAAACACCGGCCCTGCCCCATTGGGCGAAAGCCGGTGTTCTGATGCGAATTATTTCTGTGGTTCCTTGCGGTCGCCCATCAGCTTTTTCAGCTCATTGAAAAAGCTTTCCACGTCTGCAAACTGACGGTAGACCGATGCAAAGCGAACATATGCCACTTCGTCGATCTTTTTCAGTTCCTGCATGGTCAGCTCACCGATGCGCACGCTGGGGATCTCACGGTCGTAGGAGCTGAGCAGCGTCTGCTCAATGCTGCTTACCGCACGCTCCAGCGATTCGTAGCTGACCGGCCGCTTGGCGCAGGCACGCACCATGGCGTTGAGCAGCTTCTGCCGGTCGAACGGCTCACGGGAGCTGTCCTTTTTGATGACCACAAGCGGAACAGTCTCCACGACCTCATAGGTCGTAAAGCGCATATGGCAGCTCAGGCATTCGCGGCGGCGGCGGATGCGCTCACTGTCTTCGGTGGGGCGGGAATCGATCACTTTGGATTCCTCGGCTCCGCAATAGGGACACTTCATGTTCTGTTCCTCCTGTCCGGTCTGACCGGGCTGTGTTTTTAGGCTTTGGTCTTGGGCTTGCGCTCACTCCACAGCACCCACGCAGAGGTGGAAACGCACAGCGAAGTGTACACGCCGCTGATCATGCCCATCATCAGCGGGAACGCAAAGGTAAAGATGCTGTCCAGACCATACAGCTTTGCCACGATGCACATAACGCCCAGCGCCATCACCGTGGTAATGGTGGTGATCAGGGTGCGGCGGGCGGACTGGTTCACCGAGTGGTTCACCAGCTCTTCAAAGGATGCCTTTTTACCCATCAGGGTGCGGTTCTCGCGGATACGGTCGTAGACCACAACAGTATCGTTGATGGAGTAGCCCAAAATGGTCAGCATGGCTGCAATGAAATTGCCGTCCAGCGCGGTGCGCAGCAACACGAAGGTGCCAAACACCACCATCAGGTCGTTCACAAGCGCCAGCACTGCCATCATGCCGCCGGTCAGGCCGCCGATGTTCTTGAAGCGCAGGGCGATGTACAGCAGGATCAGCACCAGTGCAAACACCACGGCAACCAGACTCTTCTGCAGGAACTTGGTGCCCATGGCAGCGCTGACGTTGCTTAGCGACAGCTGTTCAAAATTGTTGTCCGGGCAGCTTTCGTTCAGGCTGTCCAGCAGCTTGGCCACCTGCTCGGTAGTCACTGTTTCGGTACCGGGCATCGAGATTTTCAGGGTCTGGTCACCGGTAGCAACATTCTCGCCGGTCTGCAGGGTCAGGCCGTTATTCTCCAATGCAGAGGATGCAACCTTCTGCACATCCGACATGGTAAAGCTGCCCTCGTAGCTCAGGGTGATCATGGCACCGCCGGTGAACTCGGTATCCAGATGGACACCCAAAACCACAGCGCACAGCACGATGGCTGCCATCAGGCAGGAGGAGATCGTCAGGAAGCGCTTGCGCAGGCCCACAAAGTCGATGGGCTTCTTCTCGGTTTTTTCCTTGCCGGGCTTTTCTGCACCGTAGAGCCAAGGGTTGCGCAGTGCCTTGATGGATGCCGCACCGCGGATCATCACACGGGTAGCAAACACGCCAAACACAAAGTTCAGCAGCACGCCGGTGAGCAGCGTGTAACCGAAGGCATAAATAGTGCCTGCGGTGGAGGGACCAAAGGCAAAGAACACAAAGTGGAGTGCCTTTGCAAACATGCCGTCCGAGGGGCCAAAGGCACCCATCAGCACGATGGCCACGATGACGATGGTCACGTTGCCGTCAACGATGGGGGTCAGGCCGCGGGCAAAACCGCTCTTGAGCGCGCCATCCAGAGACTTGCCGTTTTTCAGCTCTTCCTTGATGCGTTCTGCCGTGATAACATTGGCATCCACGCCCATGCCGATGGCAAGGATGATGCCTGCGATGCCGGGCAGGGTCATGGTAAAGCTTTCAAACACCGGGAAGTAACCGGAAACGAACGCCAGTGTTGCTGCCACCTGACCAGCCAGTGCAATACATGCAAGGAAGCCCGGCAGACGGTACAGCACCGTCATGAACACCACGATCAGTGCAAAGGCGATCAGGCCGGCCAAAACCATGGCGCTCAGGCTGTTCTCGCCCAGACTGGGGCTGACGGTGGAATAGCTGTCCACCGTCAGTGCAAAGGGCAGTGCGCCGGAGTTGATCTGGCGGGCCATCTTGACGACCTGCTCCTGCGTGAAAGGATTGGAAGCCGAGCTTGTAATGATGGCAGAGCCATCGGTAATAGCAGTATTGACCGTAGCCGTGCTCACGTTTTCATCGTCCAGCCAGATGCTGATGGTGCCGCCCGATGCAGCCAGCTTTGTGGTAGCATCGCCAAATGCCTTGGCACCGTCATCGGTGAACTTCAAGGAGACGAAATATTCCGAAGCACCGCCGTTGCTGACGGGGCCATACTGAGCTGCGGCGCTCTCGATCATGGAGCCGTCCAGGATCAGCTCACCGTCCGCACTGCTTCCCTCGCGGAAGGTCAGATAGGCGGTGGTGCCGATCTCATCGATCGCAGCTTCCGGATCAAAATCCGTCTCACCGGACTGCCACGGGAACTCCAGGATCAGGCTGTCGGAATTGTTGTCCACATACAGCTCATAGTCGGTCACGTTCAGCGCCACGAGACGGTTCTCAATGACGAGCTGGGCTGCTTCCAGCTGTTCTTCGGTAGCATCGTAGCCATCCGACGGCACAAAGGTGACGTTGACACCGCCCTTAATATCCACACCGAAGCGGATATCCTTTGCACCTTTGATGTAGGTCGTGGTCGTATCGCCGTACTTGGCATACACACCGAAGAACGCAGTATACACAAATACCACGATCAACAGCACTGTGGCGATCAGATGCCATGCTTTTCCTTTTGTTTTCATAAAATTCAGGGAACCTCCAAAAGCAGCAGTTCTTGCAGCTGCCGCCCGTATTCTAGTGCGGACCGCCTGCTCCGGCGGGCCTTATCATTTCCGCAAGGGGGCCGTCGTGCCGGCTTTCTTGCGACAAAACTCCCCTGACGGCCCAGACGGGCCGCACAGAGGAGATAAAATCAAAAAATGTTAGTCTGCCTTGTCAGCCAGCAGTTTTTCTGCCACAGCCAGACGCACACAGATGCACAGCAGTTCGGAAGCGGTTTCCACCTCGTCCAGACTGGGATAGGTGGGCGCAATGCGCAGGTGAGAATCCTCGGGATCCTTGTGATAGGGATATGCAGAACCGGCACCGGTCAGGGTCAGGCCCGCATCCTTGCACAGACCCGCCACGCGCTTTGCACAGCCGGGCATCACATACAGGCTGATGAAGTAGCCGCCCTTGGGGTCCGTCCAGTGGGCAATATCCCCGCAGGGGATGAGGTTGTTCTTGAACGCGGTCTTGACGGCATCGAAGCAGGGCACCAGACGACGACGGTGCTTTGCCATGTGGGCCAGCACACCTTCCTTGTTCTTCAGGAAGCGGACGTGGCGCAGCTGGTTCATCTTGTCGTAGCTGATGATCATCACCGAGAAGCGCTTGCAGATATACTTCATGCTGCTCTCGCTGCAGGCAATGGCGGAAACACCGGCACCCGGGAAGGTGATCTTGCTGGTAGAGGTGAACATGAACACACGGTCCTCATTGCCGTACTTCTTGCTCTCGTTCAGCAGCACCGGAGTCTCGATGATTTCATCGGTGAGGTGGTGCACGATGTAGGCCTCATCCCAGAAGATCTTGAAGTCGGGCGCAGCGGTCTTCATCTTGGCGAAGCGCTCAATGGTCTCATCGCTGTAGGTGTAGCCGTCGGGGTTGGAATACTGCGGCACGCACCAGATGCCCTTGATGGTGTCATCCTCGGCCACCAGTTTTTCCACCATGTCCATGTCCGGGCCATTGGGGGTCATGGGCACGCTGACCAGCTCAAAGCCGAACTCCTCAGTGATGGCAAAGTGACGGTCGTAGCCGGGCACCGGGCAGAGGAACTTGCGCTTCTCCACCTGAGACCAGGGGCACGGAGACTCCGGGAAGCCGAACACATAGCCGATGTTGATCAGATTGTACATCAGCTGCAGGCTGGAGTTGCCGCCCACGAACACCTCACCGGGCTGCACGCCGAACACATCGGCAAACAGCACGCGGGCCTCCTGCAGGCCCTCCAGTTCACCGTAGTTGCGGGCATCGGTGCCGGCATCGGTGGTGTAATCGTTCATCTTCAGCAGGTCCATGGCCAGATCCATCTGGTGAGGGCCAGGCTTGCCGCGGGCCATATTCAGCTTGAGGCCCTTGGCCTGAAACTTTTTGTACTCTGCCTCAAGCGCAGCTTTTTCGGCAGCGAGTTCTTCACGATTCATTGCAAGATAATTTGCCATTGAAAACACACTCCTTTATCGTACTTCCTGTTACCCATTGCGTCGGGATCTGCCTTGGGGGAAGCGCTCCTGCCAGGGAAAAGCTCCGCACAGATTCCAGACCTTATTATTATAACGCATTTTGCCCTTAGAAACAAGAATCTGAAAACAAAAAGCCCTGCCAAAAGCAAATTGCTTTTGAAACAGGGCTTTTCTCTCCCCTGCTCAGGATCAGCTCAGGGAGGTCTGGTTCTTATAACGCTTGCGCACTGCGCCGTACTCCAGGTGGGCTTCGCCGCTCTCCACGGTGTCCTCATCCACCGTCACGCGGATGATGGTGGCGTCGTTGGGCACCTCGTACATGATGGGCAGCAGGATGCTCTCCATCACGCTGCGCAGGCCGCGGGCACCGGTCTTACGCTCGATGGTCTTGCGGGCAATGGCGTGGAGTGCTTCGTCGGTGAAGTTCAGTTCCACGTTGTCCATGTTCAGCAGCTCTTTGTACTGCTTGACCAGGCTGTTGCGGGGCTCCTTGAGCACGCGCACCAGAGCATCCTCGTCCAGATCGTCCAGCACGGTGATGACCGGCAGACGGCCGATCAGCTCCGGGATCAGGCCGAACTTGACCAGATCGTGGGGCTCCACCTTTCGCAGCAGGGCCTTCTCCGCCTCGACGGAGTTGTCCTTCAGTGCACTGCCAAAGCCCAGAGCGGACTTGTCGGTGCGGCGCAGAATATACTTGTCCAGTCCGTCGAAGGCACCGCCGCAGATGAACAGGATGTTGGTGGTGTCGATCTGGATAAACTCCTGCTGCGGGTGCTTGCGGCCGCCCTGCGGAGGAACATTGCTCACAGTGCCCTCCAGGATCTTCAGCAGGGCCTGCTGCACGCCTTCACCGCCCACATCGCGGGTGATGGAGGGGTTCTCGCTCTTGCGGGTGATCTTGTCGATCTCGTCGATATAGATAATACCGATCTGCGCCTTCTGCACATCAAAATCCGCTGCCTGGATCAGCTTGAGCAGGATGTTCTCCACATCCTCGCCCACATAGCCGGCCTCGGTCAGGGTGGTGGCATCGGCGATCGCGAAGGGGACGCCCAGCATCTTGGCCAGCGTCTGGGCCAGCAGGGTCTTGCCCACGCCGGAGGGGCCCAGCAGCAGCACGTTGGACTTCTGCAGTTCCACGTCGCCGCCCTTGCCGCTCAGGATGCGCTTGTAGTGGTTGTAGACCGAAACAGCCAGCACCCGCTTTGCCTCATCCTGCCCGATGACGTACTGATCCAGGCCTTCCTTGATCTCCGCCGGGGTCATGATGTTGATGTTCAGGTCGTCAGCGGCCTGCAGGCTGCGGGTACGGCCCGCACCTGCACGCGGTGCACGGCTGCCGGACGGACGCTCCGGCTTGTCGGAAAGCAGGTCGTGGCACAGGCCGATGCACTCACTGCAGATGTTGACGCCGGGGCCGATGATCATGCGTTCCACTTCGTCCTGGTGCTTTCCACAGAAGCTGCAGACCAGATCCTTCTCGTTTTTGTCTCTGCCGGAATTGTTATTTGCCATAGCTGTTTTTCCTTATCCTGGATAAATTGGTGTCAGCGGAACGATCAGCGGTGGGTAATGACCTCGTCGATCAGTCCGTATTCCTTTGCTTCCAGCGCAGACATATAGTTGTCGCGCTCGGTGTCCATCTGGAGCTTCTCCAGCGGCTGGCCGGTATACTCACTGAGCATGCGGTTCATCTTGTCGCGGATATACACCATGTGCTCGGCGTGGATCTTGATGTCGGTGGTCTGGCCGGAGAGGCCACCGCCCTGGCCGCCGGCGATCAGCGGCTGATGGATCATGATCTCGGCATTGGGCAGCGCAAAACGCTTGCCCTTGGTGCCGCTTGCCAGCAGGAATGCGCCCATGGAAGCCGCCATGCCCATGCAGATGGTGGAAACATCGCACTTGATATACTGCATGGTGTCGTGGATGGCCATGCCGGCGCTGATGGAGCCGCCGGGGCTGTTGATATACAGGCTGATGTCCTTGTCCGGGTCCTGCCCTTCCAGATACAGCAGCTGGGCCACGACCAGGCTGGCAGAGGTGTCGTTGACGTCCTCGCTCAGAACAATGATGCGGTCATTCAGCAGACGGGAGAAAATATCGTAAGAACGCTCGCCATGTGCCGACTGTTCCACGACATAAGGAACAAAACTCATAAAGTTCGCCTCCCAAAAAAACGGAATATAGTATTTGCAAAATTGACCGATACGGGTCCCCTGTAAAGTTCAGCCGTATCGGTCAATTTTTACAACCTTTGATTTGTAGATGCACGGCAGTCCGTGCACCTTACAGCTGTGGACGCCAATTACTCAGCGTCGGCAGCCTTCTCGGCCTCAGCAGCCTTCTCCACGATGTTGGCGTGGCTCTTGATGAAGTCGATTGCCTTGGTCACGGCCAGGTCGTTCTTCAGGTCGTCCATGTTCACCACATCACGCACCTGCTTCTCTTCCATCTTGTACTGGTCGGCAATGCGCTTGATCTCAGCATCGACGTCCTCATCGGAAGCGACGATGTTCTCAGCAGCGGCAACAGCCTCCAGAGCCAGACGGATCTTGACCTGCTTCTCAGCCTGCGGCATGAAGGAAGCACGGAACTGCTCCACAGTCTGGCCCATGTACTTCAGGTAGTCCTCGAGGCGCAGACCCTGCTGCTCCACGCGGAATGCGAAGTCGTTGACCATCTCGTCCATACGGGTCTCGTACATAGCCTGGGGGATCTCACCCTCCATGCTCTCGATGACCTGATCGACCAGAGCGTTCTCAACAGCCAGATCGTCCTGCTTGTCCAGCTGCTCCTGATTGTTCTTGCGGATGGAAGCCTTGAACTCGTCCAGAGTGTCGTACTCAGAGCAATCCTTAGCCAGCTCGTCATCCAGAGCAGGCAGCTCCTTGTACTTCACTTCGTGCAGCTTGATCTTGAACACAGCAGCCTTGCCAGCCAGTTCGGCAGCCTGATACTCGGTGGGGAAGGTAACGTTCACGTCGAACTCTTCGCCAGCGGAGTGGCCCACGATCTGATCCTCAAAGCCGGGGATGAAGCTGCCGCTGCCCAGAGTCAGGCTGTAGTGCTCAGCCTTGCCGCCCTCGAAAGCCACGCCATCGACGAAGCCCTCGAAGTCGATATCAGCGATGTCGCCGTTCTCAGCAGCGCCCTCACGGGTCAGCTCACGGGCATTGCGCTCCTGCACACGCTTCAGCTCAGCTTCAACAGCCTCGTCAGAAACAGTATGGACAGTCTTTTCAACCGTCAGACCATTGTAGCTGCCAACCTTGACTTCGGGCTTGACAGCGACCTTGACGGTCAGGGTGACACCGTTGGTCTCATCAGCAGAGTCAACAGTGACCTCCGGACGGCCGACCGGCTCAACGCCAGCTTCCTTGACAGCAGCCTCGAAAGCCTCGGGGAACAGCTCATTGATGGCATCATAGGTAAAGACATCAGCGCCGTACATCTTCTCGATCAGAGCGCGGGGAGCCTTGCCCTTACGGAAGCCGGGAACAGCGTACTTCTTGCCTTCCTTCTTGAAAACATCGGCAACAGCCTTCTTGAAAGCCTCTGCGTCGATGGAGAACTGCAGTTCTGCCATGCTCTTCTCGAGCTTTTCACACTTGATGAAATTCATTTGTTTTTCCTCCACTCAAAAATTCTATTGCGCAGGGCAGGAAGTTTTTGCCCTTTGCAACCGCGCACTGCGTCCTGGATGAACTTGCTTTTGCAATATGCGGGGACGCGCGCGCTCAATTGGGTGCAACAATCGCGTCAAAAACTATTATAGCACGCTCCTGACACAATTGCCAGCCCAAATTGTTAATTTTTATTGGTTTTAACGGTTCAATTGATGCGGTACGGGCAAAAACGCAGCCCATCGGCACTGACCAGCTTGTAGTGGATGCCATCCACATCGCCCTGCACCGCATAGCGGATGGCATTGCCGTGCAGATGGCCATAGTAGCAGGTCCTGATGCTGTATTCCTTTAAGGTGGCCACGATCTCCGGCGCACTGGTGCCGGTATACACCGGCGGATAGTGCAGGAACACCAGCTTTTCCAGCCCGGGTTCGGCGGCATCCAAGCTCATGCGCAGCCGTCCGATCTCGCGGTTCATCACCTTTTCGTCGTGGGCCTCGCCTGCATCAAACAGCCAGCCGCGGGTACCGCACAGTGCATACCCCTCTACACTGTAGGAGTTGTTGTGCAGAATGTGCAGGGTATCAAAGCCTTCTGCTTTGAGGTAGGCATTCATCTTGTTCACGGTAGACCACCAGTAATCGTGGTTGCCCTTCATGATGATCTTCTGCCCGGGCAGGCTCTGCAGAAATTCAAAATCCTTACGGGTATCGGTCAGGCGCATGGCCCAGCTGATATCGCCCGCCAATACAATGGTATCCTCTGGTTTGATGAGCTTGCGCCAGTTTTTCTCAAGGCGCTCCACATAATCATTCCAGCCGGGAAAAATATCCATCGGCTTGGAAGCGCCCAGAGAAAGGTGGGTATCGCCAAGCACAAAAAGTGCCATGTTTTTTCTCCTGTTCTAAATGCAGCAGGATGCGTTATTCCTGATAGCCCAGCGCCACCTCGGCGATCTGCGCAGGATCGATCACGGTGTTAAAGCGCTCCGGCTTCTGGCGCAGCGCGGCAAGGCTTGCCGGTGCGGTATGCGCGGTAGCTGCTTCCAGCTGCTGCATTGCTTCAAAATCATTTTCCGGGGCGGTGCGGCCCAGTGCTTCCAGCACACTGCGCGGGAACTTGAAGGGAGACGCGGTGGACAGCACCACCATGGGCACGCCCTCGCGCTTTTTCTGCGCTGCCACATGGAACGCAACGGCGGTGTGGGTATCACACAGGTAATTGTCCTTCTCGTAGCGGACACGGATCTCCCCTGCCACTTCTTCCTCACTGCTCCAGCCGCAGGAGAAGTTCTCCTGAATGGCAGCCAGCGTCTCCGGACGCACAGTATAGCTGCCAGTCTCGGCAAGGCTCTTCATCAGGCCCGCCACCTCGGCATCACTGCCGGTGACATGGTACAGAAGGCGCTCGAGGTTCGAGGACACCAGAATGTCCGCTTTGCGGTGTAGGTGCCGGTGGTGAGGAAATCGGTCAGCACGTTGTTCTCATTGGAAGCGCAGACCAGCTTGCCTACGGGCAGGCCCATGCGCTTTGCATAGTAGCCTGCCAGAATGTCGCCGAAGTTGCCGGTGGGTACGCAGAAGTCCACTTCATCGCCGAAGGTGATCCTGCCCGCCTTGAGCAGCTGGGCATAGGCGGCAAAGTAATAGACGATCTGCGGCACCAGACGGCCCCAGTTGATGGAGTTGGCGCTGGACAGGCGGATGTTCCGCTTGGCAAGCTCTGCTGCAATGGCAGTGTCACCAAAGACCTTCTTCACACCGGTCTGTGCATCATCAAAGTTGCCGCGCACAGCGTACACTGCCACGTTGGCGCCCTCCTGCGTTGCCATCTGCAGGCGCTGGATCTCGCTGGTGCCGCCCGTGGGATAGAACACTGCGATCTCCACGCCCGGGATATCATGGGAGCCGTCCAGAGCTGCCTTTCAGGTATCGCCGCCGGTCGCCACAAGGATCAGGGTCTTTTCCGTGCGGCCCAGATTCTTTTTGGCTTCCACCAGAAGCTTCGGCATCAGCTGCAGAGCATAATCCTTGAATGCACAGGTAGGGCCATGCCACAGCTCTAAGGCATAGGTGTCCCCTTCCACCGGGGCAAGATAGCCTGCCTTGCCGCCAAAGGCCTCTCCGTAGGTCTTGTGGGCAGCTTCAGTCAGGAAATCCTGCGAGTAGTCGGTCAGATATTCTTTGATGACGGCAGCTGCCATGGCCGGGTAGTCCAGCTCGCACAGTGCCTTCACATCCACCTGCGGAAAGCTTTCCGGTACAAACAGACCGCCCTCGTTGGACAGGCCCTGTGCGATTGCTTCCGAGGAAGTCACTTTGCGGTTTTGGTCTCTGGTACTAAAAAACTGCATTGTTGTCGCTCCTTTTTCGCCGTAGAACGTGCAAAGCACGCTCTTCTGCTGTGGCAGAGAAGCCCTCTGCCCGTACATTTTCCCACCGGGGCCGTTGCTTTACGTGAGAAAAGCGCCCCTTATAATATGTACCATCCAGCGCCCGCTGTCAAGAGGGAACACTTCTGCCACGTCAAATCGCACCGGTGCATCGCTCAGGCCGTTCTGCTGCAGATAATACTGTGCTGCACGGATCAGGCGGCGCTGTTTGGGCCGGTCCACCGCTTCTGCCGGGCTGGCCAGAGAGCCTTCCGCACGGGTCTTGACCTCACAGATGACAATGGTCCCATCCGGCTCCTGCACCACAACATCCAGCTCACCCATCCGGGTGTGGAAGTTGTGTGCCAGCAGCCTGCAGCCCTGCTTCTGATACCAGCGGGCCGCAGCTGCTTCTCCCCTGCGCCCTGTC
>ENA-UPSY01003378-UPSY01003378.1-human-gut-metagenome-genome-assembly--contig:-NODE-3378-length-11719-cov-6.716887_pt1 | contig 11719 bp, 8 predicted proteins | sample MGYA00250044_ERZ773365 | MGnify/ENA primary metagenome ERZ773365 (study PRJEB29103, sample SAMN06111932) | human gut metagenome | biome: human gut; feature: ankylosing spondylitis patient; material...
AGGCTGAGGCTGACGACATCAAGAAGAAGCTGGAAGAGGCTGGCGCTAAGGTTGAGGTTAAGTAATTTAACCCCTTCTCTTACCGTTCTTTCTTGAACATCAAGAGGTCTGTACCGCGAGGTGCAGACCTCTTTTTTATGCCCCGGAACTGTGCTATACTGGTTGCAACAGGAGGAACGGCAGGGCTGCAACACCTCTGCCGCACAAGAGAGTTATGGAATACCGCAACTGGAACAACAAACCGCTCCGCACTTCCCTGCTGGGCTACGGATGCATGCGCTTTCCCACCCGGGCAGACGGCAGCATCGACGAGCCCCGGGCCGAAGCCCTGCTCAACACCGCAAAGGCCGCCGGTGTGAACTACTTTGACACGGCCTACCCCTACCACAACGGCCAGAGCGAGCCCTTTGTGGGCCGGGTCATTGCCAAATGGGAGCGCAGCAGCTTCTACCTGGCCACCAAAATGCCGCTGTGGACCTGCAAGAGCCTTGCCGATGCTCAGCGCATCTTTGAAGAGCAGCTCCAGCGGCTGGGGGTGGAGTACATCGACTTTTATCTGCTGCACTCGCTGCACAAAGCCCGGTACGAGCAGGCCAAGGAACTGGGCATCGTGGACTGGCTGTGGGAGCAAAAGGCCGCCGGACGCATCCGGAATTTCGGCTTTTCCTGCCACGACAACGCCGCCGGTTTTGAGGCCATCCTGCGGGATCAGCCCTGGGATTTCTGCCAGCTGCAGTACAACTATCTGGACCGGGACGACCGCGCCGAAGAGATCAGTGGTGACCGGGGCTACCAGCTCACCGAGGAATGCGGCGTGCCGTTGATCATCATGGAGCCCATCAAGGGCGGCACCCTGGCCGCTCTGCCCGCAGACGCCGCCGCGCCGCTGCGTGCCCTGCACCCGGACGCCAGTGATGCTTCCTGGGCGCTGCGCTGGGTGGCCGGACACCCCAACGTGCATGTGGTGCTCTCCGGCATGAGTGCCGAGGAGCAGCTGGCAGACAATCTGACCACCTTTGACCACTTTGTCCCTCTCTCCCCTGCTGAGGATGCAGCTGTGGAACAGGCGGCTGCCGTGCTGCACAGCCGCATCAAGATCGGCTGCACCGGATGCCGCTACTGCATGCCCTGCCCCATGGGGGTGGACATCCCGGATAATTTCAGCATCTGGAACCGTCTGGGCATGTTCCAGCAGCCGGAAGCAGTCAAAAAGCAGTGGACCGAGCGCTTCCCGGACAGCGAGAAGGCCCTGCACTGTGTGCGCTGCGGCAAATGCGAGACCGTGTGCCCCCAGAAGCTGCCCATCCGTGCATCGCTGGCCCGCCTGCGGGAGGAACTGGACGCACTGTAACACAAAAAAGATCCCGCGCCGGATGACGCGGGATCTTTTTTGCATTCAAATGTTTACCACAGACGGATGACCTTGATGACGCCCTCTGCCTTGTCGCGGGCCAGCTCCAGATGGTGCTGCAGGGAGTCTGCCGCGCGGTCCCAGTCGCCGGCCAGAGCCGCATCCAGAATTTCCAGATGCTCCTCACAGGTCTGCTCCTGATTGATCATGCTCACCTTGCCGGTCATGATGCGGAAGCGGGTGTTCAGGCCGGTAATGCGGTCGTAGGCGCTGCGCAGATACTTGTTGGGCAGGGTGCTCATGAGCAGCTCATGGAACCCGTCGTCCGACTCACAGAAGTCGGAGATGCGCTCCGGGTGATGCATGAGCTCGGTGTAGTTTTCCAGCGCTTCCCGCGGGATGCGGTCGCCATAAGTACGCAGGGCATAAGGCTCCACCAGCAGACGCATCTCAAACATGCTGTGCACATCTTCTTCGGTGATGCCGGAAACCATCAGGCCCTTTTTGGGCAGGATGGTGATCAGGCCCTCCTGCTCCAGACGGCCCAGTGCATCCCGCATGGGGGTGCGGCTGATGTTGCCCATTTCCGCGCAGAGTTTCTGCTCATTCAGAAACTCGTTGGGCCGGTACTCACAGTTCAGGATCTTGGTTTTCAGGTATTGATAAGCCTGCAGCTTCAGGCTCGGCTTGGACTGGGTTTCCATTTCTTTCATAGGCGGTCGTACTCCTAAAATTTTCCATACAAATGCGGCAGCCCGTTCGCGGCTTGCCGCCCGGCTTCTTCCTCGGGCATCGTCTTGTATCCCGTCTGCCATCCAACATTTCTCACTAATATATTATTTCACACAAGTGTATTTTTTACAAGAGTTTTGAGAAAACTTTGGTGTGTTTTCCGTTTTGACCAAAGATTTTGCGTCATTTTCGCCAATTGTGACAAGAAATTTTGTGCTTGTCACCAAATTCGGGCTGGCTGGGCCTTCCTTTTTGCATCCCACACAAAAATATGCTACAATAGGTCAAAACAGTTCTCATTCAGAAAGGAAGCGTTCTTTTTCCATGGCACGGAGCGACGGCTACAATACCAAGACCCGCCAGCTGATTTTGGATTATCTCATCAACAACCGGCAGCACGCAGTCAGTGCCTCCAACATTCTGGAGCATCTGGAGGAGCAGGGTGCCAGCCCCAACCCCACCACCGTGTACCGCTACCTCGACAAGCTGGCCGGGGAGCAGCGCATCATGAAATATGTGGCCGACAAGGGCGAGAAGGCCGTGTTCCAGTATGTGGACGAAGGCCGCCACTGCCGGGAGCACCTGCACCTGAAGTGCGTGCAGTGCGGCCGCATCTACCATCTGGACTGCCACTTCATGGACGAAGTGCGGGCCCATCTGATGGCCGAGCACGGCTTTACCCTGCAGTGCGAGGGCAGCGTTTTGTACGGATTGTGCCGCCACTGCGCACAAAATGCCCCGCAGCCGGAGCAAACCGCACAAAAATGTTCCTGCTGTGTTGACACAGGCAAAAAGCCGTGATACAATGCAGGCAGAAAAAGCGTTGAACGGGAAAAGTAAGGTTTCAAGGTTCTTTTGCAGAGAGCGCAGGCCGGTGGAAGCTGCGCAAAGAACGAAGCCCGAATGAACACCCGTGAGCTTCCCCCTGAACCCGCCGGGCGCGGCAGTAGGGGCAGACGTGCGCCGCTCGTTATCGCGGCAGTGCTTTCAACGGGGAGAGCGCACAAAAGTGACTGGCATACTCTGTGTGCCGGTAATTTAGGTGGCACCACGGATACGGCAGCATATTCGTCCTAGCAAAACGGGATGAATGCGCTGCCGTATTTTTTTATTCACCAAGGAAAAAAGAGGGGTAAGAAATATGTGTTGTGTGATGGGCTACACCGGGCACGATCTGAGTGCCGCCAAGTTCAAAGAATATCTGCTGCGCACCGTGATGCGCGGCCCGGACGACCAGCGGGTGGTGGAAGGCCCCTTTGGCCTGATGGGCTTTGGCCGTCTGGCCATCATGGGTCTGACGCCGGAGGGCATGCAGCCGTTCTACCGCGGTGCCGACTGCGTGGTGTGCAACGGCGAACTGTACGGCTTCCGGTTTGAGAAGGAGATCCTCAAACGCCGGGGCTACAAGTTCCAGTCCGACTGCGACTGCGAGATCCTGCTGCCGCTGTACTACGAGTACGGTCTGGACATGTTCCGCCACATGGACTCCGAGTTCGCACTGATCCTGTACGATTCCCGCAAGGACCGGCTCATTGCCGCCCGCGACCCCATCGGCATCCGGCCGCTGTTCTACGGCTACTCCAAGTCCAGCCACCAGATCGCTTTTGCATCCGAGATGCAGAACCTGATCGGCTGGTGCGATGACATCCGTCCCTTCCCCATTGGCAGCTACTACTGCGACGGCCGCTTCGTGCGCTATGAGGACATTGCCGACGTGCCCGCTCCCATGCAGGATGACATGGACACCGTGCTGATCAACATCCGCGAAAAGCTGATCGCCGGTGTGGAAAAGCGTCTGGACGCCGATGCCCCGGTGGGCTTCCTGCTCTCCGGCGGCCTGGACTCCTCGCTGGTGTGCGCCATCGCCGCCAAGAAGCTGGGCAAGCCCATCCGCACCTTTGCCATCGGCATGGATACCGATGCCATCGACCTGAAATATGCCCGTCAGACCGCCGATTATCTGGGCAGCGAGCACCACGAGATCATCATCAACCGCGACATCGTGCTGCAGAACCTGGAAGAGGTCATCCGCCTGCTGGGCACCTGGGACATCACCACCATCCGCGCCAGCATGGGCATGTACCTGCTGTGCAAGGCCATCCACGAGCAGACCGACGTGCGGGTGCTGCTGACCGGCGAGATCTCGGACGAGCTGTTCGGCTACAAATACACCGACTACGCTCCCACCGCCGACGCCTTCCAGCAGGAGAGCCAGAAGCGCATCCGGGAGCTGTACATGTACGACGTGCTCCGCGCCGACCGCTGCATCTCGGCCAACAGCATCGAAGCCCGTGTGCCCTTCGGCGATCTGGACTTTGTGCGCTACGTCATGGCCATCGACCCGGAAATGAAGCTGAACCGTTACAACAAGGGCAAGTACCTGCTGCGCAAGGCCTTTGAGGGCGACTGGCTGCCGCCGGAGATCCTGTGGCGTGAGAAGGCTGCTTTCTCGGATGCCGTGGGCCACAGCATGGTGGACGACATCAAGGAGTACACCAACAGCCTGTACACCGACGAAGAGTTCCAGCTGCGCCGGGCCAACTACTCGGCCCACTGCATGCCCTTTACCAAGGAGAGCCTGTTCTACCGGGAGATCTTCGAGAAGTATTACCACGACCAGAGCCGTACCATCGTGGATTTCTGGATGCCCAACAAGGCATGGCCGGGCTGCAACGTCAACGACCCTTCCGCCCGCGTGCTGGCAAACTACGGTGCCTCCGGTGTGTGATCCGTTTTCTTCACAGCAACAAAAAAGCCATGGCAACTGCCATGGCTTTTTTGTTGTATTCACATCCGGATCTTCTGGGCCGCCCTTGCAATGGAGGCAAGCAGGGCCACCAGACGGGTCTCGTCCATCTGGCCGCAGTAGCTGGTAAAGGTGTAGTAGCACCCCTGCACGCAGAAGGACAGCACCACCTTGCGCACTACGTCGTTTTCAAAGGCGGGGTCGCTCTCGGCAATGCACTTGCGCAGCGCCGCCTCCACCCGGTTGATGAACAGCCCCTGCCGGGAATCCGCAAACAGGGTGTTGATCTCCCTCTGGTGCTTGGCAAAGGCGTGGAACATCTCGCGGGCCAGCCACTCGGTACGCTCGCTCACATCCCGGGCGGTCAGGTTGGGCAGGCTTGCGACCACGGCCTCCACCATCTCGTCCTCCATGGCGTTGGCCAGGGCGTAGATGTCCTGATAGTGGGCATAAAAAGTGGATTTGTTGATGCAGGCCCGGTCGCACAGCTCCTTGACCCGGATTTTTTCCAACGGTTTTTCGGCCCGCAGCTCCATAAAGGCCTGCTTGATGGCGCGTTCCGTTTTTTCAATGCGAATGTCCAGAAAATCCACCTCTTTTACATTTGGGTTGGCTATCCAACGTTTTTCCACTTTTGCGGATAGACAAGCCCCACAGCGTTTTTTATACTGATTTTATCCGGAGCTGTCTGCCCCGCACGGTCATTCCCGGCGGTACAACAGGCCCTGCCGGTCCAGTTCTGCGCGGATGCGCTCAAAGCTGGCCCGGTCCGGGCAGCGCAAAGTGTGCAGATGCACGCCGCCGGTCATCCGGCTCAGCAGGCTTTCCGGCGCACTGCGCGCCTGCACCAGAAAGGTGTCCACATCGTAGCGGCTGGCCAGATTCAGGTTCGCACGGATCTCGCCGTACAGGCTGTTTTCCACGGCCACATCCACGGCCACACCGCCCTGGTCCACAATGGTGTACAGCTCCCGGCGCATTTCGTCCTCGGTGCGGTGCACGCAGGCCAGGATGCCGGTATAACCTTTCTCTGCCGGGTGCAACTGGTAGCCCCGCGGCGTCGCGTCGATCTGCGCCCCGCCTGCACGCAGCAGTGCCACGTCCCCCACCACGATCTGCCGGGAGACCCCCAGCTCAGCGGCCAGTGCACTGGCACTTACCGGGTTCTGGGCACCGCTCAACCGGGTCAGGATGCATTCTCTGCGCTGTGCTGCGTTCATCTTTTGTCAGGCTCCCCTTCCGTTTTCCGACGTTGCTGCCCCTATTGTAGCAAAACCGGCCGCAATGTGCAAGCCGCTTACTTTTTCAACCGCAGGATGGTGGCATAGTTGGAAGGCAGCTGCACCTTCATGCGGCCCCAGTCGAAGCCTGTCATCACCGGCTGCGCGCCCACCGTATCGGCCAGCAGATCCTCGGCCGCATTGGCCTCCACCGGCAGCTGGAATTCCAGCTGCGCCGGGCTGTCGCCGTTGTTCAGCACCGCCACAAGGGCTTCGCCGTCCAGCACACGGGCGTAGGCGTAACACTGGGTGGTGAGGTGCAGTTCCTTGAACTCGCCCCAGGTTAGGGCCGGTTCCTCGGCCTTCAATTTGCCCAGTGCCGCATATACGCTGGTGACGGGGTTGGTGGTGAGAGCGTCCTTGTACTCCTCCAATTCCAGGCAGGGGCGCAGGGGCCAGTCGCTGCCCCACTCTTTTTTGCCCTCGATGCCAAACTCCGAACCATAATAGATGGACGGAATGCCCCAAAGGGTATATACTAGAATCGCAATGTGACGGATGTGTTCCCGGTTGCGCAGCTTGTTGGGCAGGCGCTCCACATCGTGGTTGTCCGAGAAAAGATACAGCCGGGTGTCGTGGCACAGCCCCTGCAGACGGCGCATGGTGTGGGCGATCTCGAAATAGTTGTGGTCGTTGTGGCCGCTCCACAGGCCCTTGTGCAGCTCGTAGTTGGTCACAGAGTGCAGCATTTCGGGGTTTGCCCAGCGGCTGTAGTCCCCGTGGATCACCTCACCCATGAGCCAGAACTCCGGTTTGATCTCGTTGGCCAGACGGCGCAGCCCGCGCATGAAGTCAAAGTCCAGTACGTCGGCTGCATCCAGCCGGATGCCGTCGATGTCAAACTCGTTGACCCAGCAGCGGATGGTGTCGAAGTGATAGTTCTGCACCTCCGGGTTGCGCTGGTTCAGCTTGACCAGCAGGTTGAATCCGCCCCAGTTGCCGTAGCTGAAACCGTCGTTGTACTCGTTGTTGCCCCAGAAGTTCACATCGCAGAACCAGTCCTTATAGCGGGCGTTCTCGCGGTTGGCCTTCAGGTCCTGGAAGGCGAAGAAGTCGCGGCCCACATGGTTGAACACACCATCCACGATGACATGCTGGCCGCGGGCGTGGCAGTTGGCCACGAACTCCTTGAACTCTTCGTTGGTGCCCAGACGGCGGTCCACCCGGCGGTAGTCGATGGTATCGTAGCCGTGGGAGCCGCTCTCAAACAGCGGGCCGATATAGATGGCGGTGCAGCCGATGTCTGCTGCATGGGCCGCCCAGTCGTTCAGTTTTTGGAATGCACCCGGGGTGGGCTGGCCGTCATTTTCGTGCGCGCAGCCGCACAGCCCCAGAGGATAGATGTGATAGAATACCGCATTGTCATACCAAGCCATTGTTGAATACCGCTCCCTCTTTGCAAATAATCTCCTGCCGCCGTTCGGTCAGCGGCAGGATTAGTATAACACAAGATCTGACAAATATGTGAATTTTTGCCTATTTTTGTCAAGATTCGCCAAGAATACCGGCTACAGTGCCGGTTATAAACCATTTTCCTTGGATAAATTGCCCAATTGCAGCACCGCAGCTGCCGGTGCTGCCCATCATACACAGGAGGAGATCTTTGCATGAATTACCCTGCCATTCCCCGTGAATTTTTCAATGGAGACTGCTTCGACGCCTACCGCATTCTGGGCGCACATCCCTGCACGGCCCCGGACGGTGCCGAGGGCTGGCGGTTTGCGGTCTGGGCCCCCGGTGCCACCGCCGTGGAGGTGTGCGGCGGCTTTGACGGCTGGGAAGCCGGTGTGCCCATGGAGCGCGCCGAGACCGGCGTGTGGAGCGCCTTTATCCCGAGCCTGGCCGAGGGTGATCTTTATAAGTACCGCGTCCACGGAGCCGACGGCAGCGTGGTGATGCGCAGCGACCCCTATGCCTTTTCCACCGAGCTGCGCCCCGGCACGGCCAGCCGTCTGGCAAAGCTGGATTTTGCCTTTGACGACCATGCCTGGATGGAGCGGCGCGACAAGTGCCGCAACCGCCCGCTGAACATCTACGAGCTGCACGCCGGGAGCTGGAAGCACAAACCCGGCAGCACCCAGCCCGACGGCTCGGACGGCTGGTACAACTACGAGGAGCTGGCCAAGGAGCTGATTCCCTGGCTGCTGGACCATCACTTTACCCATGTGGAGCTGCTGCCGCTGGCCGAGCATCCCTTTGACGGCAGCTGGGGCTATCAGACCACCGGGTATTTCTCGGTGACCAGCCGCTACGGCACCCCGGCCCAGTTCGCTGCCTTCGTCAACGCCTGCCACCGCATGGGCATCGGCGTCATCATGGACTTTGTTCCGGTGCACTTTGCCGCCAACGCCGACGCACTGGCCAAGTTCGACGGCACCCACCTGTACGAGTACGACAGCGATGTGGGCCAGAGCGAGTGGGGCACCTGCAACTTCAACTACTACCGCCGGGAGGTATGCAGCTTCCTGAGCAGCGCCGCCGGGCTGTGGATGGATGTGTACCACTGCGACGGCATCCGCATGGACGCCATCTCCCGGGCACTGTACTGGCAGGGTGACCCCAACCGCGGCGTGAACCAGGGTGCCGTGAACTTTTTGCAGAACCTGAACCACGGCCTGAACAAGCGCTGGCCCACCGGCATCTACATGGCCGAGGACTCCACCAATTTCCTCAAGGTCACCGCCCCCACCCGCTACGACGGTGTGGGCTTCGACTACAAGTGGGACATGGGCTGGATGCACGACACGCTGGACTATTTCGCTACCCCCTTCGGGGAGCGGCCGAACGCCTACGGTAAGCTGCTGTTCAGCATGCACTACTTCTACAACGAGCTGTACCTGCTGGCCCTGAGCCACGACGAGGTGGTGCACGGCAAAAAGACCATCATCGACAAGCTGTGGGGCACCTACGCCGAAAAGTGCGCCCAGCTGCGCACCCTCTATTTTTATATGTACATGCATCCGGGCAAAAAGCTCAACTTCATGGGCAACGAGCTGGGGCACTTCCGCGAGTGGGACGAAAAACGGGAGCTGGACTGGGACCTGCTCAAGTATCCCTTCCATGACGCTTTCCAGAAGTATTTCGCCCGCCTGAGCCTGGTATACGCCACCGAGCCCGCCCTGTTTGACGGCGAATACAACCCCGACTGCTTTGAGTGGGTGGCCAGCGAGAGCTGCACCGAGGGCGTCTACGCCTGGCTGCGCAAGGGCCGGGGCCAGAACCTGCTGTGCATCATGAACACCCAGGACCACGCCCACAAAAAGTTCCCGCTGTACCTCAAGTTCCCCTGCTCTGCGGAGCTGGTGCTGGACACCGAGGCTGCCGAGTGGGGCGGTGCCCACAAGGGCCGCCGCAAGCTGCACTTCCACACCACCGACGGCGGCGTGTACGGCCGGGATTATACCCTCACCGTGGACCTGCCCGCCATGGGCAGCTTTCTGCTGCGCCTGACCCCGGAGGCCCCCAACCCGGACGCCGCCCGCATCAGCGCCAACAAGGCCATGGCCCAGAAGCGTCGTACCGCCCGCGCCAAAAATTCCAGCAAGTAATATTTGTGTCAAAATGTCCCGTGTGCTTTGAAAGCAGCGGGGCATTTTTGGTTTTGCCTCCGCTATGGCTGGACAGTGCCCCCTGTGGTTTGCTATACTGTAAGCTGTGAATTTATGCTGTGTGCATCGCGCATTTTTATAAGGAGGATTTTTTCTCATGTCAGCAACTCTTTCCAAGCTGCGCACCTCGTGGGTAGGCAGGGCCCTGCTGGCCTATGCCGTGTCCGCACTGGCGCTGGTGGTGCTGGGCCTTGCCGCCCCCGGCAGTGCCGTATTTTTCCCGCTGGTGAGCCTGTGGTGCAACCTGGCCCTGTTCGGGCTGGTGCTGGTGGTGCTGCGGCTGGCGGACGTGAAGTTCGACCTGTTCCACTGGGCTGTGATCATCGGCTTCTGGGCCGCGGCGCTGCTCTACTTCTACTGGGCCGAGACCCGCCGCAGCTTCGTGTACATCTGGGACTACGTCAACTACATCAACAAGCAGTACAACGCCGAGGCCGCCTTTCTTCAGGGCCCGGCGGTCGGCTTCCATTTTATTCTGGACTCTCTGGCTGAGGACTATACCAACTTCAACACCCTGTTCATCGAGTTCCCGTTCTGCCTGACCGACCGCACCGGCGACAGCTTTGCGATCTGTCAGGTGTTCAGCATCGTGCCCATGCTGCTGCTTTTGCTGGCCGGCCTGGTGGTCAAAGTGGGCCAGATGCTGCAGGTGAAAAACCGCTTCTGGTATTTTCTCATCGGTCTGTCCTGGACCTTTACCTACCCGTGGCTGCGCATGAGCGCCGTGCTGAGCCAGCCGGACTGGTTCGGCCTGATCTTCGCCTTCAGCATCCTGCTGCTCACGCTGGATTTCCGGTTTGAAAAGCTGGACCTGCCCCGGTTCGGGCTGCTGTTCCTGGCCACGGCGGCCATCATCCTGTCCCGCCGGTGGTACCTGTACTTCGTGGTGGGCTACTACTTTGCCTACGCCGTGCTGGTGCTGGTGAGCAGCGCCCGCATTGCCAAAGTGGGCCGCAGGCAGGAGGCCCTGCTGCAGGTGCGCAACCTGATCCTGTTCGGCCTGATGTCCCTGGTGGCCATGGTCATCCTGCTGTGGCCCCTGGTGAGCCACATTCTGGGCTACGACTACGCCGACCACTATTCCTACTACAACGGCGGCGGCATGGTCACTGAAACCTACCTGCAATGCGCCCGCATGGGCCTGATGAACCTGGTGCTTATGGGCATGGGCCTGTGGTTCTGCTTCAAGCGCAGAAAGATACCTGCTCTGCCCTGTCTGGCCGGGCTGGAGATCCTGCTGAGCATGGTGCTGTTCACCCGGGTGCAGACCACCGGTTCCCAACATATGCTGCTGTTTTTACCCGGCTGGTTCCTCCTGTTCCTGATCGGCGCCGCAGCCCTGGCAGAGGGCATGAACCGCCGCCGGAACCTGAAGATCGGCTTCTGGCTGTTCACCATCGCCTTTGCCACCTCGGTGCGCTGCTCCCCCCTGACCACTGTGGCTCTGCCGGATTTTCTCATCGGCCGCACTCTTCTCTCGGCTTCTCCGCAGGAGAGCGCCCGCGATTTTGCCGCCATTGATGACCTGGTCTATGACCGCAAGGATCTGCCGCAGATCAAGGCCATTGCCAGCTGGATCGACACCCACTGCGCCGATGGCGAGATCGCCTATATGATCCCCCACGACACGCTGTACTGCCCGGATCACTTCAAGAACTGCCTGCTGCCCCAGACCCCCATCAACGGCAAGCTGGCCTTTGGCTTCTCGGTGCCTGGCACCCACTACTTCCCCATGCAGTTCTTTGAGGCAAAATACGTTCTTACCGCCGATCCTTTCCCGCTGACTCATGTAAATGACCCTGAGAACGAGATGTCCCACAAGCTGAACGACATGTTCCTGGCCGTGCGCGACGAATACTTCGCACTGGAAGAGACCTTTGACATGGGCAACGGCACCACCTTTACCATCTGGCGGCGCACCGTAGCCCCCACCCGCGCCGAGGTGGAGTATTACCTCAGTGCCATTACCAAAGAATATGCCAAATACCCTGAGATGTTCTCT
>ENA-UPSY01003386-UPSY01003386.1-human-gut-metagenome-genome-assembly--contig:-NODE-3386-length-11709-cov-4.004213_pt1 | contig 11709 bp, 10 predicted proteins | sample MGYA00250044_ERZ773365 | MGnify/ENA primary metagenome ERZ773365 (study PRJEB29103, sample SAMN06111932) | human gut metagenome | biome: human gut; feature: ankylosing spondylitis patient; material...
ATACGCAATTAAACAGATTTACAAAAACAAAATAATTTGAAAGCATCAATCAGAAATGGTTGGTGCTTTTTTCATGCTTGGAGAAACCTAAGCTTTTTTTATGCCCATTTTTACGGAAGGAGGTATCGGCCGTGGCTAACAGAATTATGGGTATTACTGTCGAAATTGGCGGAGATGCGGTTTCTACTGTATTTAATGGAATCGTGAACGCCGTCAAAGGAGCTATGACAAATGTGCTCAGTGCAGTAAAGACCGGATTTTCAACTGTGAAGGGCCATATCACAGGACTTGCTTCGGAGGCATTTACCTGGGGTAAGGACCTGATCATGGGAATTGTAAATGGTATAAAGTCCTGCATTGGTGCTGTTTCAAGCGTAGCAGATAAGGAATGGAATCTATGTCTGTGGCTCCACAGTTTAGAAAGGCGGTTGCACCAGTTTATTACCACAGGAAACGAGAAGATGTTCTTACAGAGTTGCCGGAGCTGATTGAAAGAAAAGAATAGGAAGAACAGCCCGCAGAGAATAAATCTGTTTATCAAGGGTTTGATGAATTTCTGGAAAAAGAGAATATTCTAGAGAATGATACGGATGTGTTCTATGGCGGTGCATTTCAGGAGTTTCATAAACAGTAGCAAGGTATTGAGGAGGATTCAAAGGAGGAAGAACCGGTTGATTACACGAAGTTCTCTATGAAAGAACGAGTAGAGCTTCTTCCACCACCTACAGATAACACGATGGAGGAATTTGAACAGTATAAAGTCCGTATGGGTTACAATCAGGAAAAATTGAAATCTGTCCGATACCGAATGAGTGTGTACGATGATTTCTTAAAGGAATATGATTATCGTAAGAAAATCAAAGGAATGGGCAGACCGGCACAGAAACAGAGGACAGTTAAGAAGAACAGGGATTATAGTAGATAGATATTATAGCTGTTAAAAACCATTTGTCTTGACAAAAAAATGAAAGCGTAGTATATTATTAAAGTTCAAAAACGAACAGTTCAAAATGAAAGAAGGTGCGTTTGTGAAAAATTATTTTGCACATTGTGTTGATGTAGAAGAATTGTATGAAAATATGGTATCTCCTGTTTGTGAAAAATACGAATTGACTTATATGGAGTTTACAGTTCTTATGTTTTTAACAAATAATCCGCAATATGATACAGCTACTCAGATTGTAAAATACCGTCATCTTGCAAAATCTCATGTATCTATTTCTATTCGTTCCTTACAGGAACGAGGATTGATTTTAGGGGAACATAAGGGAGGAAATCACAGAACCATTCACTTAAGTGTGGCTGACAAAGCAAGAGATATAATTGCGGATGGGCGTGTGGTGCAAGGCAAATTTTGTGAAATAGTATTCGCAGGATTTTCAAAAGAAGAAATAGAAGCCCTACATAGGTTTACAGAGCAAGTAAACAGAAATATCAAAGAATATTTGAATGATTAGGAGAGGTTTACAGTGGAAAATAACAAGGATTTTTTAGGTACACAGTCTGTTGGAAAACTGCTTTTTAAGTTGGCAATTCCTACGGTGATAGCACAGTTGATCAATATGTTGTATAACATTGTTGATAGGATCTTTATCGGTCATATACCGGATGCAGGCAGTCTTGCTCTGACGGGTGTCGGTGTGACCATGCCTATTATTATGATTGTGTCGGCATTTGCAGGACTTGTAAGTTCAGGAGGTGCACCACGTGCTTCTATTTCGATGGGAAAAGGAGATATGGACAGTGCAGAGCAAACGCTTGGTGGATGTTTTCTTTTACAGGTAATTGTTTCAATCGTTCTGACAGTGGTACTTTTACTGTTTGGAGAAAATTTGCTGTTAGCTTTTGGAGCCAGTGAAAATACGATTGAATATGCTGTTTCCTATTTGAACATATATGCGTTTGGAACATTGTTTGTGCAGCTGACATTGGGCATGAATGCATTTGTAACTGCTGAAGGGTTTACAAAGATATCCATGGTATCCGTTGCTATCGGAGCAACTCTAAACATTGTGCTTGATCCGATTATGATTTTTGGATTAAATATGGGTGTGCGTGGTGCTGCTTTGGCAACTGTTATTTCGCAGGCAGTTTCATGTATCGTCGTTGTGACATTTTTGTGCAGTGAGAAATCAATACTTAGACTGAAACGTAAGAATCTGAATATAAAGCCCAAAGTTGTGTTCCCGTGCATTGCACTTGGAACTGCAGCATTTATTATGCAGGCGAGTGAAAGCGTTATATCCGTATGCTTTAATTCTTCCCTGCTGAAATATGGCGGAGATATTGCGGTAGGTGCAATGACGATTCTTACCAGTGTCATGCAGTTTGCAATGCTTCCTTTACAGGGAATTGCACAGGGAGCGCAGCCAATTACAAGCTATAATTATGGAGCAAACAATACGGAACGTGTAAAAAAGACCTTTCGTGTTTTGTTAACAGTAAGCCTGATTTATTCTGTCACACTTTGGCTGGCGGTAATGCTTTTGCCACAATTCTTTGTAAGTATTTTTACTCCGGAGACAGCTATGATCGAGTTTGCATCAAAAGCTCTGCGTATCTATATGGCAGTCATGTTTTTATTTGGTATTCAGATTGCATGCCAGATGACCTTTACAGCTCTTGGCAATGCGATAAGTTCTATCATTGTGGCAGTTACAAGAAAATTTATTCTGCTGTTACCATTGATTTATATTATGCCGCATATGGTTTCAGACAAAACCATGGGTGTTTACCTTGCAGAGCCGGTAGCAGATTTCATAGCAGTAACCTTTACTGCAATTTTGTTTTATTTCCAGTTTAGGAAAGCGATGAACAAGATTGAATCGTAGTTTATATAGTCGTTAAGGGGAAATTTTCTTCTTGGCGGCTATTTTTTTATAAAAACGTAATAAAGTAAAGGGATTGTGGCATTTTTCACAAACATTTAACTTTTCCGTACTATTTTTTGTCAAAACATCTGTCTTGTCACCTGTAAACTGCGGTGTTATAATTTACGCTGATCATAACTTATGAAAAATAAAACCCACAGAAAAGTAAAGTTTGAAAAAAACAGAGAGGTGCAGATATGACGATCAAAGAAGAGATAGAGCAGTTAAAGAAAGAAAAAGATGCGGTGATCCTGGCTCATTATTATGTAAGACCTGAGATCCAGGAGATAGCAGATTACATAGGAGATTCCTTTTATCTGAGCAAGGTGGCAGTAGGCCTGAAAGAAAAGACGATTGTATTTTGCGGAGTTTCCTTTATGGGTGAGAGTGCCAAGATCCTGAACCCGGAAAAGACGGTTCTGATGCCAGATATGGCAGCAGATTGCCCGATGGCACATATGGCATCCCCTGAAACGATCGAGAAAGTGCGTGCGGAGTATGATGATCTTGCGGTAGTCTGTTATATTAATTCAACTGCAGAATTGAAACGTCATTCTGATGTATGCGTTACTTCTGCAAATGCAGTAAAGATCGTAAAGAACCTTCCGAATAAAAATATTTTCTTTATCCCGGATCGCAACCTGGCACATTATATTGCAGGACTTGTACCGGAAAAGCATTTTATTTATAATGAAGGATTCTGCATCGTACATGAGTATATGGAAGTAGAAGAAATTCAGGATGCGAAGAAAGCACACCCGGATGCAGAAGTGCTGGCACACCCGGAATGTCCGCAGGCAGTTCTGGAACTGGCAGATTATATCGGAAGTACAACCGGAATCATCAATTATGCGGGAGAGACGGATGCACAGGAGATGATCATCTGTACGGAGAGTGGTGTCCTGTATGAACTGGAGAAACGGTATCCTGAAAAGAAATTCTATTTTACAGAAACGCTTCCTGTATGCAGAAATATGAAAAAAGTGACGTTGGAAAAGATTCTTCATGTCTTAAAGACCGGGGAAAATGAAGTTTTTGTGGATGATGCACTTCGGGAAGAATCCAAAAAACCTTTGGAGAGAATGTTAGAACTGGCAAAATAAGAGCCGGAAGAATGGAGTTTGTTATGAAAATGAAAGCAGATGCAGTGATCGTAGGAACAGGTGTGGGAGGACTTTTCAGTGCGTTGAATCTTCCCAGAGATAAAAAGATCATCATGATCACAAAGTCAGATTTAGAGAGCAGTGATTCATTTCTTGCACAGGGTGGAATCTGTATGCTTCATGATGAGGATGATTACGACAGTTATTTTGAAGATACAATGAAAGCGGGACATTATGAGAACAGGAAAGAATCAGTAGATATTATGATCCGCAGTTCCAGAGAGATCATTCAGGATCTGATCGGATATGGTGTTGAATTTCAGAAAGAGTCAGATGTTCCGGAAGGTAATTCTGCTGAAGAAGGAAATCAGGAAAAAGGAAGAGAGCCGGAAACAGATAAGCCGTTGGAAGAAATCTATGCATTTACAAGAGAAGGGGCCCATTCCAGACCGAGAATCCTTTTCCATGAGGATGTTACAGGAAAAGAAATTACAAGTAAGCTGCTTGCACAGGTGAAGAAGCTTGCGAATGTGGAAATTTACGAATATACTACAATGACAGACATTATTGTGGAAGATGGAGTCTGCAGGGGAATTTACGCAAAGGATCAGAACGGTCAGGAACTGGAGATTTATGCAGATAATACGATCTGGGCAAGCGGTGGAATTGGAGGAAGATATCAGCATTCTACCAATTTCCCACATCTGACAGGGGATGCACTGGATATTTCTGAAAAGCATGGAATCCGTCTGGAGCATCTGGATTATGTGCAGATCCACCCGACAACACTGTATTCCACAAAGCCGGGAAGACGTTTCCTGATTTCGGAATCCGTCCGGGGAGAGGGTGCGATCCTTTTAGATAAGAATAAAGAACGATTTGTAAATGAACTTCTTCCGCGTGATGTGGTAACAGAAGAGATCCGGAGACAGATGAAGAAAGACGGAACAAATCATGTATGGCTTTCCATGGAACGGATTGATAAAGATACAATACTGAATCATTTCCCGAATATTTACCATCATTGTCTGGAAGAAGGATATGATGTGACGAAGGAATGTATCCCGGTTGTTCCTGCACAGCATTATTTTATGGGAGGAGTATGGGTTGATTCTGACAGTAAGACTTCGATGGATCATCTTTTTGCTGTGGGAGAGACAAGCTGTAACGGAGTGCATGGAGCAAACCGGCTGGCAAGCAATTCGCTGTTGGAGAGTCTGGTGTTTGCGAAGCGTGCGGCAAAGAAAATTGGAGGAGAACAGGTATGAATACAATTACAATGACACTTCAGGTAGATCATCTGATCCTGGAGGCTTTAAAAGAAGATATTTCCAGTGAAGACGTTAGTACGAATGCGGTGATGAAGGAGTATGTCAAAGGAGAAGTGGAACTGATCTGCAAGCAGGACGGTATTATTGCGGGATTGGATGTATACCGCAGAGTTTTTGAACTGCTGGATGATAAGACGGAGACAGAATTTTACTGTAAAGACGGCGATGAAGTCAAAAATGGTCAGTTGATGGGCAAGGTGACCGGTGATATCCGGATTCTGCTTTCGGGAGAACGTGTGGCTCTGAACTATTTGCAGAGGATGAGCGGAATCGCAACCTATACACACTCCGTAGCAGCTCTGCTGGAAGGAAGTAAGACGAAACTTCTTGATACAAGAAAGACAACACCGAACATGAGGATTTTTGAAAAATATGCAGTCCGTGTCGGTGGCGGTTACAATCATCGGTATAATCTTTCAGACGGAGTACTTCTGAAGGACAATCACATCGGTGCAGCAGGTAGTGTTACGGCAGCAGTCAAAATGGCAAAGGAATATGCACCGTTTGTCCGAAAGATTGAGATCGAGGTTGAAAATCTGGCAATGGTAAAAGAGGCAGCAGAGGCAGGAGCAGACATCATTATGCTGGATAATATGTCAACGGAAGATATGAGCGAGGCAATCCGGATCATTGACGGAAGAGCAGAGACAGAGTGTTCAGGAAATGTGACAAAGGAAAATATCGGCAGACTGACAGCACTTGGAGTTGATTATATTTCCAGTGGAGCATTGACGCATTCTGCACCGATACTTGACATTTCCATGAAAAATCTTCATGCTATAAATTAAGAAGAGAAACCACAGTAGTAGAAAGGAAGAGGTATGATGACAGGATCAGAACGAAGAACTGCCATTATAAATCAGATAAAGAACAGCACCGTCCCTGTATCCGGGAAAGCACTGGCAGCACAGTATGCAGTGAGCCGTCAGGTGATCGTGCAGGATATTGCACTGATCCGTGCTGCAGGACATGAGATCATTTCCACTAACAGGGGCTATCTTCTCAATGAGGATGCATCCGTACAGCGGACATTTAAGGTAAAGCATACGGATGCCCAGGTAGAAGAAGAATTATATTCTATTGTGGATCTTGGAGGAAGTGTAAAAAATGTCATGGTAAACCACAGGGTCTATGGACATATGGAAGCGGAGCTGAATATTACTTCCAGGCGTAAGGCAGCGGAATTTTTAGATGATATCAAGACGGGAAAATCCAGTCCGTTAAAGAATATTACCTCAGATTATCATTACCATGTAGTGGAGGCTGACGGTGAGGAAACCCTGGATATGATCGAGGCTGCACTCCGGGAGAAAGGATTTCTTCTAGAACAGGAAGAATGGGAAAAAAAGCAGTATTACGTATAACGAAAGAAAGAGAGGTCAGACATCAGGAACCGGTGTCTGACCTCTTGACATCTTCGGGAATATTCTGCAAAATAAGAATTGATAAAGTGAAAGAAAAGAGATTTTCCGTCGTATAATACGACAGGATGGAGTTATATATATGGAAGAAATAAAAAAGCTTCTGAAGGAAGTTTTAAATAGAGAATTTATACGTGCAGTCATCAGCAGTCCAAAGGAAAAAGAAGGAACTGCGGTGCTGCTGGAGTGTGGAACAGAACCGGTTCAGGGGATTTTGAAGATAAAAGTACGTCCGCTGGAAAAAAGAGGGGAATTGATGTTCCAATTAGAAGCGTTTACGAAGACGCAGGCATTTCACCGAAATTTAAATCCCGAAGCGGCGGGTGAGATCCTGGCTACAGTGATGGAGCGTTTTGGACAGATGCAACTGGAAACGGTGAGTCAGGACTGTACAGTGCTGATCAGTAAAAAGGGAAAGGTGACGATCCGCAGAAAGCAGAAAAAGATCAGAGCAAAGGCGGCAGACCTGTCCCATAACCGCAAAAAGCGGTATATTCTGGAAGAAGGAGTGAAAGTTCCGTTTCTGCAGGATCTTGGAGTTATGACGCAGGACGGGAAAATCGTGCATACAAGATTTGATAAGTTCCGGCAGATCAACCGATTCCTGGAATTTATCGAAGATATCCTGCCGCAGCTTGACAGGGGAAGAGAGCTGACGATCCTGGATTTTGGCTGTGGGAAGTCGTATCTTACTTTTGCGATGTATTATTATCTGCATGAATTGAAAAAATATGACATACGCATTATAGGACTGGATCTGAAGAGTGAGGTGATCCGGCACTGCAATGAGCTGGCAGAGAAGTACGGATATGAAAAGCTTCAGTTTTTAGAGGGAGATATTGCAGATTATGAAGGAGTAAACCGTGTGGACATGGTGGTGACGTTGCATGCCTGCAATACGGCAACGGACTATGCACTGGCGAAGGCAGTTGGCTGGAATGCAAAAGTGATCCTTTCCGTTCCATGCTGCCAGCATGAGATCAATGAGCAGTTTGAAGCGGGGGAGACCCCGGAGGTACTTGCTACGGTGATGGAGTATGGTCTGTTAAGAGAACGGTTCGCAGCACTGGTGACAGATGGACTGAGGGCAAAGTATCTGGAAAGCGAGGGATATGAAACCCAGGTACTGGAATTTATTGATATGGAACATACACCGAAGAATATTCTGCTGCGTGCAGTCAGGAGGGGGAAGACTGATGGGGCAATAGAAGCGGAGAGCAGAAAGAAGCTGGAAGAGTGTGAAGCATTTCTGAATATCCAGCCGACACTGGGCAGGCTTCTTTCAGAAAAGAGCAGGCATCGGTGACGGGATTTTAGAAAGGGATCATAGAAAAGGATAAGCACTGGCGACGGGATTTCAGGGAGAATAAATAATGATAAAAAGAATAATAAAGGGAATCGTGCTGGCGGTATTTTTTGCCGGAGCATTGTTGATAAGTAATTATGTGATGAACCGTGGGACGGACGATAAGATTATGACAATGGGCGAGCCGACACTCCCGGTAGTTTCTTTTACCGTGAGTGGTCAGGAGATCAATCTTCTGTCCGGGTATGTAGACCAGATGGATGTCACTGCCATGCGTGATACGATCACTCCGCTGGAGAGCAATGGAACGCTTCAGGCTGAGATCGCAGAGAATGGAAATAAGATCAGTAAGATCAGCTATAAAGTTTATTCACTGGATGGAGCAGATACTTACGCAGAAGGAAAAGTCAAAGAAGAGGATGGGAAGGTTACGCTGGAACTGGGGACTGCCCTGGATCAGTCAGCACAGGAGGCGGTGCTGAAGCTGACTCTGACACTGGGAAGTGGTGAAGCACAGAAAAAGGTGAATTATTTCACCCGGATCGAGAAGCCGGATGAGATTACTGCGTGGAAATGTCTTACATTTGCAAAAGATTTTCATGCAAAGGCATTGGATCAGAGTGATGAAGATACACTGAGTATGTATCTTGAGCCGGGAGAAGAGAGTGATAATACGACTTACCAGACCGTCAATATCCACTCAGATATTACTCATATCCAGTGGGGAGACCTGAACCCGGAGATCGTGGGCGATGTGCAGTGGAGTCTGAAAGAAAGCAACAGTGTTTATACATCCATTCTTGCAAAATATCAGGTGCGTTGTCAGGATGATAAAGAGGAAACGGCACGGTATAATGTGAAAGAATTTTTCAGGATCCGGTCGGTGGGAGATACGATCTACCTGCTGGATTATAACCGGGATCTTCAGGAAGTGTTCAGCAGCAGAAGTGTGATGGATCAAAAGGGTATCCTGCTTGGAATCGTGCCGGAAGATGTGCCTTATGAGACAAATAAACAGGATTCGATCCTTGCCTTTGTGCAGAACCGTACTCTGTGGATGTATAATAAGAAAAATGAGGAGCTGACGAAAGTTTTCAGCTTTGCGGAGGAAGATACACAGGATGTGAGGAGCCTGAATGATCAGCATGCGGTACGGATCATCAGTATGGACGATCATGGGAATATTGCCTTTGCGGTTTATGGATATATGAACCGGGGAGAGCATGAAGGAGAAGTTGGTGTCGGTATTTATTATTTTAATGTGGACAGCAATCTGATTCAGGAGAAAGGCTTTATTCCGAGTACAAAATCTTTTGCCATTGCAGAAGATGAGCTGGGAAAGATGGTTTATTATAATCATGCACAGGAGCTGCTGTATGTGCTTGCAGATCAGGTCCTCTACAGGATCAATCTTGATAAGAACCAGCAGGAAGTGCTTGCAAAAGGTCTGGAAGCCGGAAAGTATGCAGTTTCTGATGACGGACATCAGCTTGCTTATCAGACAGACGGAGAGAAAGATGCGGCAAAGGAGATCCGGGTGATGGATCTTTCCAGCGGGGATGAATATAGTGTGAAAGCGGCAAAGAATGAAGCCGTTCGCCCGCTGGGATTCCTGAATGGAGATTTTATTTATGGAATTTTGCGGACTTCCGATGCCGGAAAGACGGCATCCGGTGAGAAGACAACTCCGATGTATCAGCTTGAGATCCATGATTCGAAAAATAAAAAAATAGCGGAGTATTCTTTTGAAGATCAGGGAATCTATATTTCTGATATTTTGATTGAGGGAAATATGGTGACACTGAACCGTCTTGCGAAAGCAGGAGAGATTTATAATGTTACTTCACAGGAATATATTACAAATAATGTAGAAAAGAAAGATACGAAGATTTCTCTTACCTCATACAGTTCGGAGAAGCTGGGAAAGCAGTATCGGTTTACTTTTGCAGAGGGAATCGAAAAGACGGAGGTGAAGCTGCTCCAGCCGGATCAGCAGGTAGCCGAAAATGCACTGACGATCGTTCTGAAAGGAAAGGATGACCGTGTGAAATATTATGTGTATGGTATGGGTGAACTGGTCGGAATCTACGATAAGGCAGGCTATGCGATCCAGAAGGCGGAAAAAATTTCCGGTGTTGTGATCTCATCGGAACAGGCTTATGTATGGGAAAAAGGAAACCGGGATCTGGTGTATTCTATTGACGATGTTGCGGTGACAAAGGAAAGTGGAGAAAGCTCGCTGGAGGCATGTGAACGCTATATGAAAGCGTATGAGGCGGAGAAGACAGATCTTACGGGCTGTACGCTGGATCAGGTATTGTATGTGATCAATAAGGGCTGCCCGGTGATCGCTCTGACAAGTGCAGATCATGCGATTCTGATGACCGGATATTCCAAGACAGATATCACGTATTTTGACCCGGATACAGGGGCATCGCAGACTGTGACTATGGATGAGATGAATGCTATGGTGGCAGGAAGTGGAAATACCTTTATCGGGTATATTAAGTAATAGAAGAGAAGTGATGAAAGAGAAGAGAATCTGCAGGCGGCGGGTTCTCTTTTATATATAGTGGTTTTCCCTGCATACTACAGAAAAAAATACAGGCGGTGGAACTTCTGTTCCATCACCCGTATTTTAAAAATCCATGTAAGCAGCGAACCAGAAGAGGCGTCTGTACAAGACTCTGGCGACTGTAACGATAACCTTATGCTTCAGCTGCTTCGTCTGTGTTGGTATCTTCAGCTTCAAGGTCAGAAGCTTTTACATGAACTTCTGTGATCGTTACAACCGTAGCATCAACATCAGTCATAAGATCAACATCTTTGTCTTTGGCGATCGGAAGATCAGCCACACGGATGGTATCACCAACCTTGAGATCTCCGACATCTACTTCAACTTTCTCTACCAGTGCAGCAGGAAGAGCCTTGAAAGAAATCTCCTGTAACATCTGCTGTGGTACACCGGCAGCAAGTTTATCAAGGTTGACAAGATGGATCTCAGCAACAGAATGAACTTTCTCATTGCTTACAAGTGCCTGGAAATCAATCTCATCAACATAACCCTTTAATGGATTATAATCAACTTCTTTGATCAGTGCATCATAAGTCTGACCATCAACTTCGAGCATTACCTGTCCACCTTTGTTCTCAACTTTCAGAAGTTTTTCAACATCTGCTTTTTCCATTTTAAGTGGAATGCTCTCTTTCATTTCACGGCCGAAAATACAACCGGTAACAAATCCTTCGCGTCTAAGTTTTTTGGCTTTGATTGACATGTCTCTTTTTTCAGCTTTTAAAGTATTCATTTATCTTTTCCTCCAAATTCTGAATCCGCTTAGCAGCCTTCAACTTTCTGTACAAGTAGGTATTGTTAAGTGCTTTTTCTTTGCTACAGTTACACTATAGCACCGGATGTCAAGGGAAGGAAAAAACAGAAGAATCAGACAGGCTGAAAAATTAAGAATTTTTCTCTGAAAAATACCTTGAAAAATAAAAAAATTAAGATTTTCAACAAAAGAATTGAAAAAATTCTTGTGAAAATGATCAAAAAGAGTGCAAATTCTCATGGAAATAGGAAAAAATCGCTGAAAATACAGCACGTTGTATAAAGAAAGCGGTGTATCATGAAAGAAAGCAGGATATTATGAAAACGAACAGGATTTGCTGAAAAAATAG
>ENA-UPSY01003388-UPSY01003388.1-human-gut-metagenome-genome-assembly--contig:-NODE-3388-length-11706-cov-7.539513_pt1 | contig 11706 bp, 8 predicted proteins | sample MGYA00250044_ERZ773365 | MGnify/ENA primary metagenome ERZ773365 (study PRJEB29103, sample SAMN06111932) | human gut metagenome | biome: human gut; feature: ankylosing spondylitis patient; material...
CACTCCATGGCACACGGCCTGTCCGCCCTGTATGATACCCCTCACGGCGTGGCCTGCGCCATCCTGCTGCCGGTGGGCCTGGAATACAACAAGACCGTCGCCGGTGAGCGCTACCGTGCCGTCGGCAAGGCCATGGGCGTGAAGGGCATCGACGAGATGAACGACGCCGAGGCAGCCGATGCCACCATCGCCGCCGTCAAGCAGCTGAGCGCCGATGTGGGCATCCCCACAAACCTGCACGGCATCCTGAAGGAAGAGGACATCCAGTTCCTGGCCGAGTCCGCTTATGCCGACGCCTGCCGCCCTGGCAACCCGCGTGACACCAGCGTGGAAGAGATCGTGGAGCTGTACAAGAGCCAGCTGTAACCCTACAGCCTGAACCATCCGCGTAAACCAAAGGCCCCGCACCGTTCCGTTCGGAACCGGTGCGGGGCCTTTGGGATGATGCACTGCCGCAAAACTTATTCGGCTGCGCGGGACTGCTCCACAAAAGCGGCGATCTTGTCCACCTGGATCTCGGCCACGGCACGGCCGGTGTCGTACACGCGGCGCAGCTGGGCGGGGTCACGCTCCATGGAGCCGATCTCCAGCGGGATCGGCGGCCGGATGACAAAGGCCTGTCCGGTCTGCTCCAGCATGGCCACATGTTCCAGTGTCTCGTTGTAGCGCTCGTGGCGGTCGGCCACGGCCTCCACAAAGGCGGGGTAGCGCAGGTAGCGCGCCCGGATGGCGGGCAGCATCTTGTTTTTCTTTTTCACAAAGTCCTTGGGCTGGGTCAGCACGATGAGGTTGCGCTTGTAGCCGATGGACTCAAAGAAGCGCACCGGGATGGAATCTGCAACGCCGCCGTCCAGCAGCTGGTAGTGGCCGATCTTCACGATCTTTGCGGCCAGCGGCATGGAGGCCGACGCCTGCATCCACTGGATGTCCTCGGCGTCGCCGGTGCGGCACTTGTGGTAGATGGGGTCACCGGTGCGCACATCGGTGCACACCACAAAAAAGTCCATGGGATCTTCCCGAAAGGTTTTGGCGTCAAACGGATCCAGCTTTTCCGGCACGGTGTGGTAGCAGAACTGCTCGCTGTACAGGTTGCCGGTGCGCAGCAGGTTGCCAAAGCTGGCGTAGCGCTTATCTTTGCAGTATTCGGTGTTGTAGCGGATGGTGCGCCCGATCTGGCGCGACTTATAGTTGCAGCCGAACACGGCCCCCGCCGAAACACCGATGGCACCGTCCACCGTGATGCCGTGCTCCATCAGCACATCCAGAACACCGGCGGTGAACATGCCGCGCATAGCCCCGCCTTCCAGTACAAGTCCCGTTTTCATAACCGTTCTCCCTCTCCTCCGATCGGCGTACAGGCACCGGTCTTTCTTCCAAGTATACTCAAAAATCAGCAAAGCACAAGAGCGCCGAAAGCCAAAAATTACAGAACTGTTTTGCGGAGTTTCGGTGCTTTTTGCCATAGGCATGCTTTTGGAAAAAGCCCACGCAGATGCAACCTGGATTTTTTCAAATTTGGGCACAAAGCCACTTGCCAAAGGCAGGCACTTCCGTTATACTAGGTAAAATACATACAGGTTGCGGGCACAGCTTTGTGCCCCGGAATGGAAAAAGGCTGGAGGACAAAGACTGCTTATGAAGATGCTGGAAGATCGTATCCGCGCAGACGGCATTGTGCGCGAAGGAAATGTGCTCAAGGTGGACAGCTTCATCAACCACCAGATGGATGTCCCGCTGTTCCGCGAGATGGCCCGGGAGTGGAAGCGCCTGTTTGCGGGCAAGCCCATCAACAAGGTGCTCACCATCGAGGCCAGCGGCATCGGCATTGCCGCCATTGTGGCCAGTGAGTTCAACGTGCCGGTGGTGTTTGCCAAAAAGTCCATGAGCATCAATCTGGACTACAACAACTACGAGACCAAGATCCAGTCCTTCACCCACAAAAAGATCTACAACGTCATCGTGTCCAAAAAGTTCCTCACCGCAGAGGATCATGTGCTGATCATCGACGATTTCCTGGCCAACGGCTGTGCCCTGATGGGCCTGCTGGAGCTGGCACAGGAGGCCGGTGCCACCGTGGAAGGCATCGGCATCGCCGTGGAAAAAGGCTTCCAGCAGGGCGGTGAGCTCATCCGCAGCAAGGGCATCCAGCTGGAGAGCCTTGCCATCGTGGAATCCATGAACAGCGAGACCGGCGAGATCGTGTTCCGCGAGCAGCCGCATCAGAACTGATCAGAACCCTCTCAGTCAGTCCTCCGGGCTGCCAGCTCCCCCGAAAGGGGGAGCTTTTTGTTTGTACGGAGAAGTTTCCCGTTTCGTCAAAAGCTCCTCCCTTGGGGGAGCTGGCATCGCCGCAGGCGATGACGGAGAGGGTTTACGCCCCATCCGTACTGTCCCCGTCTGCCGGCAGGGCAGCGGTCTGCTCGGTGGGGACGTCTGCGGCGGCGCGGGGCACGCCTTTGTACACCAGCGTCTGTTCCAACACCTCGGCACACACCGGGGCCGAAAGGCTGCCGCCGGCGGTGGTCCAGCTGTGGGGTTCATCCAGGCAGACCAGACACAGAAACTGCGGGTCGTCGATGGGCGCCACGGCCACAAAGCTGGCAATGCGGGCTTTTTCGTCGGCGCTGTCCAGCTTCTGGCTGGTGCCGCTCTTGCCGCCCACCCGGTAGCCGGAGATCTGTGCGTTGCGTCCGCCGCCGTACAGAACAACGGCTTCCATCATCTCCCGCATGACGGCGGAAGTCTCCGGCTGGATCACCTGCTGTTTGCACACGGGGTCCCGGTGTTCCAGCACCGTGCCGTCCGGGGCCAGAATGTCCGATACGAGGTAGGGCTGCATCAGTTTTCCACCGTTGACCACTGCGCACACGGCGGCGGCCATTTCCAGATAGGAGATCTTGCTGCTTTGCCCGAAGGCGCAGGAGGCCAGCTCCACCGGCCCCATACGGTCGGCGGTGTAGTACAGGCTCTTTTTCGGCTCGGCGGGCAGGTCGATGCCGGTGGGCTCCCGCAGGCCGAAGGCGGCAAAGTAATCGCAGAAGGCCTCCTTGCCAAGCCGCGCTCCGATCTGGATAAAGCTCTGGTTGCAGGAATTTTCCAGCGCCTGCGTCACGGTCTGGGTCCCGTGGCGCTTGTGGTTGGCGCAGTGGAACCGGGTGCCCGCCACCGAGATGGACTCCCCGCAATAAAAGCTGGAGTTCCGGGTGATGGCTCCGGCGTCCAGCGCGGCCGCGCAGGTGATGAGCTTGAACACGCTGCCCGGTTCGTACAGGTCGCTCACGGCCTTGTTGCGCCACTGGGTCTGCTGGGCCAGCTGCAGGGCGGCCGCCCGCTGCTCCCCAGAGAGGGCATCTACGGCGGCGCGGGCAGCTTCGTCGTAGAGGATGCGCGGCTGGTTGGGGTCGTAGGCCGGGGTGGTGGACATGGCCAGCACGGCCCCGGTGTTCACGTCCAGCACGATGCCCACGGCACGGGCGGCCACATGGTGTTCCTGTACGGCGTAATTCAACGCATTTTCGAGATAATGTTGAATGTTGGCGTCGATGGTCAGCCACAGGCTGCTGCCCTCCACCGGGAACTGCTCGGTCTCGTAGCTCTGCTCCAGCGTGTAGCCCCAGGCGTTCACGGCGGTGAGCACCACGCCGTTCTGCCCGGTGAGCTGCTCGTTGTATTCCAGCTCCAGCCCGCTCACTCCGGCGTTGTCCACATTGGTAAAGCCCAGCACCGACGCCAGAAACTCCCCCTGCGGGTACCAGCGCTTGCTGTCCTGATTGATACGGATGCCGGTGATGCTGTTTTCCTCGCAGAAATCCCGCACGGCATCCGCCATGGAACGCTCCACCCGGTAGCGCAGCAGACAGTCGTTGGAGGCACGGTCCCGGAACTTTTCCAGCAGGGCGGCTTCGTCCAGCTCCAAAATCTGCGCAAGACCGTGGGCGGCCAGCTCCAGTTTGTCGGCAGGCATCTCCCGCGGGCTGGCCCGCAGGGTCCAGCAGCTGCTGTTGGCCGCCAGCAACACGCCGTCGGCACTGTAGATGCGGCCCCGGTCGGCGGGCACCACGGTGTCCCGCAGCTGCTGCCCCAGTGCCCGCCGGGTGTACCAGTCCCCGGCGGCCAGCTGCAGCCAGTAGAGCCGGGCAATAAGCCCTGCAAAGCAGATGCCGCACAAAAGCAGCGCCACCAGCCGGGCACGGGCGCGGAACGCCTGCTCCGGCAGGGTGCGCAGGGGTTCGGGCCGGGACATGGCAGCACCTCCTTTTCCGGCTCAGTTTATGCGGGCAGGGCCTGCGGCTATGACTAACAGCCCGGCGGCCTGCGTACAATAGACCAAAAGGACTGCCGGAGGTGATGAGGATGCACAGGGCCGCTGTGCCTGCCCGGGCCCGGCGCGGACTGCTGCGTCCGCTGCCCGCCATGGACCTGCCGTTTCTGATCCTGGTGCTCACGCTGGTGGGCTTTGGGCTGGTAATGCTGTACAGTGCCAGCAGCGCGGTGGCGCTGTACCGGCGGGGCGATGCCTGGGCCTATGTGCGGCCGCAGCTGCTGTATGCGGCCATGGGCATCGGGGCCATGTGGGCGGCCAGCCGGGTGGATTACCACATCTATCACAAACTGGCCTGGCCGCTGCTGGCCCTCTCGCTGGTGCTGCTGGTCGTGGTGCTGTTCATGCCGGAATACAACGGCTGCAAGCGCTGGCTGGTGCTGCCGGGGTTGGGCACTCTGCAGCCCAGCGAGATCGCCAAATTTGCGGTGGTGCTGGTGTTTGCCCACATCATCTCCCTCAACCACAGCCGGATGGAGAGCTTTGCGGTGGGGGTGGTGCCCTTTGCGCTGGTACTGGGCGCGGTGGCGGTGCTCATGCTGCTGGAGCCGCACCTGTCCGGCACGGTGCTGATCCTGGGCATCGGGGCAGTGCTCATGTTCGTGGGCGGCACCGGGCTGCGGTGGTTCGTGCTGGCCGGTGTGGGCGGAGCGGGTGCCATCGGGGCGGCCATCGTCATCATGCCGGATCTGGTGCCTTATGCGGCCAGCCGCCTGAGCTCCTGGCTGGACCCCTTTGCCGACCCGCTGGGCGACGGCCACCAGACCATCCAGAGCCTGTACGCCATCGGCTCCGGCGGGGCCGTGGGGCTGGGGCTGGGCAACAGCCGCCAGAAGCACCTGTTCGTGCCGGAACCCCAGAACGACTTCATCTTTTCCATCCTGTGCGAGGAGCTGGGGTTTGTGGGGGCCTGCGCGGTGATCCTGCTGTTCAGTCTGCTGCTGCTGCGGGGCGTCACGCTGGCGGCCCACGCGCCGGACCGCTTCGGGGCACTGCTGGTGGTGGGGTTCGTGGTGCAGGTGGCCTTGCAGGCGGTGCTGAACATCGCCGTGGTCACCAACACCATCCCGAACACCGGCATCAGCCTGCCCTTCTTTTCCTCCGGCGGCACCAGCCTGATGATGCTGCTGGGCGAGATGGGCATCGTGCTGTCCGTCTCCCGCGGGGAAACATAAAGGCGGCCATTTCTGCCGCAAAATGGGATGTTTGCCCCGCAAAAGACGCAAAAAACAGACAAACGACCGGACAAATGCGTTTTGCGGTGTCCGGGTACAAAACAGGGAACCGACGGCCCTCGTTCTGCATACCATGGGGTATCTTTGGCAGAACGGGGGTCTTTGCATGGCAGGGGATTACATCATCACGGGCGGGCGGCCGCTGAATGGAACGGTACGGGTCCCGGCGGCCAAGAACAGTGTGCTGCCGCTGCTGGCAGCGTCCCTGCTGTGCAGCGGGCCAGTGCGGCTGTGCGGGGTGCCGGAGCTGGCCGATGTGGCCGAGAGCCTTGCCCTGCTGCGCAGTGCAGGCTGCACAGCGGAGCGGCAGGGGGCGGATGTACGGGTGGACGGGGTGCCCGGCAGCGGGACGCTGGCGGCAGGCCCGGCGGGCCGGATGCGGGCATCCATCCTGTTCTGCGCCCCGCTGCTGGCCCGGCTGGGCCGGGCACAGACCGTGCTGCCCGGGGGCTGCCGCATCGGAGCGCGGCCCATTGATCTGCATCTGGCGGGCCTTGTGCAGATGGGAGCCTGCCCGCAGCTGGAAGGCGAACACCTGCTGCTCACGGCTCCGGCGGGGCTGCACGGAGCGGACATCACCCTGCGGTTCCCCAGCGTGGGGGCCACCGAGACCCTGCTGCTGGCGGCGGCGCTGGCACAGGGGGAGACGACCCTGCGGGGTGCGGCCCGGGAGCCGGAGATCGAAGATCTGGCGGCATTCCTGAACCGGTGCGGCGGCCGGGTGCAGGGCGCGGGCACCGGCACGGTGCGGGTGCAGGGGGTGCGGCGGCTGCACGGATGCAGCTTTGCGCCCCTGCCGGACCGGATCACGGCAGCCACCTTTGCCTGTGCCTGCGCAGCGGCTGGGGGACGGGTGGAGCTGGCAGGCTGCGCGCCCCGGCTGTATGCGCCGGTGCTGGAAATTCTGGAACAAATGGGGTGCGGCATTGTGCGCCGGAGCGATGCTGCCGTTATTACACGGTTCGGGCGGCTGTACGGGCCGGGGCGGGTGTTCACCGGGACATACCCGGCGCTGGCCACCGACGCGGCCCCGCTGCTGGCGGCGGTGCTGCTCTGCGCGGAGGGACCCGGCAGCATCGAGGATGTGATCTTTGAGCGGCGGTTCGGCTGCGCGGCAGGCTTTGCGGCGCTGGGCGGCCGGGTGCGGGTGGAGGGCCGCACCCTGTACGCGGAACCCGGCGGCACCCTGCAGGGAACGGTGCTGGAAGCGCCCGACCTGCGGGGCGGGGCAGCGCTGGTGATCGCGGCGCTGGCGGCACAGGGCAGCAGCCGCATCACCCATACGGAGTTCATTGACCGCGGCTATGCCGATTTTGCACAGAAACTGACGGCTCTGGGTGGGCAAATTGCACGAGAAACCCCGCGCGGGGCAGACTGCCCGAAAAAAAGAACTTCAAAAACGTAAATTTGACTTGCATTCACGGCAAAAAGATGATACGATACAGTTATATAAGTGTAGGCTGATATTTCTGTGCGTTCTGCACAGTTCTACGATAAAATCCGGATGGAGGACAAAGTTATGGCATTGATGCTCGATGAAGAAATGGACGAAAATGTTACGACGATCAAGGTGATCGGTGTTGGCGGCGGCGGCGGCAACGCCGTGAACCGCATGGTCAGCGATGGTCTGCAGGGCGTGGAGTTCATTGCGATGAACACGGATCAGCAGGCGCTGGCCAAGAACCATGCCACCGTCAAGGTCCAGCTGGGCTCCAAGCTCACCAAGGGCCGCGGCGCAGGTGCCGACCCTGAGATCGGTCAGCGTGCCGCTGAAGAAAGCAAGGACGAGATCGCAAACGCGCTCAAGGGCTCCCAGATGGTGTTCATCACCGCCGGTATGGGCGGCGGCACCGGCACCGGTGCGGCTCCTGTGGTGGCTGAGGTGGCACACGACCTGGGCATCCTGACCGTGGGCATCGTCACCAAGCCCTTCTCTTTTGAGGGCAAGCGCAAGATGGGCCTGGCTGAGCAGGGCATTGCCAACCTGCTGATGCATGTGGACAGCCTGATCGTGATCCCGAATGAGCGCCTGAAGATGATCAGCCAGGAGAAGATCACCCTGATGAACGCCTTCCAGGCTGCCGACAACGTGCTGCGTCAGGGCGTCGAGTCCATTTCCGCCCTGATCAACGTGCCCGCCTTCATCAATCTGGACTTCGCCGACGTGCGCTCCATCATGAAGGATGCCGGTTACGCGCACATGGGCGTGGGCAGCGCCAAGGGTGCCGGCAAGGCCGAGAACGCCGCCAAGGCTGCCATTTCCAGCCCGTTGCTGGAGACCAGCATTGCCGGTGCACACGGCGTTATCATCAACATCACTTCCAGCCCCGACATCGGCCTGGAGGACGTGGAGACCGCAGCCGGCCTCATCACCCAGAGCGCTCATCCGGATGCGAACATCATCTGGGGTACTGCGTTTGACGAGAACCTGTCCGACGAGATGCGCGTGACCGTCGTTGCTACCGGCTTCGACAACAAGAGTGCCAGCGACCTGCGCAACAGCATCAACAACGCCATGGGCGGTGCCCAGTCGGTGCCGTCGGCAGTGTTCAGCAGCGATACCGGCAGCGCAGCCACTGCTGCTGCTCCTGCTGCTCCGGCAGCTGCCCCGGCCGCTCCGGCAGCTGCCGCAAAGCCTGTGGAAGAGGAAAGCAGCGACAACCGTTACTACGACGAGCTGCTGGCCATCCTGAACAAGCGGAAGTAAGGCTGGCAAATAATAAAAACGCATCGTGGCACAGCGCCCGTGAGGAGGGCGGGTCTCTTGCGCGCAAGCGGAGGGAGGCAATGCAATGCTGAAACAGGACGTTCCGCTGCGGACCGGATGGTTCGGGTACCGGAAACTGGATGTTGAAAATTGTATTGCGCACATCCGCGCAGCGTATGCGGCAGAACTCCGCCTTGCCCGGCAGACGCAGCAGGGAATGGAGGAGACCATGGCGCAACTCAGGCAGGAGAACAAAGCTCTGCGGCAGCGCTTTGCCCAGCAGGCGGCGGCGCAGGCCGCAGCATCGGTGCGGGCAGAGGGCAGCGACAAGCTGCAGCAGCTGACCCGCAAGCTGGAAGCGGCCCACGCCGAGATCCGCCGCTACCAGACCCGGCTGTTTGCCTGCGAGCGCCAGATGATCGCTCTGCGGCGGGAAAATGCCGACCTCGAAGCAGCCTGTGAGCAGGCACGGGAGGAGCTGCAGATGGCCGTGGCCCGTGCCGAAAAGGCAGAGCAGCAGGCTGCCCAGAGGCCTGCCTGTCCGGAAGTGCCGGTGCAGGCCCCGACGCCGGAACCGCCCGAAGAAGCTGTGGCCTGCTGTACAAGACTGGCCGCACAGCCTGCGGTGCAGCCGGAACCCGTGTGGCAGCCGGAAACGGAGCTGGAAAAGCTCTCGGTGGAGCTGCTGCGCCGGTTTGATGAAATGATGCAAGAATGATTCGACAAGCTGCTGCGCCGGCATGGGCTGGTGCAGCAGCTTTTTGTGTGAACAGGGGATTTTTGCTGCGGCAAGGCAGCACATTGCCAGATGGGGATGGCGAGGAGCAAGGCACATGAATGTGAAACAGAAGATCCTGATCGCAGACGATTCTGAGATCAACCGCGCGCTGCTGATGGAGATCCTGGGCGACGGGTATGAGTATCTGGAAGCGGAAAACGGTGTCCGGGCGGTGGAGCTTTTGCGCGAGCACACGGACATCGCACTGGTGCTGCTGGACATCATGATGCCGCAGATGGACGGCTTTGACGTGCTGAAGGTCATGCGCTGCTATTCCTGGCTGGACGAGATCCCGGTGATCATGATCTCGGCGGCAAAGGACACGGCCAACATCGAGCGTGCCTACGACCTGGGTGTGGCCGACTACATGCGCCGCCCCTTTGAGCGGGTCATGGTGCTGCGCCAGGTGCAGAACGTGCTCATGCTGTATGCCAAGCAGAAGCGCCTGACCCGGCTGGTGACCGATCAGGTGTACGAAAAAGAGCACAACAGCGTGCTGATGATCAGCATCCTGAGCCATGTGGTGGAGTTCCGCAACAGCGAGAGCGGCCTGCATGTGCTGCACATCCGCACCCTGACCGACCTGCTGCTGCACCAGCTGGCGGGCAAGACCGACCGGTATCAGCTGGACGAGAGCGACATTTCGCTCATCAGCACGGCATCGGCCCTGCACGACCTGGGCAAGATCGTGATCCCCACCGAGATCCTCAACAAGCCCGGCCGCCTGACCGCCGAAGAATACGCGATGATCAAGACCCACACGGTGAAGGGTGCCCGCATCCTGCGGGACCTGAGCAACACCATCGGCGAGGAAAACGAGCCCCTGCTGCAGGTGGCCTATGCCATCTGCCGCTGGCACCATGAGCGCTGGGACGGCGGCGGCTACCCGGACAAGCTGAAGGGCGATGCGATCCCCATCGCAGCACAGGTGGTGGCACTGGCAGATGTGTACGACGCCCTGACCAGCGACCGCTGCTATAAACCGGCCTACGACCACGACACGGCCCTGCGCATGATCCTGAACGGCGAGTGCGGGGCCTTCAACCCGCTGCTGCTGGAATGCCTGAATGAGTCGTCGGAGCTGCTGCGGCAGGAGCTGCAGCGCAACGAGTGGGACCGCAGCTTCCACCAGGACACCCACCGCTTGTCGGAGGAGATCCTGCACCGGGAAGCCCTCCCGCGGGAGGACCGCAGCCAGCGGCTGCTCAACCTGGAACGCGAGCGCACCCAGTTCTATGCGGACCAGTGCGGCGGCATCCAGTTTGACTACGACCTGCTCAGCGGCCGGGTGACGGTGACCAACCACTACGCCAGCGCCGCCGAGCGCACCCAGGTGCTGGACTTTGACCATGGCGAAGGGCTGAACTTCCTTTCCCTGAAGGACCGCCGCCGCCTGTTGGAAGCGCTGGAAAAGGCAACTCCGGAGATCCCGCAGGCCAGCTTCCCCGTGGAGGTGCAGACCGGCGGCGGATACCAGCCGCACCGGCTGGTGCTGCGCACCCAGTGGAGCCGCGGCGGGCAGCGCCGCTGTGTGAGCGTGGTGGGCCAGCTGCTGCCGGAGCAGACCGAGGATGCAAAGGCGCAGCCGGATGTGCTGCTGCACAGCTCCGGAGGCTCGATGGCGGCTGTCCTGCAGCAGCTGCAGGGCGTGTTTGACCTGGTGCGTCTGGTGGACCCGGAGCGCGCCAAGGTGCTCACCCTGCACCCGGACGGCACGCTGGAAGAGCAGGCCGGTCACTGCCATGTGGTGTGGAACAAGGCCGGCCGGTGCGAGAACTGCATCTCGGCCAAGGTGTTCACCAGCAAAAAGACCCTGAACAAGATCGAATTCAATGGCGAGGACGCCTATTTTGTGCTGTCGCGCTATGTGGAGATCAACGGCCGCGGCTGCGTGCTGGAAATGGTTTCCAAGCTGTCCAACGGACGCTGGCTGGACATGGGCGGCCGCCGCATGCTGCTGGACCGCAGCGAGGACTTTGACAACAGTGCCTTCATCGATCCGCTCACCGGGGCCTACTCCCGCCGGTACTTTGAAAAGTTCCTGGCCGACAGTGAGCAGATCAACGGTGTGGTGGTCATTGACGTGGACCGCTTCAAGGCCGTGAACGACAGCTACGGCCATCTGGTGGGCGACAAGGCGCTGGAGAGCGTCTCTGCGGCGGTGCAGGCCTGCCTGCGGGAGAGCGACATTCTGGTGCGCTACGGCGGCGACGAATTCCTGCTGCTGATGCCGCAGCTGCGGCCGGAGGGGCTGCCGCTGGTGATGGACCGCATCCAGGAAGCGGTGCGGCAGGCCCGGGTGGAGAGCCACCCGGAGATCCGCCTGTCCATCAGCGTGGGCGGTGTGTGCGGCGTGCACCCGCTGCGGGAGGCCATCCGGCAGGCAGATGACCGGATGTACCAGAACAAGGCCCGCAACAAGGAATAAAAAACAGGACCCGGACACGGGGCAGGCACAAAAAGGTGCTGCCGGTATCCGGGTCTTTTTTGGTATCGGGATAAAATATGCTCAGTGCACGGCGCTGGTGCGGTGCTCCATAAGATAGGTGGCTTCCAGATCCGCGATGTGCAGTTTGACGGCAAGGGGGTACTTGTCGTAGGCTTCCGAGATGGCAAAGCAGCCGCCCCGGGCCGCATCGTCAAAGCCGCCCATGTGCCAGCGGAT
>ENA-UPSY01003393-UPSY01003393.1-human-gut-metagenome-genome-assembly--contig:-NODE-3393-length-11699-cov-5.410773_pt1 | contig 11699 bp, 10 predicted proteins | sample MGYA00250044_ERZ773365 | MGnify/ENA primary metagenome ERZ773365 (study PRJEB29103, sample SAMN06111932) | human gut metagenome | biome: human gut; feature: ankylosing spondylitis patient; material...
GATGAGAGAATCGAACTCCCACCAAAGGTTTTGGAGACCCCTATCATACCATTTGACCAATCCCCTATTCAGTTGTCGCTTAACTCAAGCGACTTGTTAAGTATACCCTATGGCGTGCGGAATGTCAAGAAAAAAATAAAGAAAATTTCACATTGAAAAATTTCGTTACTGTTCACTCCCGTGTCAATCACATCGTTGCTCTGCCCGGAAGTGCGTGCTATAATGATGTCAGTTAAAAAATAACTAAAGTGGAAAGGGAATGGATAAAGTAAATCAATGTTGTATACAATACCTGATTATTATCATGAATTTCGTTGTGTTGCAGGAAAGTGCGAGGACACTTGTTGTGCAGGATGGCAGATCGTTGCGGATGAAGCCGCGCTGGAAAAGTATAAAAATGAGACAGGTGTATTTGCGGAGCATCTGAAAGAATCTATTAACTGGGAGGAAGGAACATTTAAACAGGATAAAGACAAAAGGTGTGTGTTTCTTAATAGATCGAATCTATGTGATATGTATACTGCATTAGGAGAAGAAAGTTTGTGCAGAACCTGTAAATTATATCCCAGACATATCGAAGAATTTGAAGATGTGCGGGAAGTAACGCTTTCTGTATCTTGCCCGGAAGTGGCACGAATCCTGATGAACAAAAAAGAGCCGATGCATTTTCTTTCTTATGAAACAGACGAGGAAGAAGAATATGGTGACTTTGATCCATTTTTATATTCAAAGCTTGTGGATGCCAGAGAAGTGTTGATTGATATTTTACAAGACAGAGAGAAAAAGCTGAATTTACGGGCAGCACTTATTCTGGAAATTGCACGTGATGTGCAGGAATGTATTGATGAAGAAGATATATTTTCTATGGATGATGTGTTTGATTATTATCGGACGGAAGAAGGGATTCACGAAGTTGAAACTGATTTTGCAGAAGCAGATCATCTGACGTATATTAGAAAGATGTTCCAAAATCAGTATCAGATGGAACATTTAAGAGGCGATTGGGAGTCTTATCTTAAAAAAGCGGAGAAACTATTATATGGAAATGCAAATGATAATCTGTGCGAAAAGCACTATATGGAGATGCTAGGAGAGTTTCATACCTGGCTTCAGAAAGAAATGCCGGAGTATGAAATACAATATGAACAGCTCCTGGTATATTTCATCAGTACTTACTTCTGCGGTGCAGTATATGATGGAGAAGCATTTGCAAAAGCTCAGATGGCTGTTGTCAGTACACTTCTGATCCATGAACTTCTGATGGCGCAATGGAAAATGAATGAAAAAGCATTGAGCATAAAAGATGTGATAGAAATTGTGTATCGTTATTCGAGAGAACTGGAGCATTCGGATTCGAACCTGAATTTGATCCAGGAACTGATGTCGGAAAGAGAGTATTAATAAGTGAATAAAAATAAGACCATCGGCTTTATGTTCAGCCGATGGTCTTATTTTTAAGAAGTAGAATCGTTTTTTTATAGGTTGAAAAAATTCTCTTACAGAATTCCAAGATCGATCATTGCTTTTTTCAGAACTTCTTTATGTGCATCTTCCATCTCTGTCAGAGGAGCTCTAAGAGTTCCGACTTCTTTCCCCATCATGTTAAGAGCAGCCTTAACCGGGATTGGGTTTACCTCGCAGAAGAGTGCGTCAATCAGCGGAAGTGCATCTAACTGCATCTTGCGGCTACCTGCGATATCTCCTGAGAAAAATTTATAGCACATATCATGTACATAGGTCGGAGCTACGTTGGAAAGAACGGAGATAACACCGATTCCGCCAAGTGCGAGAAGTGGTACAACCTGATCATCATTTCCTGAGTAAAGATCTACATTACCATCACAAAGATGCATAATCTGTGCGACTGTGCTGATATTTCCAGAAGCTTCTTTAATACCAACGATATTCTCAACATCTTTCACAAGTGTTGCAACTGTCTGTGGCTGAAGTCCACATCCTGTACGGCTTGGTACATTGTACAGAATCGCCGGAATATTTACTTCATTACAAATAGCTGTGTAATGAGCAATCAGTCCGTTCTGTGTTGCTTTATTATAATATGGTGTAACGAGCAGAAGTCCGTCAGCTCCATCTTCCTGAGCTTCTTTGGACAACTGGATCGCTGTTCTTGTACAATTAGAACCTGTTCCGGCGATGACCGGGATACGGTGGTTCACACGCTCAATTGCAAAACGGATTGTTGCTGCATGTTCTTCCTCTGTCATAGTAGCGGATTCACCTGTTGTTCCACAGATGACGATCGCATCTGTTCCGCCTGCAATCTGCTCCTCTAACATCTCATCTAATTTGTCATAATTGACCTCAAGATTCTCTTTCATCGGAGTAGCGATCGCTACACCTGCGCCTTTAAAAATTGCCATTCTTTTTATCCTCCTTCAACATGGTGAAACAAAGTATTACTGGTCATAGCAGGTTATTGGTTACTGTTCATAAGTTCCCTGCGAACGATAATCATAATAGCCATGAACGGTAACTGTTTAATATACATCTATGCAAGAAAGCGTAAACTGTAAATAAACATAAAAGAAACGGCAAGATGCGCCGTCCCCAAATTACATCATGTATCTAACGTTACTATACGTTTCCGTGTTTAAGCAAATAATAACACCGAGGGTACAATGATGTCAACATAGTTTCGGGATTTCTTTCTTATTTATAATACCCTGTTTATAAGCACATCTTATAAGAATTGATTATAATAAAGTATAACCGATTTTTTGACTTTTTTCTTATACATATGATATCATTAATCTGCTAGATGTGTGAATGACAAAGCTGTTTCATTTGCACTTTTTTTATGCTTGCATGTTTGTCTTTTGAAAAACAATCGCAAGAAACGACATAAGATAACAAGAGAGAATTGCGAGGATGAGAACCGCGATCCTCGGAAAAGGTATGTGGATAGGAAGGAGACCTACTGTGTTAACAATCGGTAATTACGTGAAAGTTAAGACACTGGAGGAAGCTTACGAGCTGAATCAGGCAAGAAACAGTCGTATCATGGGCGGCATGATGTGGATGAGATTAGGAAATGCAAGAGTGAAGACAATCATTGATATGTCGGAACTTGGTTTGAATGAGATTGAGGAGACAGACCATGTATTCCGCATTGGAGCAATGTGTACACTGCGCCAGCTGGAAGAGCATGAGGGGCTGAGAAAATTCTATGGGGACGGAATTGCAGAAAGCCTTCGTCATATTGTTGGAGTTCAGTTTAGAAATCAGGCAACAGTTGGAGGCAGTATCTATGGAAGATACGGATTTTCTGATGTGCTGACTGCATTACTGGCACTGGATACATTTGTGGAATTATATAATGGAGGAACTGTTCGACTTTCTGAGTTTGTAAACAGAAAAGCAGATAAGGATATTCTTGTATCCGTGATCGTCAGAAAGAGCAAGAGAAAATTCCGTTATGAATCAATTCGTCAGACAAAGACAGATTTCCCGGTACTGACATGTTCTGTCGTAACAGGAATTTACAGAGGTCAAGAGTCCTGGTTCTTTTCGGTAGGAGCAAGACCGATGAAAGCGGCATTGCTTGAAAAGCAGTGGGAGATTCCGAAAGATGCTACAGACGAGCAGCTCACAGAGTATGCAAAACGTGTGGCAGCAGAATTTACTTATGGGAGCAATATGCGCGGAAGTGCGGAGTACAGACAGCACCTTGCGGAGGTTCTGCTTCGCAGAGAGATGCGCTCAATTTTAGATGAATATAATGCGGAGGAGAAATAGGATGGAAGTACAGTTTACCCTGAATGGAAAGAAAGTAAGTACAGAGATCGCTGCAGATACAGTCCTGTTGAATCTTCTGCGTGATCTTGGATGTAAGAGTGTGAAATGTGGATGCGAGACAACAAACTGTGGTTTGTGTACGGTATGGATCGACGGAAAATCCCGCCTGTCATGTTCTGTTCTTGCAGCAAGCATTGACGGACATGAAGTGACAACACTTGAGGGTGTGGAGAAAGAAGCAGCAGAATTCGGCTCATTTCTTGCACAGGAAGGTGCAGAGCAGTGTGGATTCTGTTCCCCTGGATTCATTATGAACGTGCTCGCAATGTTCCGTGAATTGAAGAACCCTTCTATAGAAGAAATCAAAGAATATCTGGCAGGAAATCTGTGCCGCTGTACAGGATACATGGGACAGCTTCGTGCAATCCAGAAATATATGGAAGTCAGAAATACAGCAGTTAACATTACAGTAAAGAAAATGGGCGGGGAGGAGTAAGAATGGAAAGAATAGATAAAGTTCAGAATCTGATTCCTGAGAAACCGGAATTTGTCCACAGCAATCAGGAAAAAGGAGAAGCTATAGAATCCCTGAAGATTGTAAACCGTCCTCTTGTAAAGAAAGATGCTGCTGCACTTGTTACAGGAAAAAGTGTTTATACAAATGATCTTGCGCCGTCAGACTGTCTCATCGTTAAAGTAATCAGAAGTCCATATGCGCATGCATTAATTAAGGATATTAATACAGCTCGTGCCGAGGCAGTACCTGGAATCGAATGTGTTCTTACATATAAAGATTGTCCGAATAAAAGATTTACAATGGCTGGTCAGACCTATCCGGAACCAAGTCCGTATGACCGTCTGATCCTAGACCAGAGAATGCGTTTCGTTGGAGATGCAGCTGCGATTGTAGCCGGAACATCCGAAGAAGCTGTTAAGAAAGCAATGAAGCTTGTTAAGATCCAGTATGAGGTTCTTGAACCGGTACTTGATTTCCGTACAGCAAAGGATAATCCAATCCTTGTGCATCCGGAAGATAACTGGAGAAGCCTCTGCCCGGTTGGCGCAGACAATAAGAGAAATCTCTGTGCACATGATGTATGTGGAGATGGAGACGTAGAAGCAGTTCTTGCAAAATGTGATCACGTGATCGATCGCGTTTATCATACAAAGGCGAACCAACAGGCGATGATGGAGACTTTCCGTACTTATACATATTTAGATGCATACGGAAGATTAAATGTCGTTTCATCTACACAGGTTCCGTTCCATGCAAGAAGAATCCTTGCTCATGCACTCGATATTCCGAAGAGCAAAGTACGTGTGATCAAGCCGAGAATCGGTGGAGGATTCGGTGCGAAGCAGACTGTAGTTTCCGAAGTTTATCCGGCACTTGTCACATGGAAGACAGGAAAACCTGCGAAGATCATTTACACAAGAGAAGAGTCTTTGATCGCTTCTTCACCGCGTCATGAGATGGAACTTCATGTACGTCTGGGAGCGGATAAAGAAGGAAATATTAAAGCAATCGATCTCTATACACTTTCCAACACTGGAGCATTTGGTGAGCACGGACCGACAACCGTAGGTCTTTCCGGTCACAAGTCTATTCCGCTTTATGGAAAGGCAGAGGCATTCCGCTTTACATATGACGTTGTTTACACAAATGTAATGTCAGCTGGAGCTTACCGTGGATACGGAGCAACACAGGGACAGTTTGCTGTAGAGTCAGCTGTAAATGAACTTGCAGGAGTTCTCGGAATGGATCCAACAGTGCTTCGTGAGAAGAACATGGTACGCCAGGGCAACAAGATGCCGGCATATTATGGAGAAATCGCAAACAGCTGTACACTCGACAGATGTCTTGCAAGAGCAAAAGAAATGATCAACTGGGATGAAAAGTATCCATACCGTGATATGGGAAATGGAAAAGTACGCAGCGTCGGAGTTGCTATGTCCATGCAGGGATCCGGAATCTCAGCAGTAGATACAGGTGCGGTTGAAATCAAAGTAAATGATGACGGATTCTACAGTCTGATCATCGGAGCTACTGATATGGGAACAGGATGCGATACGATCCTTGCCCAGATGGCAGCAGAGTGTCTTGAATGTAAACCGGAAGAAGTTGTTGTATTCGGAGTAGATACAGACATCTCTCCATACGACTGTGGTTCATATGCATCCAGTACAACTTATGTAACAGGACAGGCAGTTGTTAAGACTTGTGAATCCCTTCGCAAGAAAATCTGCGAGCGTGGAGCAGAGTATCTCGGATGTAAGCCGGAAGATGTAGATTTCGATGGAGAATATGTAACAGAGCTGGCAACAGGAAAGCAGATTTCAAGAAGTCAGATTGGAAATAATGTAATGTGCTTCAGTAACGCACCACTTTCCGCAAGTGAAGCATTTTCCTCACCGGTATCTCCACCGCCATTCATGGTTGGTATGGCAGAAGTTGAGATCGACAAAGAGACAGGTGTGCTTGAACTGATCGATTATGTAGCAGTCGTAGACTGCGGAACAGTTATAAATCCGAACCTTGCGCGTGTACAGGTGGAAGGCGGAATCGCACAGGGAATCGGTATGGCACTGTATGAAGATGTTGTGTATAACGAAAAGGGAAAGAACTTCAGCAATTCCCTGATGCAGTATAAGATTCCGACTCGTCTTGATGTTGGAACAATCCGCGTAGAGTTCGAGAGCAGCTATGAGCCGACAGGACCGTTCGGAGCGAAGTCCATTGGAGAGATTGTAATCAATACACCATCACCGGCAATCAGCAATGCAATCCAGAACGCGACAGGAGTGATCATTAGAGAACTGCCGATGACAGCGGAGAAGATTTACAGAGGAATTTGTGAGCGTTAGACTTCGGATTCTGTTTGAAAGTATAAAAAATGAGAGCTGGAATAGTTACTATATGTGGGAGCTGTTCTGGCTCTCATTTTTCATGTTGACATTGCCAGAAGATCTAGAAAAATACCTTCCCAAATTATAAGATTAATTTTGTGGATGCAGAGCGACTCACAAATGTTGAAGAATTTTCAGAGGATTTACAGGTGATACTGGCTATGCTAAGATATAGAAATAGTAGAGCAGAAGGAGAAGGAAAACATGAATGCAGTAGAAGCTTTAGATGAATTACAGCGCAAAGCAAGACATGATGATAAATTAAGAGAACAGTTCATAAAGACAAGGGATGCAGAAGATTCTCTTGGAGCATTCTGCTCTGTATGTCGTGAGGCGGGTTATGAACTTTATCCGATGGATATTGTGCAGGCAGGAGATGAATTTTATGCCGCAATGAAGCGCAGTACGAATGGTGGCGGAGAGAATTCACCGGTGCTTACAGGAGAGGATGACCCTTATGAATTGTTTTTTGCAGGACTACAAGAACTGTAAAAATAATTTTAGTGTATAAGCATTAGACATAAATGAACAGAAGTGATTACAAAATAGGAAGATTTATTGATGATAAAGATAATTCGCGTTGGAAGAGAGCGCTTACGAGAAGCGTACGAAATTGTGAATAAGGTAGACCAGGAGATGAACGTTCCGGAATGGTTTGTCGCAGAACCGTATGAAGAATTTGATTTTTGGATGAAGAAGGAACGAGGTCTTTTATATCTTGCTGTTGATGAAGAGGGCAAGGCAGGAGCTATGTTTTTCGTAATTTTACCGGGCGCTCACCCGGATAATCTGGGATATGATTTTGGAATAGAGGAAGAGAAACTTAAGCTTTGTGCTATGATGGTTACGGCGGTTGTATTACCAGAGTTTCGAGGGCACTGTTTACAATATAAAATGATGCAGCACGCGGAAGGTGATTTGAGACAGATGGGATATCGCTACCTGCTTTGTACGGTGCATCCGGAAAATGTTTTCAGCAGATCAAATGTCATGAAACAGGGGTATCAGAAGATGCTTACGAAGGAAAAATATGGCGGATTCTTAAGAGATATCTGGATGAAAAATATTATAGAATAAGAAAACAAACATCGGAATAAACATCTGATGTTTGTTTTCATAGAAATGCACTAATACGTTAATACGTGAAAAAGATAAAGCGAAATACTGATATAATATAGAAAAAAGAAAAGGTATGTGGTATACTCTCGACATAGCCTCTGGCAGGATTGCAGAAATGCCGAGGCATTCCTGAATGGAAACTGATAGAGATATTTAACGGCAGGCTGATGAAAGGAGCAATAAAATGGAGACATATATGCAGATGCTTGGAAGACTTGCAAAGAGTGCATCCCGTGAGGCAGCAAAGCTTGGAACGAAGGCAAAGAACAGAGGGCTTCTCGCAGTAGCGAATGAACTTGTAGAAGAGAGAGAATTGATTTTACAGGAGAATGCAAAGGATATCGAAGCTGCGAAAGCGAAAGGCGTGAAGCGGTCTTTGATTGACCGATTGGCTCTGACGGAACAGCGAATTGAAGACATGGCAGAAGGTCTGCGTCAGATTGCAGCACTTGATGATCCGATCGGAGAAGTGCTTGGCATGAAGACAAGACCGAACGGACTTCGCATCGGAAAGAAGCGCGTACCGCTTGGCGTTGTCGGAATTATCTATGAATCCAGACCGAATGTGACAGCAGATGCATTCGGACTTTGCTTCAAGACAGGAAATGCGGTAATTCTTCGCGGAGGAAGTGATGCGATTCATTCCAATCAGGCAATTACCCGTGCAATCAAGGAAGGACTCCGCAAAGAGAAGTTATCTCAGGATCTCATCCTTCTTGTGGAAGATACAAGCAGAGAAGTTGTAAATGAGATGATGAAGATGCATGGCTGGATCGACGTCCTGATCCCAAGAGGCGGAGCGGGACTCATTGCAAATGTTGTCGCAAACAGTACGGTTCCGGTAATCGAGACAGGAACCGGAAACTGTCATGTATATGTTGATGAGACAGCAGATATTAAGATGGCAACAGACATTATCGAAAATGCGAAGACACAGCGTCTTGGTGTGTGCAATGCATGTGAGTCACTTGTGATTCATTCCAAGATAGCAGATGCAGCTTTGCCGAAGATTGTAACAAGACTGAAGGAACATGGTGTAGAGATACGTGGAGATGAGAGAGCACAGGCAATCAGTTCAGAGATTATTCCGGCAACAGAAGAAGACTGGGGAACAGAGTACCTGGATGCAATTATTTCTGTAAAGATTGTTGATTCCATCGATGAGGCAATCACACATATCAATACATATAATACAGGACATTCTGAATCCATTATTACAAAGGATTACGACAATGCATTGAGATTCCAGGATGAGATCGATGCGGCAGCGGTTTATGTAAATGCATCAACAAGATTTACAGACGGATTCGAATTCGGATTCGGTGCAGAGATCGGAATCAGCACACAGAAGCTTCATGCAAGAGGCCCGATGGGACTCGAAGCATTGACAACAACAAAGTATATTATCTTCGGAAACGGGCAGATCAGGGGATAGTATAGATAGCAGGTTTTAAAATCCAGGTCAATTAGTGTAAGTTAAATAAACTTGTCTTTGACCTGGATTTTATGTATCATAATTCAAGTCAACTTATGATTTGGCTATAAGCTTGCCTGGAATTCACAAAATTACAATCCAAGTCAACAACATTTCTATAAAATCACATTCCTCCCCCAAAAAGCATCCTATTAATAAAATAAGAAGAAAATAAAAAACTTATAAAAATAACAATCAGTGTTGACAAACAGAAATCGAGGTGCTATCTTAGTATCTGTAAGGTGTTAGCACTCAAAAACAAAGAGTGCTAATAACAAACAAAGATGAGAAGAAAGGGGAACGCAGAGATGTCTGTAGAAGCTGAATTAAGTGAAAGAAAACTTACGATATTGAAAGCCATTATACAGAATTATCTGGAGACTGGCGAACCGGTCGGATCACGAACCCTTTCAAAATACACAGATTTGAAATTAAGTTCCGCAACGATAAGGAATGAGATGGCAGATCTGGAAGATCTTGGTTACATCTTCCAGCCACACACATCGGCAGGAAGAATTCCATCAGATAAGGGATATCGCTTTTATGTAGATCTTCTGATGGAGAACAAGGAGCAGGAGATCAGCAGACGTGAGGATGCACTTCTTGAGAAGACCGATAAGGTCGAGAAGGTACTCCAGCAGGCAGCAAAGGTTCTTGCTTCGAACACCAATTATGCGACGATGGTTTCCGCACCGGTCAACAGCCGGAACACATTGAAGTTCATTCAGCTATCACAGGTGGATGAAGAACAGATCGTAGCAGTCATCGTACTTGGTGGTAATGTGATCAAGAATAAGATCATTGAAGTTGGAGAAACCTTAAGTAATGAGAATCTGTTGAAGCTGAATATGCTTCTGAACACGACACTGAATGGATTATCCATTGATCAGATTACATTAGGTCTGATTGCCAGATTGAAAGAACAGGCTGGTATCCACAGTGAGGTTGTCGGTCATGTACTGGATGCAGTGGCAGAGATCATTCATGTAGATAATGACATGGAGATCTACACAAGCGGCGCAACGAATATTTTCAAATATCCGGAGCTTAGTGATAAGCAGAGCGCACAGGAGATCATCAGTGCATTTGAAGAGAAACAGCAGCTGGCAGATCTGGTGACAGAGACACTGGCAAGTGAGGAGAACAACGGCATACAGGTTTATATCGGAGATGAAACTCCGGTTAAGACCATGAAAGACTGCAGTGTTGTTACCGCCACATATGAGCTGGGAGAAGGTATGAAAGGAACGATTGGAATCATCGGTCCGAAGAGAATGGATTATGAACATGTCATGAAGACGCTGAAGACTTTACAATGTGAGTTGGATGCGATTTATAATAAAGAACCAAAAGAATAGGAAGGTAGAAAGCTGGTGACAGAGAACATGAGCAAAGAAGATATGGTAAAAGAAGCTGTTGAAGAGGCAAAAGCAAAGGCTGCAAAAGAGCAGGCAGAAGCTGAAGAGACAGTAGAAACAGAAGATGCCCAGGGAGTTGAGGCTGAAGCGAAAAAAGCAACAGAGGAAGCAACTGAGACTGAAGGAGATTCAGAAGCAGCATCAGAAGGTAAGAAAAAGTTCTTCGGAAAGAAAGAGAAGAAGGACAAGAAAGACGAGAAGATCGAGGAACTCACAGACCGCGTTACTCGTCAGATGGCAGAGTTTGATAACTTCCGCAAGAGATCTGAGAAGGAGAAATCCCAGATGTACGAGATCGGAGCGAAAGATATCATAGAAAAGATTCTTCCGGTTGTGGATAACTTCGAGCGTGGACTTGGTTCCGTACCGGAGGAGGAGAAGAATGCTCCGTTCGTAGAAGGAATGGAGAAGATCTACAAACAGCTTATGACTACACTGGAATCCGTTGGAGTAAAACCAATCGAGGCAGTTGGTCAGGAATTCAATCCGGATTTCCACAACGCAGTAATGCATGTGGAAGATGATGAGCTCGGTGAGAACATCATCGCAGAAGAATTCCAGAAAGGTTACATGTACCGTGAGAGTGTTGTAAGACACAGCATGGTAAAAGTAGCAAACTAATTTGATTTTTAACAAGATTCAGAGATTAGATAGAGGAGGAAATTTATCATGGGAAAAATTATTGGTATTGACCTTGGTACAACAAACAGCTGTGTAGCCGTTATGGAAGGTGGACAGCCAACAGTTATCGCGAATACAGAAGGCGCAAGAACAACACCGTCTGTTGTAGCATTTACAAAGACAGGAGAGCGTCTTGTAGGTGAGCCTGCAAAACGTCAGGCTGTAACAAACGCAGCAAGAACAATCTCATCCATCAAAAGAGAGATGGGAACAGATTATAAAGTAGATATTGACGATAAGAAATATTCTCCACAGGAGATTTCTGCAATGATCCTTCAGAAACTGAAAGCAGATGCAGAAGGATACCTTGGTGAGAAAGTAACAGAAGCTGTTATCACAGTTCC
>ENA-UPSY01003395-UPSY01003395.1-human-gut-metagenome-genome-assembly--contig:-NODE-3395-length-11695-cov-3.630487_pt1 | contig 11695 bp, 10 predicted proteins | sample MGYA00250044_ERZ773365 | MGnify/ENA primary metagenome ERZ773365 (study PRJEB29103, sample SAMN06111932) | human gut metagenome | biome: human gut; feature: ankylosing spondylitis patient; material...
CAACAGACTGATTATGAGCGCAGGGGATACCTGCATGAGGACTACCGTCTGTTCCATCTGAGCAGTGCGCTGGCTGAGGATACGGCCTTCCACTATCACGAATTTCATAAGCTGGTGTTCTTTCTGGCCGGGCGCGGAAACTATATCGTCGAAGGGCGCACACACGTGCTGCGGCCGTATGATGTGGTGCTTGTGCGGCAGGGAGCGATCCACAAAGCGCAGATCGACCCGAACGAGCGCTATGAGCGCGTGATCCTCTACATATCACCGGACTTTCTGCGCGCGCAGTCAACGGCAGTGTCTGCGCTCGACGCCTGTTTTCATCTGCCGGCAGATGGGGAGAGCTTTGTCCTGCGCCCGGACGTTGACCGCCGTACTGCGCTGCTGCGCACACTGGACGCGCTCGAGGCGGAGGAGCAAAGCACGGCCTACGGACATGATCTGCTCTCACGCGCGCAGATGCTGCAGCTGCTGGTCATGCTCGGCCGCGGCCTGAATGACGACGGGTCAAGCTACGCCCCCTCGGAACACTGCAACGAAAAGACGGCTGCTATCCTCGAATACCTCAACGCGCACCTGACCGAGGACATCAGCATTGATGCCCTCGCGGACACCTTTTATCTCAGCAAGTATTATATGATGCGCCTGTTTCGTGCCGAGACCGGCTTTACAATCCACGGCTACCTCACGGACAAACGCCTGCGCGTGGCGCGCGACCTCATCGCGCAGGGGATGCGCACGACGGATGCCTGCTTTCAGTGCGGGTACCATGACTACTCCGCGTTTTCGCGGGCGTATAAAAAACGGTTTCAGGTCAGCCCCCGTGCCGACCAGATGAAAGGAGCGCAGTGACTATGCAGCTGCATCCGCAATATTATTATCAGCAGCTTCCGCCGCCGGAGCGCGCGGCGTATCACGGTATGCTGACCTGCCTGCGGGAGCTTGCGCCGTCGGCGCGCATTCCCCGCCTCACGATGGAGACGCTTGGCACGCTCTTTTTCCAGCTGCGGCTGGATCATCCGGAGATCTTCTACGCCGTCGGTTTTTCGTGCCGCGCTGTGCCCGAGGCGGAGTTTGTGGACTTTTGCCCCGAGTATCGCTTTGACAAAAAGCGCATCCGTGAGCACCGGCAGGCAATTGAAGCGCGCACGGCACGGTTACTGCGTCCGCTGCGCAGCCTGCCACCGGCGGAGCAGGAGCGCGCGATCCATGATTTCATTGCGGAAAACGTTCGCTACGATAAGCTTGAAAAACCGTATTCGCACGAGGTCATCGGCCCGCTGACCAACGGCGTCGGCGTCTGTGAGGGCATGGCCAAAACGGTCAAGCTCCTGTGCGACGGGCTTGGCCTGCCGTGTATGATCGCCGTCAGCGACCGCGACCGTGCCAACGGTGATCGCTATCTGCACGCGTGGAACATCGTGCAGCTCGGCGGACAGTGCTATCATCTGGACGCCACATTTGACAATTCTCTCAGCAAACACGGCGTGCTGCGCTATGACTATTTCAATCTGGACGACACGAAGATTTTCCGAGACCACCGTAAGCTTCTGTATCCCGCGCCGGCCTGTACGGATGGCGGGCAGTTTTACTATAAGCTCCAGCATCTGTCGTGGACAAAGCCGGAGGAGGCTGCGCGCCGGGTCGATCAGGCGCTGCGTAAAAAGCAGCCGGGTCTTGTGTTTCATTGGCGCGGCGGCTATCTGACGCGCGAGGTGCTGACTGACCTGTGCGCAAAAATTGATGCAGCGGCGCATGCGCGCGCTCGAGCGGCTGCCATTTCGGTCAATTGGCCGCAGGCGGTGCTGCAGGTGCGCTTTGTCGAGGCGGCGCAGCCGGTGGAGACGGAGACGTTCGACGATATTTGAGAGGAGATTTGTCCGTTCCGGGCGAAATGACGGAGCGGACAGACAATTTTGCAGTGCGTGTGCATGGAACGGCAAAAGTGTTCTTGCCTTCTTGACATGGACTCGAGCGGCTCCTACAATGGGTGCAATTTCAGTTTTCGCAGGGAGGAATTCCAATGAAAAAAGCGTTTGTCTCCGCAGCACAGCTGGAGCAAATTGCAGCGCAGTATCCCACACCGTTTCACATCTATGACGAGCAGGGGATCCGGGAAAATGCCCGCCGCCTGAACGCTGCTTTCTCATGGAATCCGGGTTTTCGCGAGTATTTCGCGGTAAAAGCAACGCCTACGCCTGCAATTATGAAGATTCTGCAGGAGGAGGGGTGCGGATGCGACTGTTCATCGCTCACGGAGCTGATGATGGCCGAACGCATCGGCTGTGTCGGCGAGCATATTGTGTTCTCTTCCAATGAGACCCCGGCCGAGGATTACAGGCTGGCGGCAAAGCTGGGTGCAGTCATCAATCTGGACGATCTCACACACGTGGACTTTCTGGAACGCACGATCGGCTATATCCCGAAGAAGATCGGCTGCCGTTTCAACCCCGGCGGCACGTTCTCGCTCGGTGAAACACGTGAAGGCTTTCAGGTCATGGACAATCCCGGCGATGCCAAGTACGGCATGACCCGTGCGCAGATCGCTGAGGCGTTCCGGCTGCTCAAGGCAAAGGGCGCGGAGGAGTTCGGTATTCATGCATTTCTGGCCTCCAACACGCTCTCAAACGAATACTATCCCGCGCTGGCGCGTATGCTTTTCCGGCTGGCAGCGGAGCTGCAGCAGGAGACCGGCTGCCATATCACGTTCATTGACCTCTCCGGCGGCGTCGGTATCCCGTACCGGCCGGATGAGCCGGCCAATGACATCGCCGTCATCGGTGAAGGCGTGCGCAGGGCATATGAGGAGATCCTTGTGCCGGCCGGCATGGGTGATGTGGCGCTGTACACCGAACTCGGCCGCTTTATGCTCGCACCGTACGGTCATCTCGTGACGCGCGCGATCCACGCAAAGCACATCTATAAGGAGTACATCGGCACAGATGCCTGCGCATGTGACCTGATGCGTCCGGCCATGTACGGGTCGTATCACCATATCACGGTCATGGGCAAGGAGGACGCGCCCTGCGACCACAAGTACGACATTGTCGGCGGCCTGTGTGAGAACAATGACAAGTTTGCCGTCGACCGGATGCTGCCGGGCATTGACATCGGCGATCTGCTTGTCATCCATGATGCCGGTGCACACGGCCTTGCCATGGGCTACAACTACAACGGCAAGCTCCGCTGCGCAGAGGTGCTGCTGCAGCCGGACGGTTCCACGCGCCTGATCCGCCGCGCCGAGACGCCGGAGGACTACTTTGCGACCATGGTCTGGGATGATTGAGACACAGAAAAAACCGAGGGAGTAGCTCCCTCGGTTTTTGTATGTTGTTTTGCCTCAGAGCACACGCACACAGTCGCGCGTGATCTCGCCGAGCGTGTGCACGCCGCACATGGCCATCGTGTCGCGCAGCTCGCTGCCGATCTTTTCGATGTACGTCGCCACGCCCTGCGCGCCGTCGCCGTAGACCATCGGCACGAACGGACGCCCGATGAGCACGGCGTCCGCGCCGAGTGCCAGCGCCTTGAACACATCCGTGCCGGTGCGGATGCCGCCGTCCACGAAGATCTTCATGCTGCCGCCGACGGCGTCGGCGATCTCGGCGAGCACTTCCGCGCTGGCCGGGGTCTGGCCAAGTACGCGGCCGCCGTGGTTCGAGACGATGATCGCAGCGGCGCCGGCCTCGGCGGCCTTCTGCGCGCCGCGCACAGTCATGACGCCCTTGACGATGAACGGCATGGCGGCGTAGCGGATGATCTCTGCCAGTTCCTGCACGGACTTGCTGCCGGCCGGCGGCGTCAGATTTTTCAGGAAGGGGAGGCCCGCGCCGTCAATGTCCATGGCGACGGCCTTGCAGCCGCTGGTTCTGGCCAGATCGAGCTTTTCAAAAACCAGCTGCTGGCTCCACGGCTTGATCGTCGGCACACCGACACCGCCGGCTGCACGGATGGCTTCCATCGCGCCCTGGAACACCGCGGCATCCACACCGTCACCGGTGAAGGCGGCGATGCCGCTGTCGGCGCAGGCGTTGACGAGGATGCTGTTATACTCGCGGTCGTTGTACTTGTCGCCATAGTGCATCTTCATCGCGCCGAGCGGGGCTGCAAAAAACGGGTAGCGGTACATGGTGTCGAACAGCTCCACAGCCGTGTCGACCGGCTCGTTCGGGCAGATGGTGTCCATGTTGACGCAGATCTTCTGCCACGCATCGTAGTTGCGGGTGAAGCCGTTGCCGGGGGCTTTTGCGCCGGGGCCGGGGACCTGGTTGCCACAGGCCTTGCCGTTGCACACCGGGCAGGCCTTGCAGTACGGGCCGATACAAGTGCGTGCGCTTTCGAGAATCTCTTTGTACTCCATGAGGGTACCTCCATATATCTTTACTGTAATGATGGATTTGCTGCTGAAACGCCCGTGCCGTCAAACGCCGGGATCATGTCGCCGGTCGCGGCATCGAGATCCTGATAGAAACCGTCTGTGATGGGGCTGTCCATCAGGTATTCGTACATGGCATCGTTGAGTGCGGGGGAGACGGGGTGCTGCAGTTCCGGCCACTGCGTCAGATCGCCGACGGGCGTGTACTGACTCATGAGACTGAAGAGCACCTGCCCGGGCGCAAATGTCTGCCCGACCCAGTCGATGACGCGGCGGGTGTTTTCGCCTTGATGCGGCAAAATGAGATGCCGGATGAGTACGCCGCGCTGAAGCATGCCGTCGCCGTCGAGCCGGAACGGTCCGGTCTGACGGTACATCTCCGAAATGGCGGCGCGGGCGACCTGCGGATAGTCCGCTGCGGCGGAGTAGCGTGCTGCCGGTCCGGACAGGGCGTATTTCATGTCCGGCAGGTATACCTGCACGAGCCCCTCGAGCATACGCAGCGACTCCACACACTCATAGCCCGAGCTGTTCCACACAACCGGGATGCCCAGGGACAGACCCGTGAGCGCCTCGGCGATTTGCGGCGTGTAGTGGCTGGGGGTAACGAGGTTGATGTTGTGCACGCCTTCATCGCGCAGGCGCAAAAAAATAGCGCGGAGCTGCGCAACGGTGATCTCTTTTCCATACTCTCCGCGGCTGATAGTGCGGTTCTGGCAGAATACGCACCGCAGATTGCAGCCGGAGAAAAAGACCGCGCCGCTGCCGCGTGTGCCGGATATGCACGGTTCCTCACCGAAATGCGGCGCTGCGCGCGCCACCATGGGTGCATCCGGAACTGCGCAAAAGCCCAATTGTCCGTCTGCGCGGTCAACACCGCAGCCGCGCGGACAGACGGAACAAAGTTGCGTCATAGTACCTCCCACGCACAGAATCTTGCGCGAAATCGATAGATTCTGTGGATATTATAAAGTTTTTTCATCCATTTCGCAACCATCTTCGGCATGTTTCATGAAAAGTTCAGAAATCCAGTGCGTTCCTGTGGTAGCTTTATTTAAAAGGGAGATTGCAAAAAAAGCGGCTTCGGGATAAAATAATAGACGTCAAAATAGAAAAAATATGTAAGAGGAAAGCACTATGGTAGACATCGTTTTGGTGGAGCCGGAGATCCCGAACAATACCGGCGCCATCGCCCGCACCTGTGCCTGCACGGGTTCGCGGCTGCATCTGGTCAAACCGCTCGGGTTTGACATTTCCGACCGCGCGGTCAAGCGCGCCGGACTTGATTACTGGCATCTGGTCGATATCTCGGTCTATGAGAACATCGACGAGTATTTTGCCAAAAACGGCGATGAGAATCTCTGGCTGCTCACGACGAAGGCAAGCGTGAGCTATGTGGACGCCGACCTCTCGACCCCGAACGTGACGCTCATGTTCGGCAAAGAGACGCAGGGCCTGCCGGAGTGGCTGCGCGAGCGCTATGCCGACCATTGCCTGCGCATCCCCATGCGCGCGGAGGCGCGCAGCCTGAATCTGTCCAACTCTGCGGCGATCTTGTGCTATGAGGCGCTGCGTCAGCAGAACCTGCTCGGACAGATTGATCTGGATCTTTGAATACCATATCACACACCCGTGTGAAATCATAAACCAGGAGGAAGCAAGATGAACTACAACAAACAGACCGTCAAGGACGTCCCGCTTTCCGGAAAAAAAGTGCTCCTGCGCTGCGACTTCAATGTCCCGCAGGACAAGACGACCGGTGAGATCACGAGCGACAAGCGCATTGTGGCCGCACTGCCGACGATCCGCTACCTGCTCGATCACGGCGCCGCTGTGATCGCCTGCTCGCACCTCGGCAAGCCGAAGGGCACGTGGAAGGAGAGCCTCACGCTCGCGCCGGTGGCCAAGCGCCTGACGGAGCTGCTTGGTATGGATGTGCTCTTTGCCAAGGATATCGTCGGCGAGGACGCCAAGACCAAGGCGGCCGCACTGCAGCCGGGTCAGCTTCTGCTGCTGGAGAACCTGCGTTTTGATCCCCGCGAGGAGAAAAATGACCCCGAATTCGCAAAAGAGCTCGCGAGCATGGCTGAGCTTTATGTCTCCGATGCGTTCGGCACGGTGCACCGCGCACACGCTTCCACTGCCGGCGTCGCGGCGTATCTGCCCGCATATGCCGGTCTGCTGATCGAGAAAGAGCTGTCAGTCATGGGCAAGGCGCTGGAAGATCCGAAGCGCCCGTTCGTCGCCATCCTCGGCGGCGCGAAGGTGTCGGATAAGATCGGCGTCATCAATAACCTCCTGGAAAAGGCCGACACGATCATCATCGGCGGCGGCATGGCCTACACGTTCGTCAAGGCGCAGGGCGGCGAGATCGGCACGTCTCTGCTCGAGGCCGACAAGATGGACTATGCGCTCGAGATGATCCAGAAGGCGAAGGATCGCGGCGTGAAGCTGCTGCTGCCCGTTGACACCATGGCCGGCGATCAGTTTGCCGCCGATTGCGCGCGCATGGTCGTGCCGACCAACGCCATACCGGCTGACTGGATGGGTCTGGACATCGGTCCTGAGACGATCAAGCTGTTCACGGATGCCATCAAGGGCGCCGGAACGGTCGTCTGGAACGGACCGATGGGCGTGTTTGAGTTCCCGGCCTTTGCCGCCGGCACGGAATCCGTCGCGGCAGCGTTGGCAGAGTCCGGAGCGGTCACGATCGTCGGCGGCGGCGATTCGGCGGCTGCGGTCGAGAAGCTCGGCTTCGCCGATAAGATGACGCACATTTCCACCGGCGGCGGCGCTTCGCTGGAGTTCCTGGAAGGTAAGGAGCTGCCGGGCGTTGCGTGCCTGCTGGATAAGAAGTAAGCGCTGGAAAGGAAATTAGGATATGAATATCAAAGAGAGAAAAGCAATCATCGCCGGCAACTGGAAGCTCAATAAGCGCGTGTCCGAGATCCCGGCCTTCACGCAGGAGCTGCAGGCGAATCTTCCCGCCGAGCGCTGCTGTGACGTGGTCATCTGTGCCCCGTACCCGCTGATCGGTGCGCTGGAGGCTGCCGGTCAGTGCTGCGCTCTCGGCGTCGGCGCACAGGACGTGTCCGAGCACCAGCACGGCGCGTACACCGGCGAGGTGTCCGCCGAGCAGCTCAGCGATCTCGGTGCCCAGTACTGCATCGTCGGTCACAGCGAGCGCCGCAGCTATCACGGCGAGACCGATCTGCAGGTCAACGCCAAGACGAAGATCCTGCTGGAGAATGACATCATCCCGATCATCTGCGTCGGCGAGAGCCTTGCGCAGCGTGAGCATGACCTGACCGAGACCTATGTTGCCTATCAGGTCGCGGCTGCTTTCTCCGGCCTGACGGCGGAGCAGGCAGTGCGCTGCGTCATCGCCTATGAGCCCCTGTGGGCCATCGGCACCGGCAACACCGCCACGAGCGCACAGGCACAGGAGGTCTGCACCTCTATCCGCGCCACGCTCGCCAAGCTCTATGACGCCGACACGGCGAAAGCGATCAGCATCCTCTACGGCGGCTCCATGAACGCGGGCAATGCAGCCGAGCTGCTGGCGCAGCCGGACATCGACGGCGGACTCATTGGCGGCGCGTCGCTCAAGCCGGTCGATTTCTCGAAGATCATTGCCGCGACGGCGCAGGGAGCCTGCGAATGAGCAACGGGAAAGTCGCACTCATCATCCTCGACGGCTACGGCATCGGCGAGCCGAATGCGGGAAACGCTATCTACACGGCCAAAACGCCGGTGATGGACGGCCTCCTGCAGCGCTGGCCGCACACGAAGCTCTCGGCCTCCGGTCTGGACGTCGGTCTGCCGGACGGTCAGATGGGCAACAGCGAGGTTGGTCACACGAACATTGGCTCAGGCCGCGTCGTGTTTCAGGATCTTCCGCGCATCACTAACGCCATTTCCGACGGCTCGTTTTTTAAAAACCCCGTTTATGGCGCGGCGCTTGATAACGCCGCAAACGGTAAGGCGCTGCACATCCTCGGTCTGCTGTCCGACGGCGGCGTACACAGCCACATCCGGCACATCTTCGCCATGGTGAAGATGGCGCATGACCGCGGCATCGAGCGTGTCTACCTGCACTGCTTCCTCGACGGGCGTGACGTTGCGCCCACGAGCGGCGCGGGCTATGTCCGCCAGCTGCGTGACTATTGCGCCGAGCTCGGCACGGGCAAGATCGCAACGCTGCAGGGACGCTTTTACGGCATGGACCGTGACAAGCGCTGGGACCGCATTGAGGCGAGCTACAACGCTATGGTCAGCGGCGAAGGCGTGCAGGATCCCGACCCCATCCACGCGATGGAGGCGAGCTATGCCGCCGGTGTGACGGACGAATTTGTCAAGCCCGTCGTCTGCGCTGCGGACGGAAAGATCCGGTCCGGCGACAGCGTCATCTTCATGAACTTCCGTCCCGACCGTGCCCGGGAAATGACCTATGCGCTCACGCAGAGCGATTTTGACGGCTTCCGGCGCAAGGTCGTTGCGCAGGACCTGCACTATGTCTGCACGACGCGCTACGACGAGAAGCTCACCGATCTTCCGATCGCATTCCCGCCCGAGGAGCTGCACGACACGCTCGGCGAGATCGTCAGCGCACACGGTCTGCGCCAGCTGCGCATCGCGGAAACGGAAAAGTACGCACATGTCACGTTCTTCTTCAACGGCGGCACGGAGACGCAGTATCCCGGCGAGGATCGCGTGCTCATCCCGTCGCCGCGCGAATTTCCGACCTACGACCTCGTCCCCGAGATGAGCGCCGTCAAGGTCAAGGACGAGCTCGTGGTGCGCATCCGTACCGGTGTGTATGACATGATCGTCTGTAACTTTGCCAACTGTGACATGGTCGGCCACACGGGTGTGATGCCGGCCGCCATTCAGGCGGTCGAGTGCGTGGATCGCTGCCTCGGTGAAGTCGTTGCGGCGGCGGAAGAGATGGGCTATACGCTGCTCGTCACCGCTGACCACGGAAACGCCGACCGCATGGTTGAACCGGACGGGTCAACGAACACGGCGCACACGACGAATCTCGTGCCGCTGGTGCTCGTCGGCAGAGAGCTGCCGCTGCGCGCGCAGGGCCGTCTTTCCGATATCGCACCCACCATGCTCGAGTTGATGCACATCGAGCCGAAACCCGCAATGACAGGCGAGAGCCTTATCGAAAAATCATAAAGGAGTATGAACATGAAGGATTATTTTGAAATTGTGGACGTTAGCGCCAGAGAGATTCTCGACTCCCGCGGCAATCCGACCGTGGAAGTGGAGGTCACGCTCGACGACGGCACCGTCGGCCGTGCGGCCGTTCCGTCCGGCGCTTCCACCGGCATCTACGAGGCCTGCGAGCTGCGCGACGGCGATAAGAGCCGTTACCTCGGCAAGGGCGTGCTCAAAGCCGTGGAGAACGTGAACGTCGAGATCGCCGAGGCGCTGCAGGGCATGAACGTGCTCGACCAGACCTCGATCGACAAGCTCCTCATTGAGCTCGACGGCACGCCGAACAAGACCCGCCTCGGCGCCAACGCCATCCTCGGCGTGTCCCTCGCGTGTGCGAAGGCCGGCGCGCTGGCGACCGGCCAGAGCCTGTATAACTACATCGGCGGCTGCAACGCCAAGACGCTGCCTGTGCCGATGATGAACGTGCTCAACGGCGGCGCACACGCCACCGGCAGCAATGTCGATATTCAGGAGTTCATGATCATGCCCGTCGGCGCCAAGAGCTTCGCCGAGGCACTGCGTATGTGCTCGGAAGTGTTCCACGTGCTCAAGAAGGTCGTCCCGGCCTCCGGCGTTGGCGACGAGGGCGGCTACGCTCCGAACCTCGACAGCGACGAGGACGCGCTCAAGGCGCTCGTCAAGGCCATCGAGCTGGCCGGCTACAAGCCGTATGACGATTTTATGATCGCCATCGACAGCGCCTGCTCCGAGTGGTTCAACGCCGAGGACGGCTGCTATCATCTGCCGAAGCGCGGCATCGTCATGACCCGCGAGCAGATGGTCGACATGTACGCCGACTTCGTGGAGAAGTACCCGATCATCTCCCTGGAGGACGGCATGGCCGAGGACGACTGGGAAGGCTGGAAAATGCTCATGGATCGCCTCGGCAAGAAGGTCCAGCTCGTAGGCGACGATCTGTTCGTCACGAACGTCCAGCGCATCAAAAAGGGCATCGAGCTCGGCGCTGCCAATGCGGTGCTCATCAAGCTCAACCAGATCGGCACGCTGACCGAGACACTCGACGCGATTCAGATGGCGCACCGCGCCGGCTGGACGGCCGTCGTGTCTCACCGCTCCGGCGAGACCGAGGACACCACGATCGCGGACATCTCCGTGGCCGTCAACGCCGGTCAGATCAAGACCGGTGCTCCGAGCCGCACCGACCGTGTTGCGAAGTACAACCAGCTGCTGCGCATCGAGGACGAGCTGTTCGACGTGGCGCAGTATCCCGGTAAGGACGCATTTTTCAGCATCAAGTAATTTCCCAAACCGGTATAAAAGGTGTTTGCGTGGGTGACAATACCCATGCAAACACCTTTTTTCTTGGAGGGAAATACGATGGAACCGAATCAGGACAAAAATCCCGAAAAAAGATCTGTACGCTTCATCGAAGGCAAGGGCTTCTACATAGCCCTCGTCCTCTGCGCGGCGGTGATCGGCGTCTCTGCGTGGTCACTGCTGGCAGATACGAAGACTATGGATGATGAGCGTGCACACAGCGCGGTGCTGGAGGTCATACCGACACCGGTCGTACCCGTGCCGGAGACACCGCAGCCGACGCCGGAGCTGTCGCCTGAGCCTGAAATTCCGGCGGAGGAAGCTGCAGAAACGGCGGCGCAGGATGTGTACCACTGGCCGGTCGATGGCACGGTGACGCGCGCCTATGCGATGACGGCGCTGGCCTATGATGAGACAATGGCTGACTGGCGCACGCATGACGGCATTGACATTGCGGCGGATTACGGCGCGGTCGTCTCGGCCATGGCGTCGGGCACGGTGACGCAGGTATATCACGATGACCGCTACGGCACGACCGTCGTCACGGAGCGCGCCGACGGGTTGCGCTGCACGTATGCGAATCTGGAGTCGATCCCCACGGTGAATGTCGGCGATTCGGTCTCGGCAGGGGATACGATCGGCTCGGTCGGCGATTCTGCTGGCTGCGAATCGGCGCAGGAGAGCCACCTGCACCTGTCGGTTTCGGTCTCCGGGCAGAGCGTTTCGCCGCTTGATTATTTTATCTAAAAAATTAAAAAAGTGACGCGAAACTTATTGACAAAGGGAGCATTGTTTGGTACAATGCTCCTTGCGTTT
>ENA-UPSY01003398-UPSY01003398.1-human-gut-metagenome-genome-assembly--contig:-NODE-3398-length-11688-cov-35.226509_pt1 | contig 11688 bp, 8 predicted proteins | sample MGYA00250044_ERZ773365 | MGnify/ENA primary metagenome ERZ773365 (study PRJEB29103, sample SAMN06111932) | human gut metagenome | biome: human gut; feature: ankylosing spondylitis patient; material...
TCAAATATGCAAATTTCCTCTTTCAATCCCCGGATTGGGGATTGAATTCCGGCTTCGCCGGAACCGGGAAATTCGCGTGTTGCTCCCCTGGATACACTTGCATTTCATTCAATGTTCCCCCTGCGAACCAGCAGGGGGATTGCTTTGACCATCGGAACGACGACGGTCAAATATGCAAATTTCCTCTTTCAATCCCCGGATTGGGGATTGAATTCCGGCTTCGCCGGAACCGGGAAATTCGCGTGTTGCTCCCCTGGATACACTTGCATTTCATTCAATGTTCCCCCTGCGAACCAGCAGGGGGATTGCTTTGACCATCGGAACGACGACGGTCAAATATGCAAATTTCCTCTTTCAATCCCCGGATTGGGGATTGAATTCCGGCTTCGCCGGAACCGGGAAATTCGCGTGTTGCTCCCCTGGATACACTTGCATTTCATTCAATGTTCCCCCTGCGAACCAGCAGGGGGATTGCTTTGACCATCGGAACGACGACGGTCAAATATGCAAATTTCCTCTTTCAATCCCCGGATTGGGGATTGAATTCCGGCTTCGCCGGAACCGGGAAATTCGCGTGTTGCTCCCCTGGATACACTTGCATTTCACTCAATGTTCCCCCTGCGAAAAGCAGGCTGATATTATCAGTGCAATTGATATCGTTAAACATTCCCCCTGTGGTTTCGCAGGGGGATTTGCATTTATCGCCGGAACGTCGGCGATAAACGCTCAAATTTTCCCTTGCAACCTTCGGATCGGGGCTTCGCCCCTTGCCCCCGGGCACCCTCAACAGCGGAAGTACTGCTTAAAGGGGAATACTGCATTACGCGCTGTAAATTTTCGGGTACCTCCAAATGGAACCCTGGTCACGCGCGACCGCATTTAACTAGGGGTTCTCCTTCCCCTTTAATGACAATACTTGCGTTGAGAGTACTCAGCAAATCTGCATATACTCATATGCGCTGCAAAAAACGAGCAGGGGGAAAAAAAGAGGGGAGAGGGGAAAAGATTCTTAAGAAAAACCCGTAGGGGAGGAAAAAGGGGGGACGGCGAAGTTTTTGTCGGCTTTTCTTTAGTCCCCCCTTTTTCTTCCCCGAAGGGTTTGTCTTAAGTCCCCGTGTGAAAACACGATAAATCTATTAGAGGCTGCCGACCAGGCGAAAAGAAATTAAATTACATAGATCTGCGTGCGCCTTTCCTCTTAGGAAACAAATCAAATACTATCCCCGACCGGCGAGATCATAAATCTATTGTCCCCGACCGGCGCGAGGTCACAAAAGCAGAATTTTCATGCTAAAAAAGGTTGCGCAACTCCCATAAGTGTGCTATAATAAATATGTATTGCATAATTCGACTTAATACAGACAATAAGGAATCGTAATGATAAAAGAAAACCAAAGACTGCTGAACCGCGTGAATGTGGTGACGGACGCCGTGGCGGCGCTGGCGGCGGTGGCAGCCGCCTACCTGATTGTATTCATCCTGCTGGACTTCGACAGGAACTACCCGTTCACGGACTACCTGCGGCTGGCGCTCATATTTATCCCGGTGCAGCTTATCACCTACGCCTGCATGGGACTCTACGGCTCGTTCCGGAGCAAGAACTTTGCAACGGAGCTGGGGCGGCTGTTCGGAGCGTTCCTCCTGGACGGATTGGCGCTCGTTGCCCTGCTTTACGTCGTCAGGATAATCAACTTCTCCCGGTGGGCGCTGGCGGTGTTCCTGGTGATGGACCTGCTGATAGTCACCATCAAGCGCTTCGTATTGCGAAAGACCCTCCGGAAAGTCCGCGAGAGCGGCTATAACCGCAAATACGTCCTCATCGTCGGCAGCGGAGATGCCGCGCAGGAATACCTCCGCACGATACGGGAGCAGCGCTGGCTCGGATTCGAGTGCGCCGGCTGCGTGGCGGATTCCCCCCTGCCCGGGGCGGAACTCCTCGGCGGCATGGACTCCCTGCTGAAAGTGCTGGAGGAGCGCAGCTACGACGAGGTAGTGTGCGCGCTGGGCAGCGATGAGAGCCGCCAGCTCGCCGCCGCCGTGGAGGCATGCGAACTCACCGGAACGAAGATCTCCGTCATTCCCAGCATATATAAGTACATGTCCTCCTCGCCGGCAATAGACGTCGTGGGGAATATCCCGATGATGAACATTCGCCGGATCCCCCTGGACAACATCGGAAACGCCGCGCTGAAACGCGCGCTGGATATCTTCGGCTCCCTGGTGCTGCTGGTGCTGACCTCTCCCGTAATGCTCGTCAGCATGCTGATAATAAAGCTCACCATGGGCGGAAAGGTCATATTCAAACAGCAGCGCGTCGGACTAAACAAGAAGATATTCACCATGTACAAGCTGCGCTCCATGCGCGACAGCGCGGAAAAGGACACCGCCTGGTCCACGGAGAACGACCCCCGGCGCACTAAGTTCGGCGCATTTATCCGGAAATTCTCCATCGACGAGCTGCCGCAGCTGGTCAACGTCCTCAAGGGCGACATGAGCCTTGTCGGACCGCGCCCCGAGATTCCGTTCTATGTGAACGACTTCAAGGATAAAATCCCAATGTACATGATAAAGCACCAGGTAAAGCCCGGCATGACCGGACTGGCACAGATAAACGGCTACCGCGGCGATACCTCGATAGAGAAGCGGATAGAGTTCGACGTGCAGTACATAGAGAACTGGAACTTCTTCATGGACATCTCGATTCTGCTTCGCACCTCGTTCAGCGGATTCATGAACAAGGAAAAGCTTTCCCACAGAAAAAGGAAATCCAAACCATACAGACCGGAGAAACAAAACATGAACAACAAAGCTAAAACAGACCTGATGGCGCTGGCAATGTTCCTGCCCTCCATCATCGCTCTGGCGTTCGTGCCGGTGATACTCAGGATAACGAATATCACCACGACGTTCAGAGAAACCTACATGTACAACGGCGGCACCGAGGCTACCTCCGACGGAAGCACCGTGTACAACCTCATCGACACCTACTCCCAGGGAAAGGCGCTGGCGGTGCTGGTGCTCGCCATCATCATGATATTCATGGCGCTCATCTGCTGCCTGTCCCTGTTCCGGCGCATTGAGAAGCGCTCCCTCGTGTATGTGGGCGCCTCCGTGGTGTACATCATCATGACCCTCGCCTCCGCCATCACATCGGAGTATTCCCAGATAGCATTCAGCGGCGAATACGACCGCGCCGAGGGATTCTGGACGACTGCGTGCTATTTCGTCATGTTCCTGTTCTCAATGTATGCATTCCGTACCTCGGGGAATTTCAGATACCTGATGTATGGGCTGTTCTTCTGCGTTGGAGTGAACTTCGTCATCGGCGTGACCCAGGTCACCGGGCATAACCTCCTCCAGCAGGAGTGGTTCATGAACCTCATCGCCGACAGCACACTGCGCGGCAACCTCTCCACCGACGGATTCTACACCGCCGGAAAGCTCGCCAACGGCGCGCTCTACCACAGCAACTACATGGGCAGCTTCACCGGACTTGCGGTGCCGCTGCTGACAGTTATGTCCATGTACGCCGAGAACAAGCTCCAGCGCGTGCTCTGCATCGTTTTCGACGCCATGGCGGTGTTCCTGCTGGTTGGCTCCGCGGCACGAAGCGGCGTTGTCGCGGTCGCTGCGGCTTTCGTTGTCGGAATCATCGTGTTCGCACGCCAGATAGCGAAGCACTGGAAGCCTTGCCTTATCCTCGTGGCTTCCGCGGCGGTGGTGGTCGTTGGCGCGAACTTCGCGCTGAAGAACCAGCTGTTCAACCGTCTGCCCTCCCTCGTGAACGACGCGGTGGGACTTTTCCTGCCCTCCTCCGACGAGGACAGCGACCTTTACTCCAAGCTGCCCCTGCGCGAGATATCCACGCCCTCCGGCGGAAAGCTGGTGCTCACCGGGCAGACGGATACGCTGACCGTGGGATTCGACAGCGACCGCCTGGACTACACCTTCACGAATTCCGCAGGCGGCGCTGTCGTGCCGACCTACGACTACTCCTTCAACGATGATTACGGGAAGCTGAGCATTTCCGCAGACTACGGCAGCGGCGTATTCACCGTCACCGCCGGCACAATGACCCGTAAATACACCCTCACCGACAGCAACGCCCTGGTCGGCGAGGACGGATTCGGCAAGGTCTATTCCGAGGACGGGCTGTATTGTATCGAAGCCTCCGAGATAGGCGTGCTGACTGCGTACCTGGACAACGGCGCGTATGTCTACATCGAGTGCGACGACAACGGAATGCTGGTATTCACCCAGGAGGACGGCGAAACTCCCTTGACCGGGGTGCTGACGTATTCCTTCCCCGGGACTCTGGACGATGTATTCCTGCGCACCGAGGGCTCCGACGACACCAGCGGTGTCCGCGACATCATCGCGATGTATTTCAGCGGCGACGAGCACAACTCCCTGTTCTTCCAGATGCTGAACCAGAAGAAGATACAGATGATACACTTCCGCACCGCAGACCCGATGATACCCGTGAACGCCGACCACATCGGCTTTGAGGGCAAGGAGGAGCTTGGTTCCTCCCGTGGCTACATCTGGTCGAGGACGCTGCCGCTGCTGAAGAACTGCGTCATCACAGGCTACGGCGCGGATACGTTCACCTATGTGTTCCCCCAGAACGACATGCTGGCGAAGTACTACTCCTACAAGCAGTTCGGTCAGGGCTTCTACATCACCGTGGACAAGTCGCACAACATGTATATCCAGATGTTCCTTTCCAACGGACTTATCGCGCTTGTCGCGTTCCTTGTGATAGTCGTGTTCTATCTGGTGGACTGCTTCCGGCTGTACGCCCTGCGAAGGGAATACCGCCGCGAACAGACGATGGGCGCGGCTGTCATGCTGGGAATCGTGGGATACCTTGCCGCCGGAATGTTCAACGACTCCGTGGTATCCGTGGCGCCGATGTTCTGGGTGCTTCTGGGCACCGGCGCGGCGCTGAACACCATCAACCGCCGCATGGACAGGAATGTCGTCCTGGACGATGAATACGCCCCGGTGGCTGAGGAGCCTGCTCCTGACCCGGAGGACGCCGAGAGGGAGCGCACCGCTGCGGCTGCCGGAGAGATACTGGCGGCGGCGATACGCGAGGGTCAGAAGAACCGCGCGAAGTCCGTCAGCCGTGAGGACGTGAACGGACTGCTGGAGAATATCCGGGCGATGAATCGTGACTCCGCACCCGGGGAGGATTCCGCGGACGGGACGGAGGACGGCAATGATAACGGCTGACTTCCACACGCACACTGACTTCTCCTCCGACAGCGACCAGCCGATGGAGGGCGCCCTGGAGGCGCTCATCGCCAAGGGAATAAGCACCGTGTGCTTCACCGAGCACATGGACATGGACTACCCCGGCGGTGAGTTCGACCTGGACACCGCCGCCTACCGCGCCCGTCTGATGGAGCTGCGTGAGCGGTTCCGGGGGCGGATCGAGGTGCTGTTCGGCGTGGAGCTGGGGCTGATGGACTACCTCGCGCCCCGGCTGGAGGAGTACGTTTCCGGGTGGGATTTCGACTTCGTCATCGGGTCGTCGCACCTGGTGGACGGGGTGGACCCCTACTACCCGGAGTATTTCGCGGAGCACGGCGACCACAACGGGATACTGCGCTATTTCGAGAGCATTCTGGCGAATATCGCGGCGTTCCGGGACTTCGACGTGTACGGGCACCTGGACTACGTCGTGCGGTACAGCGGCGCGAAAAGCTACCGCCCGGCGGACTACGCGGAGCTTCTGGACGAGATACTGAAGCGGCTCATCGCGACAGGCAGGGGGATAGAGCTGAACACTGCCGGGCTGAAATACGGGCTGGGCTGGGCGCATCCGCACCCGGACCTGCTGCGGCGCTACCGCGAGCTTGGCGGAGAGATCATCACGGTAGGCTCCGACGGGCACCGCGCGGAGCACTACGCCTGGGATTTCGACCGGGCAGGGGAAATCCTCCGGGCGGCAGGGTTCGAATACTACACGGTGTTCCGGGGCAGAAAGCCGGAGATGGTAAGGATATAAAGTAAGGGGAGGGCAAATGCCCTCCCCCACAGTTTGTCGAAGAAGTGAAATTTGCCTGCGAAGCAGGCTTTTAAAATACGTTTTTTGCCACGGGTCCCCCGGGGTAAAAAACACTTATATCTCAGCAAGTGTGCGGTTTAGCGGCAAAGCCGCTAAACCGTGCGCGCAGCTGAGATGTTTCGGCGGAAAAGCCCCTTTAGGGGATTTTTCGACGGGCTCAGGGGAGGGCAAATGCCCTCCCCCTTGTGTTTATTATGTTGCGCTTATCCCTCGGGAACAAGAACCGCGTAGTTGCCCTCGTCGCGCTTGTAAACCACGTTTACGGCGCCGGTTTCCGCATTCTTGAACATGAAGAATGTGTGATCCAGCAGGTTCATCTGGAGTATAGCCTCGTCAACGGACATCGGACGCAGGTGGAACTTCTTCTCGCGGATAACCTCGTACTCCTTCTCCTCAGGCTCGGGTGAGAGTCCCTCGAACGCGCCGGAGCGCAGGCTCTTCTCGACCTTGGTCTTCTGCTTCCTGATCTGGCGGATCACGCGGTCAACGGTGACGTCGAGCGCGTCGTTCTTATCCTTCGCGGACTGTTCCGCACGGTAGATGATCCCGTTATATTTTACCGTAAGCTCCAGAATTATCAGCTCTCTGCGCTCCTCCAGTGTGATCTTCGCTTCTGCCTCCTCCGGGAAGAACCGGTCGAGCTTGGCGCTCAGCTTCTGGGTCGCGTAGTCAGTGAAGGACTGGTTGATCGTGAGCTTCTTTGCGGTGATGGTTACTTTCATACAAATCATTCCTTTCGGGGTCCTCCGGCGGTACTTCTGCACTCCGTCTGACCGGGATTTATAAGGCGGCTCCGGGTTTTCGCCCTTTGCTTTCGCCTGTATACATTGTAACATATTTATTGCAAATATACAAGTCCCTTTCGGAAATTTCAGCTTTTTTACACATTCTGCACAAACGGGACTGTAAATTTTGTACAAAGGGGGGCAGGGGGGATTATTCTTCTTTTTGACCTCGCCGGTCGGGGATAGTATTTGATTTGTTTCCTAAAGCGGAAAGGGGCACGCAGACCCATCTGATTTATCGACCTTTCGCCCGGTCGGGAGCCTCAAAAAGATTTTCTGTGTTGTCACACAGGGACTTAAGACAAACCCTTCGGGGAAGAAAAAGGGGGGACTAGAGAAAAGCCGACAAAAACTTCGCCGTCCCCCCTTTTTCCTCCCCTACGGGTTTTTCTTAAGAATCTTTTCCCCTCTCCCCTCTTTTTTTCCCCCTGCTCGTTTTTAGCAACGCATATGGGTGCATGCAGATTTTCTGGGTACTCTCAGCGCAGTATTTGTCTATAAGTGGATAGGGGCTTTATAATTACCATGTTGTCGCGCGTGACCAGGGTGCCAACGGGGGTGGTACGTAGTTTGATTGAGCCGGGCGGCATAAAAACAGGGGGCTGAGATATTTCCCAGTCCCCTGAAATTTATTGCACTAATTCCGAATTACGAATTAATACATTCCGCCCATGCCGCCGGCAGGCATTGCAGGGGCAGCCGGAGTTTCCTCGGGCTTGTCAGCTACGAGGGACTCGGTGGTGAGCACCATTGCGGCAACGGAAGCAGCGTTCTGGAGTGCGGAACGTGTTACCTTAGCCGGGTCAACGATACCAGCGGAGATCATATCGCCGTAGGTTTCAGTGTAGGCGTCGAAGCCGTAGCCTACCTTGCCTTCGCGGTTGATGGTGTCGATGATGACGGAGCCTTCCAGACCTGCGTTCAGCGCGATCTGGCGAACCGGCTCTTCCAGTGCGCGGAGTACGATCTTCGCACCTGTCTTTTCGTCGCCCTCGAGGGTTTCAACGAGAGCCTTTACAGCAGGCATAGCGTTGATGAGCGCTGTACCGCCGCCGGCTACGATGCCTTCCTCAACGGCTGCCTTGGTTGCTGCGAGAGCGTCCTCGATGCGGAGCTTCTTCTCCTTCATCTCGACCTCGGTAGCTGCGCCGACCTTGATCACGCCTACGCCGCCAGAGAGCTTAGCCAGTCTTTCCTGGAGCTTCTCCTTATCGAACTCGGAGGTGGTGTTCTCGATAGCGTTCTTGATCTCGTGAACTCTGTCCTTGATGGCGTCCTTATTGCCGCAGCCGTCAACGATGATGGTGTTCTCCTTGTTGACCTTAACCTGCTTAGCGCGGCCGAGCTGGTTGATCTGGGTCTCCTTGATGTCAAGACCGAGTTCCTCGGTGATGACTTCGCCGCCGGTCAGGATAGCGATATCCTTGAGCATTTCCTTACGTCTGTCGCCGAAGCCGGGAGCCTTGACAGCAACGCATACGAACACGCCTCTCAGCTTGTTCAGGATAATGTTGGTCAGAGCGTCGCCCTCAACGTCCTCGGCGATGATGACGAGCTTCTTGCCAGCCTGTACGATCTGCTCGAGCAGGGGGAGTACGTCCTGAATGGAGGAGATCTTCTTATCTGTGATGAGTATATACGGATCGTCGATAACAGCTTCCATCTTATCGGTATCTGTTACCATGTAGGGGGAGATATAGCCGCGGTCGAACTGCATACCCTCGACTACCTCGGAGTAGGTTTCAGCGGTCTTGCCCTCTTCCAGGGTGATAACGCCGTCTGCGGTGACCTTCTCCATAGCCTCGGCGATGAGCTTACCAACGGATTCGTCGCCGGCGGATACGGTAGCGACTCTCTCGATGTCCTTGCTGCCGTTTACTGCCTGGGAGTTCTTCTTGATCTGCTCAACGGCTGCGTCAACTGCCTTCTGCATGCCCTTCTTGACTACCATGGGGTTAGCGCCGGCTGCGATGTTCTTCATGCCCTCGCGTACCAGTGCCTGTGCCAGCAGCGTAGCGGTGGTTGTGCCGTCGCCTGCTGCGTCGTTGGTCTTGGTCGCAACTTCCTTCACGAGAGCTGCGCCCATGTTCTGGAATGCGTCCTCAAGCTCGATCTCCTTTGCGATGGTAACGCCGTCGTTGGTGATCAGCGGACTGCCGTACTTCTTGGAGAGCACCACGTTTCTGCCCTTCGGACCGAGCGTGATCTTAACTGTATCAGCCAGGGTGTCTATACCTGCCTGGAGAGCCTTGCGGGCTTCTTCGCCGTAAATGATGTCCTTTGCCATAATGAATTCCTCCTGTTACGAAAATACTTGATCTGTCGGAATACCTGCCGGAGCAGGCTGTTGGAATGATTTTACTCTACTACTGCGAGAATGTCGGACTGTCTGAGTATGGAGTACTCAACGCCGTCCACCTTGACCTCTGTGCCGGCGTACTTGCTGATAAGCACCTTGTCGCCTACCTTGACGTTCATGGTGACTTCCTTGCCGTCAACGTTTCCGCCGGGGCCTACTGCGACGATCTCTGCGATGGAGGGCTTCTCCTGTGCGGAAGCTGTCAGGATAATACCGCTCTTGGTGGTTTCCTCAGCTTCAACCATCTTTATCACTACGCGGTCTGCTAAAGGCTTGATTGTCATAACTATATCCTCCTTAAAATTCAGGGCACAGGCGCACCCTGTATAAATAATGTACATATTTTAGCACTCTGTTTATCTGAGTGCTAATTATATTTTAACCATTTTTCAGAATAAATCAAGGGGTAACGGGGACTTTTTTGCAAAGTTTGTCAGAGTTGTGCAATATATCTCTATTGACTGCATTGGATTTGTAGAATGTGCACATAAACTCCAACCGTGCGCTGCCGACATATAATATAGATATTCCAGGATATTCCCGTAAATGCGCCGGAATAACGCCGGGAAGGGAGGGAATCCCGGAAAAAGTTCCCGGGGAGTGCAACCTTTTTGCCCGGGATCTGGTTTTACTTATGAATTCAGAAAGAAGCGGCGCAGAAAAATAAAAGCCGCTGATATCCGGGTATACCCGGTCCGATCGGAGAAACATGATATGCAGACACTATCACTGAGTGCTGCGGAAAGCTTTGAGGAGGTTATGGAGCTGTACATGCCCATGGTGTACAGAATAGCCCTGTCCAGGCTCGGCGACCGCAGCGAAGCGGAGGACATCACCCAGGAGGTATTCCTGCGGTATTTCCGCACAGGCATGACCTACAGCAGCGAGGAGCACCGGAAGGCGTGGCTTATCCGGTGTACGGTAAACTGCGCGATAAATTCCGCCACGTCCGCGTGGAACCGCCACCGGGCGTCCGGCGAAATGCTGGAGAACTCCGCCGGGGGCGCCGACGAACCTGCCGACCCCGGCTGCGAGGAGCAGTTCGAGAAAACCGAGCGCCGCATGACGGTGCTTAGCGCCGTGAACCGGCTGCCCGAGAAATACCGCGTGGTTATCCACCTGTTCTATTTCGAGGACATGTCCGTGGCGCAGATAAGCGCGGCGACCGGGGACGGAATATCCACGGTCAAGTCGCAGCTCAGCCGCGCCCGAAAGCTGCTGAAGCCGATACTCAGCGAAGAATTCCCAGGGGAGGTGGTTTTCTGATGGATCTCAGAGAGGAATACAAGAAGTCTATGGAGAGCAGTTCCCCGGACAGAGAAGCGATGGACAGAATGAAAGCCGCTGTCCTGGCTAAGATAGCCGCAGGAGAGGGCGAGCCGGGTATCCCGGAGGTCAACAAGGAGAGGAAGCCGCTGCCCCTGCGCCGTATCGCATACATCGGCGGCGCCGCCGCAGCCTGCGCGGTGATCGCGGTTTCCGCCGCGACGATAATCCCGAATATCAGGGGAGCAAACGGCATGGTGAGCGCCGCAGAATCCAGCAGCGCCGCTTCAATACAGGCGTCCGCCGGCGCGGATACCTCCGGCGATACCGGCGCGGAAGCCTGTGATACGGCTGCCCCCGGGGAGATACAGGACAGTATAAACATCGAAGGAACGGCGAGCGACAGCATTGCGATAACCTGGGAGGGCAGCCTTGATGATAATATGCCGAATCCCGAAGCCGGATACGACCCGGGGTACGGTCAGACCGCAGAGGACGCTCCGGACAACAGCATTGACGTAATGCCGGATCTTATCCCGAACACCGGGGTGGACTCCACCCCCAACAAGGGCAGCACTCCCCCGGAGGAACCGCCCGCAAGCGACGAGCCGGACGATTCCGCTTCGGACAGCATCACGGGGCTTCCGGACAAGGGATATACCGGGGAAGCCTGGGGATTCGGCTCCGCTGAGATATGCGCGACCGGGGAAATCGGAGGAAGCTCCGACAGGAATTCCGAGATGTCCACCGAGGAATACTGTGACGAAACGGCGGAGTTTGGCATGACCCTCGATGAAGCGCTGGACACGGAGGAAGCTGCGCCGGAGCGCGAGATCACCATTGTTTTCAGCGGCGGCGACTGGGTTTCCTACGCCGGGGAGAGGTACACCCTCTGCAAGCGGAAGCCCCCGGAGGGCATTCCGGTGAACGCCGTGGATCCTGTCACCAGGACGCACTACCACGTGGTGCAGAGCGGCGGTACGATCGCGGTCTACCAGTCAGGTAAGCTGGTGGGAGTATACAAAAAGTAATAATTGGCGGTGTGTTGCCTGGGAGTAACACGCCGCCTTTTTTATAGAGCGGATTTCGTCGAAATGCTGTTTTTGCGGCGTTGGAATTGGCGAATATGTAAAAAATCTGGAAAGCATTAATCTGAGGTTGACACTCCGATTGTTATAATATAAAATAGTATAAAGGCAGGG
>ENA-UPSY01003407-UPSY01003407.1-human-gut-metagenome-genome-assembly--contig:-NODE-3407-length-11658-cov-23.121751_pt1 | contig 11658 bp, 10 predicted proteins | sample MGYA00250044_ERZ773365 | MGnify/ENA primary metagenome ERZ773365 (study PRJEB29103, sample SAMN06111932) | human gut metagenome | biome: human gut; feature: ankylosing spondylitis patient; material...
CCAATTTCTTAAAATACCCTGTATCCCCAGTAAACACTGGGGATGGAGTTGTATTGTCATAGGGGTTGGATGCTTACCATTAATCGTCGTTTGTTTAATGAACATAATGTTTCTGAGCAAAATGATTATTGGATTTATAGAACTGCAGACAGTAAGTCAATAGCCCAAGAAGTTGAGGAATATTTCCTTAACTTAGGTATGCAAGGAGATACTGGTGGTGGAACGGATGATACATGTATTGTTTATTGTTATAGAATTACAAGTTCTACTATTGAGTAATATTATGATTTTTGGAACAAAAATACCACTCTTCGTACTCAACGGCTACTCAGCGAGGGATAGTGGATATAGAGCGGCCACAAACATCAATTATATGGAATACGAAAAACCTTCATTCCTAGCACAAAGTGCAATTATGATGGCTGATTGTCAGAGAAAGCCATGTGGAAGACCTTCTTGTACAAGAAAACCTTCCGGCACGCATTAATTGATTGCTTTGTGTTAAAACTGAGCGATAGTTATTATACTATCGCTCACAATTTGATTGCTATGATAGTTCAAAAATTGCCATATATTTTGTTTCGGTCCTATTCTTCTTATGGTTATCTTACAGATAATCGTAATTTTGGATATGATACCGCTTCACATAGTTGCAAGAAAGTAGGAGAATTAATATTGTCTAATACTGGTAAAGTTTTCTATGCTAACCTTAAGGATATTCCAGAAAAGCTAGATGATGTTATTCTTCGTTTAAGCAAGTTGTATTCAGCTGTTCCTGTTGCTGTGATAAGTAGAGATGCCTTGGAGTTTTACAAAGAATTGCATTCGAAAGGTTTTATCTTTATGGGAGCTGAACATGATTTTGCAGATTTCGTATCGCATTATTTTTCATATAATAATAGACAAGCTTTTGAGTTGAATATTCCTCAGTTACAAACTAGTCAAACAATATACGAAGAGACATTTGGAACAAAATATAGCTTGTCTCGTGTTCATGTTGATATTTCGAGTCGCTGTAATGAAAGATGTGTTCATTGCTATATACCAGAAAAGAATAAATGTACTATAATGTCAGAGAAAATATTTGATAGAATTCTCTCTCAATGTCGTAGTATGAATGTTCTTAATATAACGATTAGTGGTGGTGAGCCATTATTAAACCCGAATTTGAAACGCTTTTTATTAGAGTGCAGTAGATATAACTTCTCTGTTAATTTGCTCTCAAATTTAACATTGTTATCAGAAGAATTGATAGATCTAATAGCATCAAATCCTTTGATAAGCATTCAAACATCGTTATATTCTATGGATGAGAGTGTTCATGACTCTATAACCCGTAAGAAAGGTAGCTTTAAACAAACACTTCATTCAATCGAACAGCTTCATGCAAGGAATATACCTATTCAAATAAATTGTCCGGTTATGAAGCAGAACAAAAGTGATTATAAGGGTGTATTGGAATTTGCTAAATCATTGAATATCGAGGCTGATTATGATTACTCACTTTATGGTAGTTATGATTTAACTTCTAGTAATTTATCATGTAGATTATCTGCTGAAGAGATTGAAAATATAGAAAAAACAAAGGTTTTGAATAATTCAGAATTAGAGTCTATAAAAAACAAGCAAAAAGATTCTTCAACTCCAATATGTCCTGTATGTAAGAGCTCATTGTGTGTTTCGAACAATGGTGATGTTTATCCTTGTGAAGGATGGCAGAATCTCAAATTAGGAAATATTGAAAAACAAAGTTTGAAAAAAATATGGGATGAGAATCCTATAGTATTGGAATTAAGAAACCTACAATATAAAGATTTTCCTAAATGTAATTCTTGCTTGCATAAACAGTTATGTTCTATATGTTTGATTATGAATGCAAATGAAGACTTAAATGGAAATTTCAGAAATGTTAATCCATTCATATGTGAGGTTGCAAAAATCAAAGAGCGCAATTATAGAAAAGCTACTATTTTCTGATAATTTTATTTGGAAGTTATTAATACTGATTTGGCATAAGTTGACGCAATTGCTGACATATAATCAAATCGGATTTATTGATTGTTCAATGTAGGAATGATAAGGCGGTCCCATCCCGCAAAACATGGCGTAGACCTTTGATGGTCCGCCAACCTTAGAGCGTAGCGGTTCCGAGCACCGAGTAGGGCGGTTACATCCTTCCTTTCTGAGAAGGGAAGGCTTGGTTAGGATGTGGAGCTCTCCTTGCAGGAGAGACGGAGAGGTAGAAAAAACTCCTTCTTTAATGGTAAAGAAGGACGGGTAGGTTTTCGACCAGTGTTATTGATCAATAAATAATAATTATATGAAGGGAATAGTATTAGCAGGTGGTAGCGGTACACGCTTGTACCCTATTACAAAGGGTATCAGCAAGCAGCTGATTCCAATCTTTGATAAGCCGATGATATACTACCCAATATCAGTATTGATGTTGGCAGGTATCCGTGAGATACTCATTATTTCAACACCATTTGACTTGCCAGGTTTCAAACGTCTCTTAGGCGATGGAAGCCAGTTAGGTGTGAAGTTTGAGTATGCAGAGCAGCCATCGCCAGATGGCTTAGCCCAAGCCTTCATTATCGGTGAGAAATTCATTGGTAATGATTCAGCTTGTCTCGTATTAGGCGATAATATCTTCTATGGTGCAGGATTAAATCAGATGCTGCATCAGGCAGTAGTAGATGCAGAGCAGAACAACAAAGCTACTGTATTTGGTTATAGAGTAAGTGATCCAGAGCGATATGGCGTGGCAGAGTTTGATGAGCAGGGTAATTGCCTTAGCATCGAGGAGAAACCTGAGAATCCTAAGAGCAACTATGCAGTGGTAGGCTTGTATTTCTATCCTAACAGGGTGGTAGATGTAGCTAAGCATATCAAGCCATCCGCTCGTGGTGAATTGGAAATCACCACCGTAAACCAGGAGTTCCTGAAGGATAAGGAGCTGAAGGTGCAGACTATGGCAAGAGGATTTGCCTGGCTTGATACCGGAACTCATGATTCCCTTTCAGAGGCTTCCACCTTTATTGAGGTCCTGGAGAAGCGTCAGGGCTTGAAGGTGGCTTGCCTGGAAGGTATCGCTTACCGTCAGGGTTGGATTACCGCAGAACAGTTGAGAGAGAATGCTCAGCCTATGCTGAAGAACGACTATGGCAAGTATTTGCTTTCCATTCTCAGCGAACCTGATGAAACATTGAGAAAAAACCTGGAGTATTAGTGAATGTTACTATCACAGAAGGTGAAGATGTCTTATTAGTTATAGATTGTATTAAGAAAGATTAATTATTATGGATACATTGAAAATTAATAAGGAATTCTTAGAATCTCTTTTATCCCAAGCTAAAGATAATTCTCGATTGCGCCAGAACTATGATCTTCGTACCTGTGAAGAGGATAAGAGTCAGAGAATGCTCAATGCCTTAATGCCTGGTACAGAAGTAGCTATACATCGTCATCCTGATTCTTCAGAGAGTGTTATTTGCCTTTGTGGTAGAATGGATGTTGTTATCTATGAAGAGGTTGTGGCATATATACAGAATGGTGAAGAACCGACTAGCCAAGTCTCATATAACGAGATAGATAGAGTATTACTGTGTCCTGCAGAAGGTATCTTCGGCTGTTCTATACCTAAAGGGGCTTGGCATACCGTTGAGGTATTTGAACCTACCGTAATCTTTGAAGCAAAGAATAAAGCGTATGGGGAAGATGGTAGCGAAGTAGCTAATGTTGATTAGCTAGGAAAGGATAGTTTAGCAGAAGATTCTGATAAATTATAGCCTGTATAAAGTTCATGAAAACGAAATTTAATTATTGATTAATATGACGATAAATGATTGTAGAATAATAGAACTTCCTAAGTTCTTGGATGCGAGAGGCAATCTTTCTTTTGCCGAAAACTTTACTCAAATACCTTTTGAAGTAAAGAGAACTTATTGGTTGTATGATGTACCAGGTGGTGTGAATCGTGGTGGTCATGCCGAAATCAATAATGAAGAGTTGATTATTGCCCTTTCTGGTGCATTTGATATTGTAGTAGATGATGGTAAGGAGCGTAAGACTTTTACACTTAATCGTTCCTATTATGGTCTTTATATTCCTAAAGGATTATGGAGAGAAATAAAGGAGTTTTCTACAAATGCAGTTGCGTTGGAGTTTGGCAGTATTCCTTATGATGTCAATGATTACATCCGTAATTATGAAGCTTTCAAGGCTTATGCAAAGTCAGTAGAGAATGTTTCTGCTTGTAATACGGAGAAGCAGAACATACCAACAGAGTCACATTCTGAAATCAAACTTCATGGTGTTTTTGATAGTACTATCGTTGAACTTGACAAGCATCATAGTGACAGACGTGGTAATCTGACAGTAGTTGAAAATGGAAAGACATTGCCATTTGATGTGAAGCGTGTATATTACCTTTATGATGTCCCTGGCGGTGAATCTAGAGGAGCCCATGCTCATAGAGAATTAGAGCAATTGATTATTGCAGTATCTGGTTCTTTTACCGTAACTTTGGATGATGGTAAGTGCAAACGTTCCTTCTTCCTGAATCGTCCATATCAGGGACTTTATGTGAAGTCTGGTATGTGGCGAACCTTAGAAGATTTCTCTTCAGGAGCAGTCTGTATGGTATTAGCATCTGATGTATATAAGGCATCTGATTATATCAGATCCTATGATGAATTTGTACAATTTAGAAAGGAAAATGGCAAATAATACAGGAAACAAAAAGATAGCCAAAAATACCCTGATGCTCTATATCAGAATGTTCTTTACAATGGCTGTGAGTCTTTATACTTCACGAGTAGTATTGTCAACGCTAGGAGTCTCAGACTATGGTATATATAATGTTGTGGGTGGTGTTGTTGCCATGTTTACTTTCATTAATTCCTCTATGGTTAATGCTACTCAGCGATTTATAACATTCGAGTTAGGGCAAGGTAATAAAGATAGATTACATACTGTATTTTGTACAAGTTTAAATATTCATGCTATTATATCTATAATCATAGTTCTCTTGGTGGAAACAGTAGGATTATGGTTTTTATATAATAAGATGCAGATTCCTGATGGAAGAATAAATGCTGCCTTTTGGACTTTACAATGTAGTATTCTTGCTACGGTTGTAAATGTCATGTCTGTCCCGTACAATGCTTCTATTGTTGCGCATGAAAAGATGTCAGCTTTTGCTTATATATCAATATTGGAAGTAACATTAAAGTTGCTTATTGTTTTTTTGTTGGTTATTTCTCCAATTGACAAATTAATACTATATGCCGTGTTGATATTGGCAGTTCAGATTTTTATTCGTTTTATCTATGGAAATTATTGCAGCAGGCATTTTGAGGAAACGCATTATGCTTTCCGAATGGATAAATCTCTGTTCAAGACTATGACAAGTTTTGCTGCGTTTGATTTGTTTGGTAATTTAAGTGTTGTTGCTAGAACGCAAGGCATTAATCTACTTCTGAATGTATTCTTTGGAACTATTTTGAATGCGGCTGCTGGAGTTGCCAATCAAGTGCAGGGAGCAGTGATGGGATTTGGCAATAATGTACTTATGGCTGTTACACCTCAGCTGATAAAATCATATTCAGTGAAGGATTATGACAGAATGAATTATCTCTTGCATAAATTCACATTGATTACTTTTATTTTGCTTCTTCTTTTGTCGATGCCAATTATTCAGGAAGCCAATTATATCTTGGGTATTTGGTTGAAAGAAGTCCCTGCTTATGCTGTTTCTTTGTGTCAGTTAACTCTTATTTTTGGAGTAATAGCAAATTCTTTTAGATTAGTAAGTACTGGAATAGAAGCTACGGGTAACATCAAACGACAGTCAACTATATTGGGATGCCTTTACCTCTCGGTTATACCTATTGCATATATTCTGTATAAGATGGGATTTGCCCCTGAGACTTCATTTGTATTGAATATCATTTTTGTGATTATAGGTATATTTATCAATGCTGCGATTCTTCATATTCAAATGAAAGAGTTTTCTCTTGTAGGATTTTGCAAAAAGGTAATACTTAAAGCAGCCGTTATATTTGCTGCTTTCTATGTAATTACTCTAGCTGCAAAATCACAATTGGATGAAGGTTTGATTCGATTAATAGTTGTATGTTTTGCAAGTCTGTTTACTTCGATACTTTCAGTTTTATGTATCTTGAATAAAGAAGAGAGACAAAAAGCAAAGCAAATGGTTATGGCAAAATTTAGAAAGAAATAAAAATAATAACTATGATAAGATTTTTAGATTTACAGAAAGTGAATGCACTTTATGCAGCAGATATGAAGGCTGCGGCTAGTGAAATTATTGATAATGGTTGGTTTTTGCATGGCAAATACAATGAGAAATTTGCCAATGATTTGAAAAACTTCATAGGTACTAAGCATGTAGTTCCTTGCGGTAATGGTTTGGATGCACTTCGCATGATTTTCCGTGCTTATAAGGAAATGGGTGTAATGCAAGATGGAGATGAGGTGATTGTACCAGCTAATACATATATTGCTACAGTTCTTGCCATTACTGATAATCATCTTACCCCAGTTTTTGTTGATCCATCTGAGGAATCTTTCAATATAGATATTGACAAGATTGAGGAAGCCATCACTCCAAAGACTAAAGCGATTGCTGTGGTTCATCTTTATGGTCAGGCATGTTGGTCTGAAAAACTCAACGAATTGAAGGAAAAATATAATCTCAAGATAGTTGAGGATAATGCTCAGGCAATAGGTGCTAAATGGCATGGTATTCGAACAGGAAACTTGGGTGATGCTGCAGGCTTCAGTTTCTATCCAGGAAAGAATCTTGGAGCGTTAGGCGATAGCGGTGCCGTTACTACCAATGATGACAAACTTGCTGATATTGTAGAAGCTTTGGGTAGTTATGGATCTCATATCCGCTATGTCCATGAATATGCAGGTTTGAATAGCCGTATGGATGAACTTCAGGCTGCGTTCCTTGATATTAAACTTCAGCGTATTGATGAGCGTAATGAAATCCGTCGTCAGAATGCCAAGAAGTACTTCGAGGGTATTAAGAATCCTTTGATTAGATTGCCTAAGTTGGTAAATGAAACAGCAGACGGCCACGTATTCCATCTTTTTGTTGTTCGTTGTGAGCGTCGTGATGAACTTCGTCAGTTCTTGGCGGACAATGGTATCGAGAGCTTGATCCATTACCCGACACCAGTACCAAAGCAAAAGTGTTATAAGCAATATGCTGATGCATTGTGTCCAGTAGCCGATAAGGTTCAAAGTGAAATCCTATCTATCCCTATGTCATCAGTATTGACTGATGAGGAAATCAACAAAGTTATTAACACATTAAATTCTTTCAAATGATTATAGCATCTTCCCAATTAGTAGCCAATCCATTGGTTTCTGTTGTCATAGCTACATACAATCAGGTGAAATACATAGAGCAGACTGTACAGTCTGCTCTTACACAGCAATGTCCATTCCCATTCGAGGTTGTAGTGGGTGATGATGGCAGTAATGATGGAGAGCGTGAACTTTTGAAAAAGTTACAGGAAAAATATCCGGAGAACTTAAAACTTATCTTTAATGATAAGAATATGATGGTTACTCGCAACTATGTGAATGCCATTCATGAGGCACGAGGCAAGTATATTGCCACTTTGGATGGTGATGATTATTACTTGGCCAAAGATGCCCTTGTCAAGCTCGTTGATGTTCTGGAGAAGAATGAGGATGTTAGTTTGGTGCATGGAGGATTTCATTCTTTTGATAATAAGACAGGAAAGGTGTTGCATATTTCCACAAAATGGGAATCACCGATGCTTCATACAAAAGGGATAAATAGTGTGCTTGCTTTATTGTGTAATGATTTTAATAATTACCCATTGGGCAGTTCTTCATGTTTTAGAAAAAGCATTTATGAAGAAGGTTGCATCAAATATAAGAAGTTAATTGATTTGTCTGATAAATATATTGGGGAAGGAACAATCTTGAATGTTTCAATGGCTATGAGCGGAAAGTTTGGATATGTTCCAGAAGAATTGACTGCATATAGAGTTTTGGATTCATCTCTTTGTCATTACAAGACTAAAGAAGAATCTTTTAGATATTTCTTTGGTTATGTAAAACTTCGTTTACATGTAGCAGAAATGCTGGAATTTTCTCCTATAATGATAAAAACAATGTTATCTAAAATATTAAGGCAGGAATTGAATAGGGCAAAGGTCAGCAATTTGATAAATCTCTACATACAGGAGGTAAAGAGTTTGAAAGATATTAAAAACGATGTCGCTATCAATACTGTTATTCGTGAAAATACATCGTTATCTGTTGTTCTTCCTGCTAGGATTCTAGGTTGTTTATATTCTATCAAATCGTTCTTGAAAAAGATATTAAAGAAATAACGCGTGAAGGAAATAATAGAAAAATCTAAGTGTTGTGGCTGCAACGCATGTGGAGATGTGTGTCCGAAGGGAGCCATTACCTTTCAGACTGATAAGGAAGGTTTTTGGTATCCCGAGATAAATCAGGATTTATGTATTGATTGCGGCTTGTGTCAGAAAACCTGCCCGGTATTGACAAAGGCAGATAATGTAATCCGTTATGATGAGCCTTTAGTATATGCTGCTTATACCAAAGATGAAGCTATTCGTACAGATAGTACATCTGGTGGTATTCATTCTATGTTGGCATTGGCTATGTATGAGCAGAATGCTTATGTCGGTGGAGCAATTTATAACAAAGATCATACCGTAAGACATATCGTATCACCAGACCGTCAACTGCTCCCTGAGATTAGAAGTTCCAAGTACCTCCAGAGTTCAATGGAAGGAGTTTACAAGGAGGTTCGAGATTTGTTGAAGGCAGGTGAAAAAGTATTCTTTTGTGGTGCTCCATGTCAGATACAAGGTTTGTATAAATTCTTGCGCAAGGAGTATGACAATCTTACCACCTGTGATTTTATCTGCCGTGGTGTCAATTCTCCTAAGGTATTCCTATCTTATATGGATATGTTGGAGAAGCAATATGGTTCAAAGGCAACACAGATTAAGTTTAAAAACAAGAAGTGGGGATGGCATAACTTCTCTATGCGTGTGAACTTTGAGAATGGACAGGAATATTGTAAAGATCGTTGGCATGACTTATTCTTTATCGGTTATTTGCAGAGCGGTAATTTTGCTCGACCTTCCTGCTACCAATGCACATTCAAAGGCTTTCCACAGAAGGCGGATATTACATTGGCAGATTTCTGGGGAATAGAAAATATTGATCCTTCTATGGACCAGGATAGAGGTACTTCACTTGTAATGGTCAATTCAGATAAAGGTAAAGCTCTGTTTGATGCTATCAAAGATAAAATCAATTGGCGGCAGTTTACGATGAAGGATGCAGAAGCAGGTAATCCTGCATTGAATACTTCCCTTACCTCAACTTCTCCAAACAGAGATACATTCTTTGATGCATTAGATAAAATGCCATTTGATAAGGTAGCAGAAAAGTTTTTCCCTTTACCTACATTCAAAAATCGATTAAAGAATAAGTTAAGAAATTATGCCCGCAAATTGAAGAAGTTGTTAAAGCTATTCTGTACATTGGGCGTATCTGTTAGAAACTGGAAAACTTTCCTTTCTCTTAATATATTTTCTTCTCATGTAAAAAGAGGGAAAAAACTAGTTGCTAGGATTTATCCACATGTAACCATAGAGTTGCAGAAGGGTTCTATATTAGACTTGAATCAAACTCTTATTTTAGGCACTCCGCAAGTAAAAGGTTCACATAAGGAGACAAGATTGTTATTAGAGGAAGGTGCAACTATGACAGTTAAAAATCCATTTGCTATGTATGCTGGTTCTTATGTTAGAGTTATCAAGGGAGGACATTTAATCCTTCATGGTGGTTTCATCAATGAGAATGTACAGATTACCTGCGGTGATAGAATCGAAATCGGTAAAGATTGTGCTATCGGGCGTGATGTTGTTATACGTTCTTATGATGGGCATACAATAGAAGAAACTGGGTACAAAATATCAGAGCCAATAGTAATAGAAGACCATGTCTGGATAGGTCAGGGAGCTCAAATTCTTAAGGGTGTGCATATTGGAAAAGGATCTATTATTGCAGCTGGCGCAGTCGTAACTAAAGATGTTCCTGCTCATGTTGTAGTAGGTGGTGTTCCTGCTAAAATAATTAAGGAAAATGTAAAATGGCATTAGTGTTATGCAAGATAAAAGACTGTTAGTTGTAGGCGGAACAGGCGTTATTAGTTTCGCTGTTGTTAATGAAGCTTTAAAGCAAGGATGGAAAGTTACTTGTATTAATCGTGGTATTTCTCATACTCAGACATTAAGTCCGGATGTTGAGCAAATTATTTCAGATTATCGCAATGAAACTTTGATTCGTGAAAAGTTAAAAGGGCGTATCTTTGATGCAGTTCTAGATGTGTTGTGCTATACAGAAAAAGATATAGAATATAGTGTCTCTTTATTCAAAGACCATTGCAAACAATATCTTTTCTTCTCATCTGCAGAAGCATATAATAAACCAAAGTATGCAGATGTAATTTATAATGAAGATGCAGACTTGGTGAATCCTTTATGGTCATATAGTATCAATAAGGCAAAGTGTGAAGAGCGCCTTAAAGAATTGGCCGAAAAAGTGAATCTTACTTATACCATCATTCGACCTGCTATAACCTATGGTAATACAAGAATTCCTTATGGAGTAATGCCAGGTTACGGATTTCATGGAACAATTATTCAACGTATCTTAAATGAAAAGCCTATCATCCTTTGGGATGAAGGGAAGGCTATAGCCCAGATTACAAGAGTTGAGGATTTTGCTGTAGGATTGGTTGGATTGTTAGGTAATTCAAAGGCTTACAATCAAGCTTTTCATATATGTGGGGACGAAGCTTATACCTGGAAGGATGTTATTGATGTTTTGGGGCAGATACTAGGGAAGCAACCTAAATATGTGAATTTATCTAGCAGAGATTTAGCGAGAGAAATGCCTAATTACAAAGAGCAGATTTTAGGAGGACGAGCCATTTCACAGCATTTGGACAATTCAAAGTTAAAGAAGGCTGTACCAAAATTCAAGACAAATATCAGTTTATATGAAGGAGTTAAGAAGACAGTTGATTATTACCAGTCTAATAATTATCTTTTAGGAATAGATTTCGCATTTGATGCTCAATGGGATCGTATAGCTAAAAAATATGGTTGTTCCTTACCTTTGAAGTTTATAGACTATCTTGGAAGTTCGTCTTTAAAGGAACAACTTATTTATTTCTGTAGCTATCATCAGATGACTTTTATCCTTAAGGTAGTTCGAAAATTGTTTAAATAGCAAGGTGCCTAGATTTTTTTTATAAAATAAATGTATCAAAACAAAGCGATTGGGGAATGAGAATGTACATGCCAAGTGTGATGAGAGTGCTGATGGGGGAGAGAAATGATGTGAATAAACAAAGAAAAAACTCCCCATCTGTTTTCAGATGAGGAGCATTTTCTAGAGATGGAAGTCGATTTCCTTCAGCCATTCCTTGACATTGAAGCAAGGACAGCTCTTGCGAACCCAGGGAAGGTCGCGATGACCTAGTATCTCGGCATCGGGATAGTCGAGGACGAGACTGTAGAGGAGGTCTTCCAGAGATGCTTT
>ENA-UPSY01003426-UPSY01003426.1-human-gut-metagenome-genome-assembly--contig:-NODE-3426-length-11611-cov-41.083319_pt1 | contig 11611 bp, 7 predicted proteins | sample MGYA00250044_ERZ773365 | MGnify/ENA primary metagenome ERZ773365 (study PRJEB29103, sample SAMN06111932) | human gut metagenome | biome: human gut; feature: ankylosing spondylitis patient; material...
TCTGGGCAATATGACGGAAAATCTGCAAGCAGATTGCGTACAAAGCCGTCAGGCGGGCTTTATTCAGTGTTTCCTTAAATGGAAACATATTCTGAATCTGCGTTTACAGCTTGCAGATACGCATCGATCTTTTCCTTTTTTACCTTGTCCCCGATCACGATCAAGACGGACTGCCCGTCCGCCACCGGAGAGATCTCAATTTTTTCCGCCGTAGCATTAACTTTCAGCCAGCCGCCGTTCTCTGTGGGCAGAGAGCCCTTGATGCGGTAGATCTTCCCGCAGTCGGAATCAGCAAAAATCTGCTGTATCAGCGGGGCGATCTGTTTTTTCGGCATGGCAACGTGCATGAAGTAGTGCACCTCGCTCTCCAGCGTTTCCGTGCGGAACTGCTTGACATAGCTGCAATTCCGATAGCCGGCGGACTGCAATGCGGCATAGTCAGACAGCTGCAAATTCGACCAGTCCATTACCAGCAGGTCCTTCGGCTGAAACTGCCGGCTGCACTGAATGCCGGTCAGAGCACGGTTCAGGTGGTTCAGAATGCGTTTTGTCAATACCGGCAGTGCTTCCTCCTGTACGTTCTGCCACTTGCTGAGAAGCAGCTTCCCGCAGCATGCCGCCTCAGAAGCCAGCAGATATTCCATTTGAGCAGAAAGCACCTCCGGCATTTCGGCATCGATTATCGTAAGAATGCTGCCGATCTCAAACCACCGATCCAGCGGCGATTCATACAGGGTATCAAAAAATTCGTCCATATCAAAAATGCCGGACGGTTCTATGATGACCCGATCAAAGTGCTGCATGCCCAGCGAAATCAGCTGAGTTTTGAACCGCCGCTTGTGGCAGCACGGATCACCGCCGCCGGCAATCATTTCCAGCTGACAGTTCTCGCACTTCAAGTCCTGTAGCATGACCATATCCACATTGACTGCCCCGAAATCGTTTTCCAGAATGGCAATTCGCTGCCCCTGCTGAATCAGGTGCTCGGCGTATTGGTGGATCCATGTGGTTTTTCCAGAGCCTAAAATGCCGGTAATCAGATCAATTTTTGTCATGAGCGTTTTTCCTCCCTTAAAGTGATGCTCTCGAATGATATACCGCATTTATTATAGCAGATATGGAATCACTTTGCAAGGGAAACACGGCTTCACGCCACGGAATCGCTAGGCAATACCGCACAAAGATTGTGCGACAGATGCGTCGTCAAATTTTTCGTCAGATGAAACAAAAAGCGGAGTGAATACTTGATGTATTCACGAGCATTTTTGTGAAATATGACGAGAAATTTGCAAGCAGATGGCGTGCAAAGTCGCCAGACGCTCTTTGTGTGGTATTGCCGCTAGTTTGTTCAGCAGTCACAGCCGCAGGAATTTCTCTGCCGTATGCAGCATGTTCTCCAGCAGTTCCTTTGCCGCATCGCCGTAGAGCTGCACCTCGTCTTCGTTCATCTGGTCATAGTCCGCATAACTTAACATATATGGAAACGATTTCGGCATGACATTCAGAATCTTTCGGCAGAGAGCCATGGGAATCTCCTCATTCGGTTCACAGTTCTGATAATACCACTCACTAAGCGGAGAAAGATTCGCAAAGCAAAAATCGCACAATCCCATGTCAGTTTCGCAGTCATCGATGTAGCTTCTTCTCAAATGGTCATAGAGTTCCAGCTCGGAAGCATACTGGTTGAAATTTTTGCCGTTGTCCTTGTAGATATTATAATTCTGATATTGAAAAATCGATTTCAGATTCGGCATAAAGTACTTTCGTTTCTGCATCATACCGGTCTTTCTTGCCAGCACCGCGAAAATGATATACGGCTTGACCGCTTTTAACTTGACATCGTTGTTGATGTACAGTTGCAGGGCACGCAGATTTTCCTCGTACACCGGATTGGTTTTGCAGCCGTACAAAAACGCGTGCTGTGCAGTGAGATGATACAGCAAGTCAAAATCTTCCTCGTTCCGGACACCGCTTTCCGCACGCCGCGGCTTTTTCAGATATTCCAGCAATGCATGATATTTCTGTAAATTTTCAGACTGTGCCTGAAAAAAGTCTGTCAATTCCCGCAGTGCGTTCTGCTGGCGGAAATAATTGCGGATCTTCTGTTCCTCCGTGCGGTCTGCGGCGTTGACTGCATTCAACAGACCAAAGTCTGTTACAACACAGAAATAGAGGTACTGCAAATCCGGATGTTCCGGCTGCTGCTCGATGCGTTCCATTAAGTCCCAGCAAATGACAACCAGATCCTGATTGCGGACAGCATGCTTTTCCAGCAGGCACAAAAACTGTTTCCGAAATTGTGCTGCCTGCTCCAGTGCTTCGCTGTAGGAAACGCCGTTCTGTTCCAGCAGATCGTCCAGTTCTATGTACTGATCGGCAAGTTCGTTGATATACTTGTAGATCTCGTAATCTATATCTGCCATTGGCACTCCCTCCTCGCCGCTTTTCAAAAGTCTTCCGAAATCCCGCCTGAGCCGTTTTCCGGCATCGCCGTTCAGAATCCGCTTGTCCTCCAGATGCAGACGAAGCTGTTCCCGCAGCTGTTCGCCGTCTGATTCTGCTTCCATGTCCAGTTTCCGTTTTCTGCTGCGAAGGACTTCGTCTTCTTCAGTACTTTCCGATAATTTTGTCAGTGGATTTGGCATCAGCCCATGCATGTTTCTCCCCCCTCGCTTAAGGCAACACCGCACAAAGCTTGTACGTCAGGTGCGTTGTCAGATTGCGTACAAAACCGTCGAGCAGGCTTTGTGCGGTGTTTCCTTCATTATACACTTTTTGAAGTACTATGGCAAGTACAAAAATTGCGTGTCAAGCCGTCAGGCGTGCTTTATGCAATGTTTCCTTTGGATATGAGGGACTGTGCGGCAATCTCCCTGTAGTGCAAAAGAGCACGCCATCGGGGATCGGTGTGCTCTTGGGGTGTGCCGGTCAGACCACAAAAGATTTCCGGCTTTACGCAAAATTACGCCGGATCTTCTCCTCCGAGTCTTCATACGGCAAATCCAAAATATCATACAGCCGAATCAGCAGCAGGGCGTTGTTTTCGGAAATTTCCTGAATTTGTTCTGCTTTTTCATGCTCGCCGATCTTTTCAAGAAAAATTTCCAGTTCGCCGTTGCAGTAGCTGTACAGCAGTTCATCAATGGAAAAACAGCGTTTTAAGTCATTCAAATCGGTTAAGATCTCACCATTCATAAACATCTGTTCTCACCTCCTGCAAACAGCATAGCACAGTTTTTCAGGAGAGTAAATACAAAACAGTTCCAAAAATACGGGACATTTTCGGAACTGTTTTTGATTGACAAGGGCAATTTGAGATGAAAAAAAGGACGCACGTTGTACCCAAGAAAAGGAAGCGATGATGTGAAATGAGTTTAAATCAATATTATAAGCACACTGTTCGCATCATTTACAAAGATGATGGAACAATGATTTCAGGGTATTGTAAGATGTTTGACATTCCGAAGGCATACTGACTTTCAATATGTGCCGATATAAAATTTTGAAACAAATCATTTTTAGCGACATTTGCTCTGACTTGGAGAAAATGTCGCTACTTTTATGTCCACTTGAGCTTTTTAAACGCATTTTAGAGATTTTCTATTGACAATTACAAAGAATTATGTTATAATCATAACATGAATATTATGTTCGATAGTCGATATGATAATAATTATATTTTCCAATTTTAAACAAATTCATATGTAAACCATCTGCCAGTTTTGCACGATGTTGCCTCCGCAAAAAGTGAAGAAAACACTGCATAAAGCTTGTGCGTAAAATGCGTCATCAGATTTTTCGGCAAATTGCGTGCAAAGCCGTCAGGCTGGCTTTATTCCGTGCTTCCTGAATCATCCAAATGCATCAAAATCGGTTTCGTACCCTGTCCCCGCCTGTTTTTCGGAAATCCCCCGCAAATACATTTTAAAGGCAATACCGCACAAAGATTGTGCGGCAGATGCGTCGTCAAATTTTTCGTCAGATGAAACAAAAAGCGGAGTGAATACTGGATGTATTCACGAGCATTTTTGTGAAATATGAGAGTCTGTTTCGTATCTGACGTATGCAGATTGCGTCGTCAGATTTTTTGAGAGATGAAGGGAAAAACGGAGAAAATCCTTTGTGGATTTTCGAGTATTTTCCCGAAATATCTCGGAAAATATGCACGCAAGATGCGTGCGGGAAGATACGAAACAGGCTCTGAAGGGAAATTTGCAAGCAGATGGCGTGCAAAGTCGCCAGACGCTCTTTGTGCGGTATTGCCTAAAGATTGGAGGAAAACTTATGAAGAAAAAACTTATGAAGCGAGTGATCAGCATACTTCTGTCCGTTGCTGTACTGTGCTGTGCTGCCGGTGCGGAAGGATTGCTTATCAGTGCAGAAAACCGCTATGACATTACCTTGACCATTACATATCCGAGATCAGGAGAGGCTCCGGAGATACCGTCCGATTTTGAAAGCCTTTCTTCTCTGGATCTCACCTATCTTGGGTGCGAATGGAAAACTGCCGATAATACGGAACAGTGGGACGACGGCACAGAATTTATCGAGTGGATGTATACATTTGTGAACAGCAGGAATTATAACAGCCTGAACACTTTTGAAGATGGGATTATGTACCATCAACGCACCTATTTTAAGATCGCAAATGTTTCTGTATCCGGCGAAGAAGAGGCAACCGTCACTCTGGTGGACTCTGCGACAAATCAGCAATTTAATTCATCTGAAGTCTATCTGATAAACGGCGAGGAGTTTATCAGCGAGCTCGGAGGAGCAGTAGCTTTACCTTCCGGTATAACGGCAAACGATTCATTAATGTATATTGACACAGGTGCCCTAATTGGCTCACCTTGGGGACATATGCATACCGAAAGCTCTGAATACACATTTGACGATCAGAACCATTGGAAGGTGTGTCCGGAATGCGGAATCAAGCTGGTAGATACCGTTTGTAATCACAGCAGTTCTTATGGCATACTTGAAAGATGGACATCTACACAGAATGCAACTGAAACACGAGAAGGCATTTGGCAGAAAACATGCAGTTCCTGTATGTATGCATACGACACTGTAACATCTCCTGCTGTTTCTGAGCAGACCATTGTTTCCAGCTACGAGGAATTACAAGCAGCACTTGCAAAAGGCGGAAAGCAGTGGATCACCTTAAAGAAAAAAAGTTCCGAAAACACATGGATTTATCAGGAAGATATGGAAAGTGATGATATGCTGGTTCTGGATGATCCAGATGCCGACATCACGATCGACCTGAATCACTGCAGTGTGATTCGGGATACAGGCAGATACGATAATGCCTTGTTCGACATCCGGCAGGGCAAGCTACGGATCTTCAGTACACAGCTGACGGGCATTCCGGCAAATGATTGGAATATGCAATTCCGGAGTGCAGCATATACGTCCTGTTTGTTCCGCGTTGGAAAAAATGGTGCCCTGCATCTGACAAATATAAGTGGTGCTACGCCTTATCAGGGCATGGCTTATGGACAGCCCATGATCATTTCTGAAGGCGATCTGCAAATCGATGGCGGGCATTACCGCAATATGATCGACACGTTCTCTCCCGACAAAGAAACTCGCGGAGCAGCAATTTTGATCGATGGCGGCACCGCGGTTATCAACGGCGGCAAATATGAAGGCACGGCATGCGGCGTGGCTGTACGGAATGATGCTCAGCTGACTGTGAATCATGGATATATCGGCAGTTGGGATACTGGCTTGTACATTGGAGGTAGTGCAAATGCAGTAATCAATGACGGAGAATTTGACCGCTATGAAATAACTTCCTCCTCTTCCAAATCTCAGAATTGTGCTGTGATGATGGAAAGTTCTGGTGATCTGACGATACACAACGGTAACTTTTACGGAGCAAAACAGGGGTTGTTCCTGAAATCGGCAGGACAGGTTACCATTTGGAACGGTTCTTTCAAAAGCAGGAATCCCAGAGAAGCCCAACAGGCAGCTATGGTGATTTCCGATATGGAAAACATGAATGTCACAGTCTACAACGGGACATTTTCAGGGACAGCCGGAATACGGTCCAACGTAAAATTCTCGTTGAAAGACATTCTTCCGGACAAGAATGGCAATGGCATGAAAGCTATGGATAATGGTGTGGTGATCGATCTCAACACAGAAGCATTCATATTTGGCGAAAACCGTCTGACGATTGAAAAATCAGTTCCTATAATCACGAAACAACCTCAGGATGTAACGTTGATTTCGGGCAATGATGCAAGGTTCTCTGTAGAAGCAATTGGTGCCGTGCGTTATGAATGGGAAATATTTGATGTAGAAGATGAAACACAGCAGCCCTATTCCAGAGAAACTGTACTGGCACACTGCTCTGGTGTCAACAGCTTTGAAGAAAGTACATTCCAGATCTATGGCGTTAGCTCCTGGTTTATGAATAAGGCAGTACATGTATGGATCAAAGGCAAGGACGGCGGTGTCACCTCTCACACAGCATATTTTAACATCATTGTCAAACCTCCGGCAGAAGTATCTCAGCTTAAAAACGTGATCGTTGCTCCCGGCGGCACTACGTTTTTCACTTTTGAAACTTTGTATGCAGATGAATTTCGCTGGTATTTTACCAATTATGAATGGGATCAGATAGATAATGAAGAACTGTTGGAATATAAAAGCGACGGTCGCACATTGACGCTGTACAATGTTTCTGAGTTTTGGGACGGAGAAACTGTTTATTGTGAAGCACTCAATGAATTGGGGTCTATTACCTCGGATAAAGCAGTTATCACAGTAGGTGTTGCAGGCGATGTAAATACAGATGGAAAACTGACCGCTGCAGATCTGGTAATGCTTCAAAAATGGCTTATCCAATCCGGATCTATCAACAATAGCCGACTTGGCGATTTGGACGGTAATGGCATTCTGAACGGTATCGACTTGGCGATGCTTCGAAGCCTGCTGATCCGCTGACTGCAAGCAAACAAATCAGAGCACACCAGGAAAAAATACACAGACAGTGATTTTCCTCCTGGTGCTTGTTTGAAAAATTCGTACATTTGTCAAAACACTCATAAATCACATAAAGGCAACACCGCACAAGTTCTGTGTGGCGTTGCCTTTACTTTTTTTACACGGCATTCCTTTTCAAGCAACGGGAAGTGAATCCTTCAAAAATATTGTTTTTATCACGAGGAATGTTGTAAAATTTATACATGATTTTCTTGCTTTCAGCAATCCGTACAAATTCTCTGAAATCAGGATTTAAAGATGGGATCCCCCGCCTATTCGGGGAAAAGCAGTTCGGAGCACCAAATCCGGATGTAACTCAAGGATCACCCCCGCCTATGCGGGGAAAAGCACTTAGAACACGAGCAGGTCATGTGTATACAAGGATCACCCCCGCCTATGCGGGGAAAAGCAGACTTTTCCGGCACAGCCCCAGCCGTTTCAGGGATCACCCCCGCCTATGCGGGGAAAAGTGACACATAGGGCAAAGCATCACCCTGCAAAAGGGATCACCCCCGCCTATGCGGGGAAAAGTGTTCCTGATTCTGTCATTGTTAATTTTGTTAAGGATCACCCCCGCCTATGCGGGGAAAAGTCGGCTGATGCAGCACGGCACCCTTCGCGTACCAGGATCACCCCCGCCTATGCGGGGAAAAGGCCGGGATCCCAACACACATAGGTGATGATATAGGATCACCCCCGCCTATGCGGGGAAAAGAGTCGCACTGCATCTGCACATAGGCTTCCGGCGGGATCACCCCCGCCTATGCGGGGAAAAGATTTATTGATTGGATGTGTTTGTTTATGTCTTAGGATCACCCCCGCCTATGCGGGGAAAAGCATGCAACAGAAAGAGCCGGCGTGCTGCCGGAAGGATCACCCCCGCCTATGCGGGGAAAAGTGATAGCTTGCTATCTTGCAGGTGCGGTATACGGGATCACCCCCGCCTATGCGGGGAAAAGCCGCACACTATACTGGCGGATCGATTGAGTGTAGGATCACCCCCGCCTATGCGGGGAAAAGGCAGCCAAGTCCGGTGTGCTGCATGCAGTGCGAGGATCACCCCCGCCTATGCGGGGAAAAGAAAGGAGAGGACAGGCTCTATAACGCAGAGCATGGATCACCCCCGCCTATGCGGGGAAAAGCGTAATTGCGATATGAACCGCCTTTTATTCCGAGGATCACCCCCGCCTATGCGGGGAAAAGGTAAATAGATCAACCGATGGATCATACATATTAGGATCACCCCCGCCTATGCGGGGAAAAGATTAGAAGACACTTGCTGTACTGATACTTCTTGGGATCACCCCCGCCTATGCGGGGAAAAGATGAAAGCTCTTGAATCCTATTCTAGTAGACTGGGATCACCCCCGCCTATGCGGGGAAAAGTTTCTGGATACCGCCCTGTGGGCGGTATTTTTGGGATCACCCCCGCCTATGCGGGGAAAAGTGGGGCATGAGTGAGAGTATCGCACCGGGGGCAGGATCACCCCCGCCTATGCGGGGAAAAGAGTGCGATGAAAGCTTACTTTGACCTTGCAGAGGGATCACCCCCGCCTATGCGGGGAAAAGTTCTAGGATTGCGAACATCAGGGCTGCTTCCGAGGATAACCCCCGCCTATGCGGGGAAAAGGCCGTCGTTGGAAATTACAATAGAATCTTCGTAGGATCACCCCCGCCTATGCGGGGAAAAGTCTTTTTCTTTGATCCGGAGCATCTGCGGATCGGGATCACCCCCGCCTATGCGGGGAAAAGTGACTTAATGGGAGGTTTCAAAATGGCACAAGAGGATCACCCCCGCCTATGCGGGGAAAAGAAGTGGTTCATGACCAAAAAGACCTTCATGGCGGGATCACCCCCGCCTATGCGGGGAAAAGTGATTTTCATGATGCACACCTCCGCTTTTTCGAGGATCACCCCCGCCTATGCGGGGAAAAGGGATCAAACGGCTGTAATTTTCCCGTGTTGATAGGATCACCCCCGCCTATGCGGGGAAAAGCGAATCGTTCAACGATATTTTGTACACTCTGCGGGATCACCCCCGCCTATGCGGGGAAAAGCATGGTTATTATACCATAGAGGTGAATTATTTAGGATCACCCCCGCCTATGCGGGGAAAAGATAATCAAATTATTAAGCAACAACAAGAACTAGGGATCACCCCCGCCTATGCGGGGAAAAGCTGTAAAGTTTCATGTAGCCATCGCCTCCTTTAGGGATCACCCCCGCCTATGCGGGGAAAAGTAGATCAGCAGAGTATGCTATGCTCCTGTAAAGGGATCACCCCCGCCTATGCGGGGAAAAGCCCGCTTTTCCAAAATGTCCGCCAGTGTATCGAGGATCACCCCCGCCTATGCGGGGAAAAGGTACTGCTTGAAAGACCGCTTGACACGGTCGGAGGATCACCCCCGCCTATGCGGGGAAAAGTCCGGGAAACATCTGCACCGGCAGGCTATGTCAGGATCACCCCCGCCTATGCGGGGAAAAGACCACACTACGCACCGTTGTACAGTGTGATGCAGGGATCACCCCCGCCTATGCGGGGAAAAGTTTCAAAGGAGAATGTTCCGGTTCTGATAAACGGGATCACCCCCGCCTATGCGGGGAAAAGATTTCAAATCTACTGTAGACTTATTCTATTGTAGGATCACCCCCGCCTATGCGGGGAAAAGCGTTAAACTGCTAGCCCCTTGGTCAGGGTTCCAGGATCACCCCCGCCTATGCGGGGAAAAGAAGCAAAAAAGCGTGTCGTCCTTGACCGTGCCAGGATCACCCCCGCCTATGCGGGGAAAAGGGAGCTCTACTTTACAGCCTAGGCGGCAGCAGAGGATCACCCCCGCCTATGCGGGGAAAAGCAAAACTGGCTGTAGAGAGCTCCGCCTGTTGTAGGATCACCCCCGCCTATGCGGGGAAAAGGTTTTCCATACATAATCACCTCAACTGGTAGTAGGATCACCCCCGCCTATGCGGGGAAAAGCTTTTCCCTAACCTCTAAACACATTATACACTAGGATCACCCCCGCCTATGCGGGGAAAAGTCACTGTTAGCCCGAATGCGTTTGTCTAAGCTAGGATCACCCCCGCCTATGCGGGGAAAAGTGATGTGCCGTATAGTTTCGGGTGCATCGACCGGGATCACCCCCGCCTATGCGGGGAAAAGTGACAGATTCTGACCTTGCCGCCGTGGCGTTTAGGATCACCCCCGCCTATGCGGGGAAAAGTTCTGTGGTATTTTCGGAATCACTTAACATAGAGGATCACCCCCGCCTATGCGGGGAAAAGGATTTACTACCGTGGTTCACAGATCCGCCCTTGGGATCACCCCCGCCTATGCGGGGAAAAGGCCTTCTCCGGTACGGGAATGTTGACGTTCACGGGATCACCCCCGCCTATGCGGGGAAAAGGAAAATCCCGCAGATTGTAGCGTCAAAATGTAGGGATCACCCCCGCCTATGCGGGGAAAAGGTGGACTCCACCTTTTCGCTGCTGATCGTCAGGGGATCACCCCCGCCTATGCGGGGAAAAGCGATCAGGAAATACTGGGAACTCGGAACGCCGAGGATCACCCCCGCCTATGCGGGGAAAAGTTTTCAAAAGCTGTTGCATAATCCTTTGCAGCAGGATCACCCCCGCCTATGCGGGGAAAAGTGCACAAGTTCGGCAATGTCAAGGATCAAGTCGGGATCACCCCCGCCTATGCGGGGAAAAGACGCTGAACCGAAAGGGACAGACCAGAAATTTAGGATCACCCCCGCCTATGCGGGGAAAAGCCGGTAAAAATTAGTAATGACGGATATGTAACAGGATCACCCCCGCCTATGCGGGGAAAAGTGCACCTTTGTTCGGCGGTAGTTTGCAGTGGAAGGATCACCCCCGCCTATGCGGGGAAAAGGATTCTCCGCTTTTGAATTCTACGTTGATTTTGGGATCACCCCCGCCTATGCGGGGAAAAGACAGAGAACCGGCAGACACCGGCTGCACAGACGGGATCACCCCCGCCTATGCGGGGAAAAGCAGCTACACGACAGCAGCGGAAAGTGAAGAAAATAGGATCACCCCCGCCTATGCGGGGAAAAGTTCCAATACACGACACAGTTTTTTTCCACGTTGGGATCACCCCCGCCTATGCGGGGAAAAGCATGGAACTTTCATCTAACATAATGGTATCAAAGGATCACCCCCGCCTATGCGGGGAAAAGGCAAGTACAAAAGCTTGGGAACTATGGGGTACGGGATCACCCCCGCCTATGCGGGGAAAAGCTGGATACCGATCACGCAATTTTTTAACATTCAGGATCACCCCCGCCTATGCGGGGAAAAGTGTACCCGATATTTTAGCATGCGTCAATGGCTAGGATCACCCCCGCCTATGCGGGGAAAAGGCAAACCGTGATTTCAAGCGACGTTGCAAAACGGGATCACCCCCGCCTATGCGGGGAAAAGTTCTTGTGCCGGTCCGGGAGAATGTCCAGTACCGGATCACCCCCGCCTATGCGGGGAAAAGTTCGGTGGCGGACAAGACTTTTACCCCGCAGCGGGATCAATGTCATTAACTTAACATCTAGCCAAGCGAGCTAAAATCTGCTAAAATAAAGAAGGGTGAAGATAATGAAAGCAG
>ENA-UPSY01003431-UPSY01003431.1-human-gut-metagenome-genome-assembly--contig:-NODE-3431-length-11602-cov-3.782820_pt1 | contig 11602 bp, 8 predicted proteins | sample MGYA00250044_ERZ773365 | MGnify/ENA primary metagenome ERZ773365 (study PRJEB29103, sample SAMN06111932) | human gut metagenome | biome: human gut; feature: ankylosing spondylitis patient; material...
TATAGCTGGAGAGATTTTATATTTTAATAATCCGCTAACTTGGACTTCTTTTGCGCTAGTTAATAAATTTTGCTATAAGCTAAGTCTGAACCTGAAGGTAAAGAAGATTAAAGTTGGACATGCGGGGACACTGGATCCCTTGGCTACAGGTGTGATGATCGTTTGTACCGGAAGGGCTACGAAGCGGATCGATGAGTTTCAATATCAGACGAAGGAATATATCGCTACGTTGAAGTTGGGAGAGACTACCCCGTCTTTCGATTTGGAGAAAGAGATAGACGCCGTGTATCCCACGGAACATATAACCCGTGAGCTCGTGGAGGAGGTTTTAAAGACATTCGTGGGTACGATCCAACAGATTCCCCCGGTGTTCTCCGCTTGCAAAATCGAAGGTAAACGTGCTTATGAGCTAGCCCGGAAAGGAGAGGAGGTTGAACTAAAATCCAAGACATTGGTTATAGACGAACTGGAGTTGCTGGAGTGCGATTTGCCTGTTATAAAGATACGGGTGGTATGTAGCAAAGGTACCTATATTCGTGCGTTGGCTCGTGATATCGGGAAGGCCTTGGATTCCGGCGCTCATTTGATTGGCTTGGAACGGACTCGCATCGGAGAGGTAACCTTGGATATGTGTATGTCTCCGGAGGAGATCGATGATTTCTTAGAGCAGAATGTGGTAAAAATAGAAGAAGAAAAATAAATAGAGTGCATTATGAAGCTTTCGAAATTCAAATTTAACTTACCGTCGGAATTAATCGCTTTACATCCGGCGAAGAACAGAGATGAGTCGAGGTTGATGGTCGTTCATCGTGATACAGGTGAGATCGAGCATCGCGAATTCAAGGATATTCTAGACTATTATGGAAAAGGTGACGTGTTTATCTTTAATAACACGAAAGTTTTCCCCGCTCGCTTGTACGGTAACAAGGAGAAAACAGGGGCGCGTATCGAGGTGTTCTTGTTGCGCGAGCTGAACGAGGACTTACGTTTGTGGGACGTATTGGTGGATCCGGCTCGTAAGATCCGTATCGGTAATAAGTTATACTTTGGCGAGGATGATTCCATGGTCGCAGAGGTAATTGATAATACGACTTCGCGTGGTCGTACGCTCCGTTTCTTATATGACGGGAACCACGACGAGTTTAAGAAGGCTTTGTATGCCTTGGGCGAGACTCCGCTGCCTAAGTATATCGAACGTGAGGTGGAACCGGAAGACGAGGATCGTTATCAGAATATTTTCGCCGCGGAAGAAGGTGCGGTTGTGGCTCCTGCTGCGGGATTGCATTTTAGCCGTGAGTTGATGAAACGTTTGGAGATCAAGGATTGCCAGTTCGCTTTCTTGACATTGCATTCGGGCTTGGGTAATTTCCGTGAGATCGACGTGGAAGATTTGACAAAGCATAAAATGGATTCTGAGCAAATGGTCGTAAATGCCGATGTAGTGGATATCGTGAACAAGGGAAAGGATGAGGGGCACAAGGTTTGTGCGGTCGGAACTTCCGTGATGCGTGCGATCGAGACGGCCGTAAGTACGGATGGTCATCTGAAAGAGTTCGAGGGCTGGACGAATAAGTTTATCTTCCCTCCGTATGATTTCAGCGTGGCTACCAGCATGGTGACAAATTTCCACATGCCGTTGTCTACATTATTGATGATGACAGCTTCTTTCGGTGGTTATGAGTTGATCATGGACGCTTACGATATCGCTTTGAAAGAGAAATATCGTTTCGGTGCTTACGGCGACGCTATGCTAATCCTTTAATCCGGTTTCTATGGCGACAGCTTACCTTGGATTAGGTACGAACGTAGGTAATAAACGAGGAAATTTGGTGACAGCGGCGGCGCTGTTGGCTGAAAGGGTGGGAGATGTTCTTGCCCTTTCTGATATGTATGAGACGGAGCCTTGGGGATTTGAATCGGACAACACTTTCTTGAACGCCGTGATCGTTATGACGACGGAACTTTCCCCTATGGAATTATTAGACGCTACCCGTTTGATCGAGATCGAGATGGGACGTATCGAAAAAAGTGACGGCGAAATTTACCATCAATATTAGTTGTTATTCCCACACCTGGTTTATCTTTAACATATACATTTGCTCCCGGAACTGGTTCATTAAATTCATCGAAGACTGTACCAGTCAACATAAAGCTTTGCTCTTTCTGTGCATGTACTTGTGCTACAAACGCAAGAAGCAAAGCAAAAATTACAAATATTCGATTCATATTATATTAAATATAAAGTTTCACTAATTATTTATTCGACAGCTAATCGACGAATAGCACGATTCTCTGAGTCGCCGATATACATTACATCGTCGTTATCAATACAAATTCCCAATGGCTTTTTGAATTGAGCATCTTCTGCACTACCATTTACATAACCTGAATTTTGGGGTTTTCCTGCTAATGTAGATACATAACCTGTACTCATTGTTATCTTACGAATACAGTGATTTTCGGTATCAGTCAAAATTATATTACCTTCTGAATCGACACACATCTGTCCAGGTTTATTAAACATAGCTTGTCCTATTGGTCCATCCAAATATCCACTTTTACCTTCTTGACCAGCCCAACATGCACATTCTTTAGTACGTAAATCATATTTATAAATACAATGCTTATCATTATTTGAGAAATAAAAAACATTCTCATCTTGAGGATCGAAAACAAGTCCATAAGCACTACCATCCTTGGTTCCAACCAAATCCCCATTCGTTAGATTCTCTCCTCTAGCATTCTCTACATCAATCCGTACCAGATTTCCACCTAACATTCTTGAATACATTTTTCCATCTGGTCCCATTGTAAAATTACACTTGGCTGCCCATACTCCAAATCCTTCAATATTTGGAAAATTTGGATCATCCCATGAAATAGAACTTATAGCTGTAGTTGGTGCATAATCCGTCTTAGGGTCAAAATAATAAACTTCATGACTATCTCTATTAGCCCAGAATTGATAGACAATATCATCCTTACTGTTATACCCCAAAACAGGAGAGTTAAACAACGCATTAATATCTGACTTTAGAGATATTAATTTATCAGCCTCCTCATTTAACATAAATGCAGCAAACTTTCCATCATTATCTACTAAAAAGAAAACATTTTTATCCTGATCTACACAAATACACCTATCAATATTTGCTCTAAATTGTGCTTCAGATAGTGGTATAGTTCCTGTTGGATTCACCTGTGCCGATGTACTTCCTCCCACTAACGTAGTCACAGTAGTCTGGATATAATAATCAAATGTCTGCTTGTACTCCTCTATTTGTTCATGTACTTGTACTTTAACCACACATTCTGGGTCCTCTATTGTAGATGCACGTTTAGGAGCCAATACCAACATTCTATCATCCTTCACAGAAATGACAGAAGCCTCTTTATCATTGAAAAAGACCTTCACATTTTCCTTACTATCCCCAAAATTCGATCCATTAAGAATAACTTGAGTTGCAAGTTTTCCTTCGGGCGGATAAAAATCAGTCAACACAATCGGCTTATTCGGATCATAGCCCGAAGTTGACTCTTCATCATCTTTACAAGACGAAAAGCAGCAGCCTACAGCCAAGCAGACAAGCCACTGCCATTTAAAACATTTTTGTAATAAGTTTCTCATAGAAAATACCGTTTTTAAGAATTTATATAATAATAATGATCATAATTTTACTTTCGTTATTTTATGTTTCTTTCTCATACTTTTTGCTACTATTAATAGTAAGACGACTAGACTAATACTAACCACTAAGTAATATTCATTTATTTTTTTATATTCTATAACATATAAGAAGAAAAAACGAAAACTATTTCCTGTATTTATCAATGGTCTCTTGTATACCTACAGGAAAACCAAAAAAGTTAGAAGAAATCTTATACATTGAAGGGCAATTATCGTTTTCTAGAGATAAGTCGTTCCATTCTTTCCACAAATCATCAAATGCAGTAATATATTTATCCATCTCTATCCGGTTAAAAGACTTTTTTGTTGTATCTGCCACATAACCGCATAGCATAATCTGCCACGAAACAGCAAAAAGCTCATATTTAATGCGTCCATACGAACAGGAAATACGAATAAAATGATTCAATTCTTCTGAGGGAAAATGTAGTTTTTGAGATATCAGTTCTATTTCCTTCCAAATACGAACAGCTTCTTCCTTTTCTTTCAGATAAGCATTTACTTGATTTCTTTCAATCATACGATCAAAATAACTCTTTTGATATACATCTCCCGTTATGGTGTCATCACGTGTCCAATTAACATAAGTATCTCCCATAGTACTATATTGCCCTTTTATCACTCCATCTTCTGATAATAGGCAAAGTCGACGGAACATCTCCCATTCTGACTCGGGAAGCCCTTTTGCTTTTACAAAATCATATAGTATTTCTTTTTCTGTTTTCAAAGGATTACTAGCCCAATGTGAGATGACATAAGCATTTAATTCGATCCAAAACTCATTCTTGATATAAGGACCTCCCCAGCCACCGCCACGTGACCAAGTCCAAACACCCTTAAATAAGGGATTATCTTTCACTTGGTTTAAACAATACGGCTTCTTTATACCAGGTTTCTTAAATTCTTCAAAACCATCAATTACTCCTTTAGCGATATAATTGGGATGTGCTCCCTTTCCTTCATACTCACGTTGACATTGCACTTCAACTACTTGTTGATGTTTACCAATACCTATACAAGGATTAAAAGGAACACCATATTGTCCTGATTCTTCCAACCAATATTTATCCATTATATTATAATTCATATCAGGATCAGTAATTGTTGATCTCCAAAAATCCGTCATGGTATGCTTGATAGAGAAATAAAGATTTGGATGTGGTTCTATACTGTCTGTAACGGACAAATAATATTTAGGGATCGAATGCAATTGCCCCATATCCCATGTACGATAAAACAACTTCTTATTACGTCTTTCACAAACCTCTTCCCGTAACAAATTAATTAACGTAATATGATCATACATACCATTTTGTACTGGATGATTGCCTACATAATAAGGAGCATCGTGCAGGTAAGTTTCTCCAGTACGAATCACTAATCCATCCAATTGTGGAAACGTTTCAAACATTTCCTTCATCAATTCACGAATACAAAGCTGAGTGTAAGGTTTCGATATATCAAGTTTTCCTTGTTCGTTAGTAAGTTCTGTTCTATGTTTTTCTACCAGCAAAGAAGGAAGTACTAACATATCAAGCATACAGTATACTTGAAGGTCTTCCTTTTTTGCTGCATCATATTTTTTATGTATTATTTCTGCTTTTTCTGCCACCCAACGTCCGGCTTCAGTCGTATCCGGGAATAAAGAAGGATCAAAACTCTTCCAATCAATTCCAAACTGTGCAGCCTCAAACAAGAAAAAAACTTTAGCTCCATATTCATTTTTCTTCAAAAAAGAAGGATCGAGAAACTTCGATTCCGTCATAGCCTCACCCGGATTATGGTGTACCATATCCATTACAACATATTTCTGTCGTACACAACTAGTTAACAATAGATTAACAGCACAACATAATAAAAAAACAAAATAAATATATCGCCTCATGTGTCGTTTTATAGTATGATTTTTCTTCTAGTTAGCAAATGCATTTTCCAATTTAGGAGCTTTTTTACCTGTAATAGCTTTATATATATGCTCCGCCAATATAAGCGAACCGCTCTTATTCAAATGTACATTATCCCATACATAGCAAGTTGAATCAACTTTATGTTCTAATGGGCTATACAGATCTACCAATTTCAGATGAAACTTCCTAGCTACTTTCTTTTGTATCGGATAAATTTCATCTTTTATTATTTCATTACGGATCCCATATAAATTATTACTTGCCGGAATACAACGACATATAATAATTTTTGGTTTAGATCCACACTTCTGAAAAGTGCTGATCATATACTCTAAATCAGTTTCAAATTCATCCTTATATTTCCAGTTCTCCGGCTTGGAATCATTTGTACCAAGTTTAATAATTACAACGTTCGGTTGAAATTTCTGTGCATTGATAAATGCATCGGTACTCATATAAGGATGATCACCTTTTCGCAATAAAGTATGGCCCCACTTTCCAAAATTGCCAACTTCATATTGATTTCCAAGCATACGAGCCAAAGGAGTCGGATAATTGTCAGCCCCTTCAGTTATACTATTGCCAATGCATGCTATTTTAATTTTATCCTGCGCTACACCGCAAACAGGTATAAGCATCAGAAATGCGAAAACTAATATTCGAACTATTTTCGTCATATGATTTTGTATTCTAGTCATTATTTTTCTGTTTTTAACTGAAAACAAAACCTTTTTACCTTTAAAAAACAGTCTACCTATCTTGACCTACGGTATTTTACAAGCTCCCTCCGGCTGTAGTAAGAGCAATGAGGAGCAAATTTTAACCGGAGGATAAACTTGAAAACCAATCAAACACCAATCCTAACCTTTTACCTAAAATAAACCCATAAAAAACAATGTTTATATTAAGAACGAGTAAGCAAGCAAATACCACTAAAAAGAAATAAAAAAATATCTATAAATTTTAATTCATACGATAAAAGGACTTGATCTTCAAAGCCTATTTTGTTAAGAATCACTTTACTTACGCTCAATATTGAGTAAATATTCTAGAAACAAATCGCATAACCTCAGGTAATTCCATCCGCCAATAAGTCCACGAATGACTGCCGTCTTTCATACGAAATTCATGACCAACCTGATGCTGTAACAACGTGTTATGTAAAAGACAGTTCGTTACCGATAAGAAATCATCATCACCACAACTGATATACCAACGAATCCATTTGATACGGTCTAGCTTTTCTTTCGGAGATTTCTCCAAGATAGTTTGTATATCCATTTGCCCGAGAACTTCCGCTTTTTTTTCTTCTGACACCTTCGATAAATCTGATTGACTCTTCATCTGATCGAATGTCCATGCCCCTCCAACAGCACTTAACGGAGCAGCAGCAACAAACATCTCCGGATAATGAAGGGCATAAAACAACGCTCCGCCACCTCCCATAGACAAACCGGAGATAGCACGATAACGACTTTCAGCACGCACTCTATACGTTTTCTCGATATGCGGAATCAATTCTTGAAAAAAGAAGTCCTCATAATTATATGTTCCATCCAACAAGTTAAAATAACCTTTATGAACCGTGTCAGCATCTGGCATAACAATAATCATCGGAGCTGATTTCCCCTCAGCAATCGCTTTATCTGCAATATACTGAACCTGCCCAAATTGCACCCATCCCGTATGATTATCTCCTAATCCATGAAGCAAATACAATACCGGATAACTACCATCTCCTTCGTCATAGCCTGCTGGCAAATAAATGGAATAACTACGTTCCATTCCCAGAATCTTACTTTTTACGGTACGTGTCTCATACACTTTCCCTTGCTGGGCAAAAGCCGTAGTAACCAGACACATCGCTAAAAGCGCTGATAATAAATGTTTTTTCATACGTATCTATTATTTCATGTAAATATAATATTTAAAATTACCTGCTTTTAATTGAATCATTTTCTTTTCTATGCGAATATTCTTCCCATCCATCATACAGGACACCGCCTCATCGGGAATACAGAGTGTAGCAGTAACCCCAACTGGAATATCCACTTGAAGATCCATAATATTATCTGTCAATTCCCAGTCAACAGCAATCACACCATATGGAGTATCTTTTGCCATCTTAGCCCAAGTCAAACCTTTCGGTATTTGAGGATCAATAAATACATGTTGATAACCGGGTACCGATTCATCTATTCTAAGTCCCCCTATTGCTTGATAAAACCAGGTTCCGATTCCATTATAGCAGTTATGCACCCTACTCCGTTCACCACTCCAATACTCCCAAGTCGCTGTAGCACCATTATCTATCATATACAGATAACCTGGATAATCACGTTTCTTCAACATTTGATATAAAAAGTCAACTTCCCTGTTACGAATAGCCCACTCTGTCAAAATTGGGACACCTACCAACCCTACAGCAATATGACCTTTGTGCTGCTTTTCAGTATCAGTCATCATCTTTCTTTTCACATCATCGTACAAAGAATCCGGTACAGCTCCTACAAGCATTGGATAACACATATCCAACTGTGAACCTGTAGAATAGATACCTTTACCCGGATGATAAAACTTTTGATGAATCAACTCATTTAGATTCTTCCTGCGCATAGCAAACTTCTCTGCCTCCTCTTTTTCCCCAAGCATCAGAGCTATTTTTTCCATTGTCCCCAAACATTCACTGATAAAACAATTATTTACCAGATCAACAGAAGATTGTGCTCCTGCATCTACTCCTATCGGTGCAAGCCAGTCACCAAGAAACCAATCCCGATATTGAGTATCAGGCCAGCGTTTCAGCAATCCATCCACCGTATATTTATCCACATACGAAAACCATTCTTTCATTTTCGGATAATAGTTCTTTATTAATCTCGGATCATTGTAATTCACATACGTTCGCCATGGCGCCTGTACAATAAATCCACACCAATACGGACCACCGCCACCTGCACCGGGATTAGGACCTACATGGGCCAGACTTCCCCCTTCGCGCATTGAATCTCCCCATGTTTGTATCCAGTTTGTGAAAGTCGGTGCTACGTCATACATTGTTTGCAAACTCATTGTAGACGAATTTCCATCGCCACCATAGCCTGCCCGCTCCAAATGCGGACAGTCGACCATATATCCGCTAAATGTCAGACACTTCATAGTATATTGAATCATATTATGAATGGCGTTCAAGTCAGCATCCGAACATTCGAAAGTCGCAGTCTGCCGATAATCGCCATAAATCTGGAGAGATTTTATCCATTCAGTTTTCGGTCTTGCCGGAAGGTTGGAGATACGGACATAACGATAAGCATGATGATTGAATTTATTCCTAAAATATTCTCCCCTCTGTCCACCTGCAATATAGACATCACTTTCACCTTGTTTGTCAAATTCTCCTTCTTTAGTCAGGTTATCGCTATATTCCATCGTGACCTCATGTCCCGCAGATAACATCGGCATCTTCATTTCAAACCATCCGGTCTGTATTCTTCCCATATCTACCAACCAGGTATCTTCACTAAGTTTCCTGATAGAAACAGGTTGCAACGTTTGATGTATCTTGTTAGCTTCACACATTTGAGGTGAAACAATGTGTCTTGGTACATTTACTTCCACCACAGGATACCATTTCATTTTATCTAGAGAATAAGTTGAAAAATCTGTCGGCACTATTCTCCCATCCACCCTTTCACCACCAAATTGTAAAGCACACCAATTACCTGTATCCGAATAGCCACTTTCTCGTCCCCTCCAAGAAGTGTCAGTTGCAGTCAATACTTCCCATTTTCCATTTCTCAGCATATTCAGTTCCGCTTTTACCAACGGACCGTCATAAGCAGCACCAAAAGTAGTTTTCTTATACCACCCTTGTCCAAGCCATATCAGCAGGTCATTCTCTCCTTCTTTCAAATAAGAAGATACGTCATAAATGACCATTAACGAACGTTTATTCAGTTGAGAGACTGCAGGGGTAAGAACATTCTCCGTAACCTTCTTTCCATTGACATATACTTCATGATATCCCAGCGAATTCACATACAGAAAAGTCGTTGCCAGTTCACCTATTTGCACTTTTTTACGAAGTAAAGGAGCACAAACCTTGCCTCCTTCCGGTGATGAACCGATATAGACACCGTGTATCTGTTCCTTATTCAAAAGACCAACAGAAAAACGCGCCACCGGACTCCATTGGGAAACATGCCTTTTCCGATCCCAGGCACGTACCCTCCAGTAGCATAAAGAACGCGAAGCCAAAGGTAAGCCTTGATAAGGCACCATCACAGAAACATCAGACTTCAACTTCCCCGATTTCCATAAGTCAGCCTTCCCCCCAATTAATAGAAGACTATCTGACGCTACCTGAATTTCGTAAAATGCTTGTCCATCCACCACCCCATCTCCTTTCAACTTCCAACTCAAATGGGGAGTAACGTTGTCAATCCCTAAAGGATCAACCATATTCTCACATTTTAACTCCACTAAAGAAAAAGAGACCTTGTTTTCTTTCCCATGTACAATCTTTGGCAAACACCAAAGACAACACATTATTCCTATACCTAGTAACAGTTTTTTATTCCTCATAAATAAGTTTCTGCGAATATTACAGCTATGGATCATCCCCCCAACACTCTTACAATGGATAATGCATTACTCAACCTATCTTTGTCAACTTGACTTTATGAGTTGTCGGCTTATTCATTTTATAAATTGTATCGACGATGATCTTCATATATCTACTCCATACTTCGCGTATCTCAGGATACATCGCTTTGGTATACCACTCATAACTCATCCTCAGAAAACCATCTTTAGGTAAATACTCCCTAAGTTTATTTATAGCCTTCTCATTATCAGCAAACAGCAGACCTTCCTTTTTCAAGAACGAATATTCTGTCCACAAATATTCTCTGAAACGTTTTTCTACTTCAAAACGTTCTTCATTCAGATACATGATTTTCATGGCTTGCTGGTATTGGGGTGTATTGGGATAATCGGCCAAATTGATACCATCTTCCAACTGTCCAGATGAAACATTATCGATAAACAATCCATCTATTGTCAGCCGATAATGTCCTTTTTCTAAATTAGTCACCTGCAAACGTTCTTGATTAAATTCCTTCATAAATGGTATCAAATCCATAGCATCACGTTGTGACCTTTTATTTCCCCAACCATGTCTTGGAATAGAATCCAAAGGATAAGGAAGTGAATTTGCCAAATAATCAAAACTTAAACCACCAGCTTCTTTCTTTAGTTTGGAGACCTTACAATTCCTATGACTTAATAGATTCTTGTTATTTGCATCAATTGAAATATCCGAAACTTCGACTCCAGCCAGTCCCTGCGCCTTTAAAAATAAATAAGCCATCACCATCTGTCCATCATTATCAGGATGGATTCTATCTACTCTACAAAAAGTGAATGTCGAATCTTTCTTTTGCTCTTCCAGACTTATTTGTACCATCGGCTGATTAAAATCCACAAATCCCCATCCATTTTTCTTCGCCGCCTTACGCTGGGCATCAATTATCTTTAAAATAGCATCATTTTTATGAAGAAAAAGTAAACTGTTCAATTTCGTAGTTTCATCATAAGGTGATCCACCTATCAGCACTTTGGTCATTTTATTCTCTGCCAGCAAGCGCTTCTCTATTTCCCGAAAGCTTTCCAAAGATTTTTCAATCCGTTGCTCCGACAACTCCTTAGCATTCTCCTTCCAGAAAATATCATACCCTGTGTCATTCATACCAAAAGTCAGAGTTACATAAGTCGGTTTTCTGTCAAAAACATCGTAGTCCAACCGATCTTTAATATCCCACGCACTCTCACCGCCAATTCCGGCATTCATTATTGTAATCGGTTTGTTTGGAAAACGAGTCATATAATATAACCACACAAACGAATGATAATGTCCACCATGAGTTATACTATTTCCAACAAAGACTACCCGTTCTCCTTTTTTAAAGGGTGGAATTGATTGTGCGTACAGGCTATTAGAACAAAC
>ENA-UPSY01003441-UPSY01003441.1-human-gut-metagenome-genome-assembly--contig:-NODE-3441-length-11543-cov-15.864556_pt1 | contig 11543 bp, 8 predicted proteins | sample MGYA00250044_ERZ773365 | MGnify/ENA primary metagenome ERZ773365 (study PRJEB29103, sample SAMN06111932) | human gut metagenome | biome: human gut; feature: ankylosing spondylitis patient; material...
TTTTCAGATTCTTCTTTGCATGGATCAGTTCATATGCACAAAAGATACCAGATGGACCGGCTCCAATAATAATCACATCATATTGTTTCATTCTTTTTTCCTCTTACCTGTCTATTTGTCCTGTTTACCGATTTCTCACACGCATCTGTATTTTGGCATAGCGTATTCCATAAAAACGTCATTCCTACGCTTCCACGATCAGATATCTGCCGTCCGGGATTGCAAAAACTTCCTCTGCCTCTGCTAAATCCGCATTGCTCATTCCGGCAATATCTGCGCCCTCATCTTCAAAATAAGCACGGACTTCTTTGATATTTTTGCAGACAACTGCCATGCAGTCCTCTAAAAATTCTTCGGCCTCCTCCGGCGATTCTGCAACATTTTCTTTAAAAAGCTGCATCTGATGTTCCAAAAAATACTGTACTACCGCTTCATCGTACATAATAATCCTCCATTCTGTGCAGTGTAAAAATCTCATTTTTCACACTGTATTTTCCCGCTTATCTACCATGTATATGGGTCAATTCCAAGCCGGTCAAGCTCTCTGTAAATCGCTGCAACCGGAAGTCCTACCACATTATTATAGTCACCGTCGATTTTGTCAATATAAATTGCAAATTTTCCCTGGATTCCGTATGCACCGGCTTTGTCCGACGGTTCTCCTGTCGCAATATAACGCAAAATTTCACTTTTCTTTAACTGTCTGACAAAAACGTCAGTCTTTTCATAAAAGATATGTTCCCCTGCCCTGCCGGTCCGGTCGATAAACACAAAAGCAACCCCCGTGTAAACCGAATGGCTTTTCCCTGACAATAAAGAGAGCATGCGGAAGGCATCTTCCTCATCTTTTGGTTTTCCTAAGATTTCGCTGCCTGCGGCAACAATGGTGTCTGCACCGATGACTAAAGTATCCTGCGGTGTCATCAGCGTCCGATGCTCATCTCCATATGTTTTTAACATGGATGCGACTTCTCTCGCCTTCTGTGCTGCAAGTTCCATGACAACCTCTTTTGGCTCTTTTTTTATGATGATCTCCTCCCCCTTTGCCGGACAGACCTCAAAGTTAAGACCGATCTGCTCTAAAAGTTCACGGCGTCTTGGGGACGCGGATGCTAAAATAATCTGTGACATGGTCAAATTTCCTTTCTGCTGCATGCTTATCTGCTTCTTAACATTGCACAAAACTCCAATCAGACTGGCTTTTGTACAATGTTTTTAAATTTTCTATACCGGGATCACTTTCCCAAGCCGGAAGGAATACAACAGTTTTTCCTTTACTTTCAGCGGATTTCCGGCTGCATCTTTCTCATTTTCATAGACTCGGTTTAGCGCTTCCTCGTAAAGTTTTAACTGTGCCGCATAACGCTCGGACAATTCCTTTTCCGTATCCACACGGTCTGTTTTATAATCAAGAAGGACAATACCGTCCTTTTCAATCCAGAATACATCGATGATTCCCTGGATCAGGGTCAGCTCTTTCCCTGTATATTCCGTTTCTCCTATATTTCCTACACGCCCCATGCTTTTTACTTTTTCCGCCTGTTCCGTGTTTTCAGCAAAACCAAACTCGTCTAACTGTTCATCCGTAAATCCCATGACAAATGGTTTCTCACGGTACAATTTTCCGTCTTTTTCAGCTGCTCCCATCCGTTTTCCAATATCTGCATTTACAAAATATTCAACCTGCGGTATGCGAATCAGTCCATGCATCTCCGGTGTGATCTGTTCTTTCTCCAGCATCCCGGCGACCTGCTCTTTTGCGGACACACCGGAAGAAAACTGGTAGCACTCCATGATGCGGTGCATTGCCGTTCCGCGAAGTGCTCCAGGGCTGGCATCCTCACTTTGCTGCTCTATTTCTCTTGCAAATGCAGGCACATACGGCACAACCTCCTCGGATTGAAAAACAGGAACTGCCTCCTCCTCTTTTTCAAACGCCTCCCGCATGGCACGATGTTTTAACTCCGACACGGAATACTTATTTTTTCTCTGCACATCATTTTCATATGCATACCGTCTGTGAAAACGCTCCGAGAACTGCTGCACTTTTTTTTCATCTGCCTGCGCAGCTTTTTCCATGCAGGCTGAACGGTTCCATTCATCTTTGATCTGTGTTTCCATTTCTTCCTGCACCAGTTCTGCCGCCCGCATCAGACGTATCTGATATTTATCCTGACAGGATGCAGCCGCAGGCAGAATCCAGTCCAAATAACCGGCTGCACTCTCGCGTCCCAGATAAGATAACAGTTCCTCTGGAAATGCTTTTATATAGGAAAGTGTCTCCTCTGCCTTTTTCAGACTTCCGGTTAAGATCAGCTTTTCTTTCGCTCTCGTTAATGCCACATAAAGGACACGCAGTTCCTCGCCAAGATTTTCCATATCGATCTGCTTTGCGATAGCACGTTTTGCGATCGTCACTGATTTTACACGCTGTTTTCCGTCCATATAGTCAAGACCGATGCCAAGTTCCGGGTGCAATACCAGACGGCTTCTTGTATCCTGGCGGTTAAAGTTTTTTCCCATCCCGGCGGCAAATACGACCGGAAATTCCAGTCCTTTACTCTTATGGATACTCATAATGCGCACGACATTTTCGTTTTCCCCGATCAGATCTGCCTCGCCGAAATCCACATCGTATTTCTGCAGTTCATCAATATAGCGCACAAAATGAAACAGTCCCTTGTAACTGGTATTTTCATAGGCGATCGCCTTCTCCACCAGCATTAAAAGGTTTGCATGACGCCTGTCACCGGCCGGCATTGCCGCGGCATAGTCCCCATAACCGGTCTCCTTTAACAGCAGTTCGATCAGCTCATGGATCGGTGTATCCGGCACAAGCTGCCGCAGTTTTTCGTAGGTAACATAAAACCGGTATAACTTTTCTTCGGAATCATCCCTGCCCTGTCCCGGATTTTCCTCCGCTTCCTGTTTCAGACGCTCACATTCCTCCAAAACACACTCGTAAAATCTGACATCCTTGTCTTTTAAACGCAATTTTGCAAGTTCCTCATCCGAAAGTCCTGCGATTGGTGAACGAAGCACCGCTGTCAGCGGGATATCCTGTCTCGGATTATCCAAAATACGAAGCATGGAGAGCACGGTCTGCACCTCCACCGTACTGAAATATCCTGTCGCCGAAACAGTATGTGCCGAAATTCCTGCATCATTTAACACAGCAGCAAAACGGTCTGCATATCCGCTCAGGCTTCGCAGCAGAATGACCATATCCGAATACTGCACCGGGCGCAGTTCCCCGGTTGCCTTGTCGGTCACCTTCTGCGTTCCCATAAGCTCTTTGATCCTTTTTGCAATCATCCGTGCTTCTAACAGTTTCTTATCATCCACTGCAGCATCATCCAACAGTTCATCATCCCCGTCCACCAGTAAAATTTCCGGTGTGAACATGTCCGTTTCTTCCTGATAAGAAGCTCCCGGATAAAGTGCTGCATCCGCATCATATTCCACATTTCCAAGATCGCGCTTCATGATGCGGTAAAAAATATCGTTGGAAAAATCGAGTACTTCATTTCTGCTTCGAAAATTTTTATGCAGGTCAATGCGCTGCATTTTTGCATCCGTCAGGCTGTAAGTATCGTATTTTTCCATGAATAGTTCCGGTCTTGCCAGACGGAAACGGTAGATACTTTGTTTGACATCCCCGACCATAAAAAGGTTGTATTCACCGCGCTCCTCCCGTGAAATTGCACGTAAGATTGTCTCCTGCACCTCATTGCTGTCCTGGTACTCGTCGATCATGATCTCTTTGAAATTATCCCGGAACTCCTCGGCAGTCTTTTTGATTTTGCCGGTCTCCTCATCGACAAAGATATTTAACGCAAAGTGCTCAAGGTCATGGAAATCCACCAGATTTTTCCGCCGTTTTTCCGCCGTAAACGTCTCGTCAAATTCCAATGTCAGACGCACTAACTCTGCCGCCATCGGCGCCGTCTTTTTCATCTGCTCCGCCATGATCTCCGGTGATGTGAAAAAATACTGGCGGTTTATTTTTTTGACCGCATCCTTTCCCATCTCTCGCAGTTTTTTGACCAGCTCTAATTTTTCTTCGTTTCCGTCAAATCCACGGGAGGAAGCAAGCCTGTCATAGGATAAATTGCGGTAATTCTGATAAAAATCCGCAAAACTTTCACTCGCAGCGATCTCCTTATATTTTTTCAGGTCGCCCTCTAATGCTTTCGCATACATATCCGGCCCGTCATCGTCCTGCGTCAGTTTGTATGCCCGCCCGGAAAGTGACACAAGATCCTCTGACACCCGTTTTAAGTTCTGAAGAAGCGACTGCATGAAAGCTGCGCTTTCCAAAGATGCCTCATCCTCTATGCCATAGCTTTCTGCCGCCGCAGGCAGCCATTTCTTTGGCCATGGATAACTCCTTGAAAACTCATAGAGCTGTAAGATCATGCCGGAGAGCGCCGCATCATTTCTGCCGGATGCATATCCGTCCACAAATGCTAAAAATTCCGGCGCACTCTCCTCATAATTTTTCAACAGCACCTTTGCGAGCACGTCCTCTTTTAACAGTTTCAACTCGCCCTCATCCCCGATTCTGAAATTCGGTTCGAGATCGATCTCATGAAAATGATTACGGATCACATACAGACAAAAACTGTCGATCGTCGTGATCTGGGCATTGTGTAAAAGAGAAAGCTGACGCTGTAAATGTTCGTCGTCCGGCTGTTCTTTTAAGGCATTCTCCAGTGCATTTCCGATTCGTTCGCGCATCTCTGCCGCAGCCGCATTGGTAAATGTCACGATCAAAAGACGGTCAATATCCACCGGGTGCTCTTTGTCCGTAATGATCTTTATGATACGTTCCACGAGCACCGCAGTCTTACCGGAACCTGCTGCCGCGGAAACTAATATATTTCTGTCTCTGAGTTCGATGACCTTTCGCTGGTCATCTGTCCATGTCATTCCCATGTTTTGCTCCGTTTCTGACTTTTTATTTTTGCACCTGTCACATCACATTTATTCACCGTCCGGATTTTTTCCCGGCTCTCCAATCTCTTCCCGGATATGTGCAAGGATCTCCTCACTGCTGTCAAATTTTTCAAACTGCTGATAGGAAAATCCCGGCATGCGTACATCAAATCCGCAGATCGTGTGATATGGACAGTAATCGCAGCCGCTCCTGTCTCCTAACAGGTAAGGTTTTACCGCCACATTTCCGGCAAAGATCTCTTTTCCCACATGCTCAATCTTCTTTCGCACATAATGGGACATCAGTCCAAACTCATAGGTGCTCGCCGTCTTAGATGTCGCCTTTAAGGAGCCGTCCGCTTTTAAGGCTACCGGGATCACTGTCGATGTGCCTGAAAAATCAGTATCCATCGCACCATAGATTTCCGGATCTTCATTGACCAGACCTCCCACTTTAAGCTGTTCTAGAATACTCCGTCTGATCTCCTCCTCGGACTCCTGACCATCCGCATCCACCATCGGATCTGTGATGTGATAATAAAAAATACCTGCAGGTTCCGTATCTTTTCCCTTATATTTTTTCTTTGTGAGTTCCAGTGCCGCATTCATGTAGACGACAAGCTGGAGCTGCAGTCCATAATAAAAATTTAAAAGTGAAAAAGTGGTGTTGCCCGATTTATAATCAATGATTTTTACATAGACCTTATCGTCTGTCTCGTAAGTATCAACGCGGTCGATCCTGCCGCGCAGACGCATTTTTTCATCTTCACCCAGTTGAAACTGCACCGCATCCAGCCGCTCGGCGCGCGAAAATGACACCTCAAAACCGCTCGGCACAAACTTTCCTTTCCGCACCTGTAACATCAGTGCCCAGATCGTCCGTTTTGCCGTTGCCTCCATCCGCTTTAACAGGTAACTGTTTCTTGCGTCCTCGAATACGTCCCCGATCCCGCTGCCTGCGATCGCATCTTCCATGCTCTGGGAAAGCAGGGCTTCCTGCGCTTTCTCCGGGATATCAAACCAGGTATAATCCGACAGCTCTATGCCCTTTGCAAAACGCTCTAACACATCATGATAAATATTTCCCATATCCACACTCGCAAACTGCTGCAGTTCCCGTTCTTTAAGCCGCAGTCCATAACTTAAATAATGAGCAAACGCACAGGCAGCAAACTGTTCGAGCCTTGTCACGCTGTTTTCTAAGGTATTCCCATATAAAGCTTTCGTGACTGCCTTGCTGATCGCATCATCTTTATGGGCGCCAAACGCCGCATCAAAAAGCTGCATTACTTTTTCCCGTTCACCCTCATCCGACAGGTACCATGCCAAAAGTGCAGTCCATGCCTCTTCATCCTCCACCGGTTTTGTCAGCCCTTCCATCAGAAACGGCAGGGCACTTTCCGCAGTCAGTGCACCTTCTAATGTCTCCTCCTCGGACGGTTCTTCCACCGCAAGCTGTGGGAACAGTTTTAAGAGTGTCCCGATCAGATACGAACGCCGCAGTGCTTTTCCATCGGAGTTGACGCGGCAGAATGTCACATACAGCCGCTCGGACGGTTTTGTCATATTTAAATACAGGTAAAACTTCTGGATAAATACTTTTTCCCTTGCGCCCGGCGCCAGTTCCAGGTGATATTCTGCCATCTTTTCACGCTCAAACTGGGAAATAATGCCACCCTGATTCCCTGCTTTCGGCACAACTCCGTCGTTGACACCGACAAAAAATAAGATTTTTACATGGTTCAGACGGGTTCTCTCGATATCCCCGACTGTCACCGTGTCGTTGCCCGGCGGGATAATACCGACTTTTGCCGCCTCAAATCCGGCATCTAAGGTATCACTGTATTCCCGGATCGTCATCGTCTCATCGCCAAGCAGAGACGTCACTTTGTCGAGCAGATCCATCACGATTTTATAGATCTGGTCATATTCCTTTGCCCGCGCCTGATTGCCATGCGCCTCGAAAAAGTTTCCACGCTCCTTTAATAACTGCTCCATGTCAAGCCGTCTGATCAGACTGTATAACTCATAGGTCTGTGTGCTGACCGTATTGTCTTTTCCACGGAATGCCTCAAGCAGCGGCTTAAAATTCTCATAAACCGCCTCACGGATCTCATTTAACCGTGCCATATCCTCCAATGTCCCATCCGGCATTACAAACGTCCACGGTCTGCTCCAGCGGGATGCACCGCGGATGCCCCGTGCGAGGACATAATTTTCCAGGCGGTCGATCTCCTGTTCTGTAAGTCCATGGGATCCTGTTTCCGGCTGCTGCGTCAAATCTTCCGTTGCAGCCGGATCTGGCTCCTTGTCGGAATTTTTTGCCTCGGTCACGACTCTCGCTGCAAGCCCGCACCGCAAAAACCGGAACACACTTTCATAAGAAAAATCATATTCGATCATCTCTAAGATCGCCCGGATACACTCGATAAACGGGTGGAACAAAATATTTTTCGTCTGATCAATAAAGTACGGGATATGGTACTGCTCAAAGATCTCCGGCACATAATTGCCATACTGCTGCACATCCCCTGTCACGACTGCGATATCCCGGTAACGGTAACCATTCTCCCTCGTCAGGCGCACGATCTCGCGGGCAGCAAATTTTAATTCTTCCCTCGGATTTTTCAGGGACATGATGCGGATATGCTGCATAGATTGTTCCGGTGCTTTGTATCTGTAGCTTCCCGCTCCCGGACGAAAGAGATTCTGCTCCATAAAATAAAGGTCGGCAGCATTGGCATAGCGCCTCTGTTTTCCGGTCGGCAGTACCAACGGCTCCTCCACCGGAACTTTGCACAGTTCTGCCACTTTCAGTAGCGACGCCACCGTTTTTTTACTCATGGCAAAAAGTTCATGTACACCCCTGCACTGGTAAAAATCTTCCCTGACATCCATCGTGACAGACACACTGACCTTCTTTGCCAGCACGAGCAGTTTTTCCATCAGACGGTTCTGGATCGGTGTAAATCCGGTAAACTCGTCCAACACGATCACACTATTACGAAGCAGTTCGGACTCTTCTGCCACATCATAAAGAAGCTCTAACACTTCCTCTGCCGTGATATATCTGCCCTTTAAATACTCCGTAAATCCCTGATACATCGTGAGGACATCCTGCATTTTTAAGCGCAGTCCCTCCCCAAGCGGTTCTTTCTCCAAAAACTCTGCCAGCGCATCCGGACGGACATTATACTGCATCAGCTCTGAGATCAGGGATTTTACCTCGCCGACATATCCCATCTTATTCATATTCGCACCAAGCACTTTCAGTTCTGCTTTTTTCTGTTCTGCCACCTTGCGCAGTACAAGATTTTTTCCGGTCTCTTCCAGCACAACCACATTTTGTTTTCCAAGATCATCAAAGACGCGGTATGCGAGTCTTGCAAAACTGAGCACATCCACGTTCATGATTGCATGCTGTTTTTGCCTCTCGACCAGTTCCCGCTGTGTCTGCATGGTAAACTGCTCCGGCACAATGATTAAAAACTGCTGCTCTTTATTTTCTTTCGCCTGTTTCAGCACGGAATCATACAGAAAATCCGATTTTCCGCTGCCCGAATTGCCAAATATAAATTGTAGGGACATCTGTTTTCTCCTGAAAATTCAATCTTAAAATATTGTATCACACATTATTTCTTTTGAAAAATGTTATCCTGCGGATTGGAGTCAAATAGTGCATTTAAACTTCTTGATTGACAAATTTTTCACACCCGAATCCTGTAATAAAAAAAATGCCGTCAAAAACATCAGCAATTACCACAGGCATTCCGATATCTGCGACCAGATAATATACCATAAACGGCACCAGTATGTCATTGAGACCATTCCCGCAATCATTGCCCTCTTTTTCTTCTCTCTTTCCATTTCCTGCCCCTTTCTGCTCTGTCATTCTATTTTGCATGTTAGTCTATTCTAACTCTTTTGTCAATTCAGGAAATTTCCACTGTCATATCATGTATCAGAGAGAATTTGCACCTGCCAGGTTAATTGCCCTTTGCCGGACGCACAACTGAAAGTTATGAAGCAGTCCAATGATATGCAATTCTTGGTGTTCCATTTTTAACATATATAATACCGCATTTCATAAAACCATTCTTTTCCATCAGCTTTTGCATGATTTGATTATCCGCATGGGTATCTGCCCTGATATTTTGAGAAATATTTTTACAATAATTTAAAACACACTGAAACAAACCATGCACCTGACCATCCCCAGCAAGTCTGTGAATAGTAAGATAAGGCTCTTCATTCAGCCAATTTCCATTCTCAATATGCTTATAAGCAGGTTCTGCACCTTTAAACAATGCAAATACCCCATGTCTCCCATCTTTGTCATATATTACCCTGCATACATTCTGACAAATATCAGATTTTATTAGCTCTGCATCCGGATAAAAATGCCCCCATTGTGCAGGATTTCCGGACTTTATCATATAATCCTGTGCATATTTATAAATTTTCATAATCTGTTCAAAATCTGCCATATCAGCATTTTTCACATTCAGCATATATTTTATTCACCTCCGCAACTGCCGATTTACGAGTTTCATGATTCTTTGTCTGTTATATCGCTGAATCATTACAAACAACATATCAAACAATGATGTCAAAATGCAAACGGAAAATTGACCTCCTCTCCTGCAGAAAAAACAGCCTCTCCTGATGTCTCTGTAACCTTGAAACCTGCGCCATCCCATCCGTTGATTTTGATGGTTCCTTTTACACTTCCGTCATCTGATGTGAAAGCCAGCTCCCCGTTTCCATTGTCAACAAATGTTCCTTTTGTTTCTCCCTCTCTGTAAATGGAGATAAGCGCTTCATCCTCTCCTTCCAGCCCCTGTCTGGTGATCAGGGAACTGTATACGCTGCCAGTCCCCTGATTGTCCACAAACAGACCGTACTTTGCTGATTTTTCCGGCATAACAAAGGATTCCCCCTTTATCTTTGCCAGCTCATTTGCAATAACATAAGCCCTGTTCTTCGTGATCTCCTCCAGATAAGAATTCTGAAGAAGCGGATACATACTGCCGTTTTCTTCGTAAGATCCAATGTCAAGCAAGGTCACTTCTTCCTTCATAGCGATCCAGTTTCTCTGTTCTGCAAGGATCTTCTCCTTTGTCTGCGGATCTGCCAGATCACTGAATCTGCTCCAAAGGTTATTTAATTCCGTATCCCATATGTCGAAAAACCATCTGGATGACAGATTCATTTCTGTCTGTGTCTGGGCTGCCTGCGCCAGCGGCGTATATTTCTTTACGATGTTCTCAATATTCTTCAATTCGTCCTGCAGTGATGCGGAACCTGATACCACATTGTCAACATCCGCTTTGATGTCCTCCGAATAGTCATAAGTAAAATCCGTTTCTTCATTTAATACGACGTCATTGTATTCTGTACTTTCTGTACTTTCTGTATTTTCTGTGTCTTCTGTGTTTTCAAAACTGACCGAATCTTCCACCTGGGAAGATTCGCTTTCTATTCCTGTATTATTATTTTTTACTCCTTCTTTGCCACATCCGGCACAAAGTCCGGTCATTAATATTAATATCATGCTGTAAATTCTTTTTTTCATGTGTTTATACTCTCTACTTTCTGATTCATTGGGTGTTCTTTCCAGTTTTCTCTATCAGCAATTATAAATGAACATGAGAAAAAATACCAGCGGCCCCGTGAAACTTTGCATAAATAAAAAAGCAATACCTGAATTTAAAATAAACTCAAATACTGCTCATGAAACATCTAATATTGTATCTTTTTAGCCGAGGTATAACATTTCTCTCTATATTTAACCAAACTTGAAGTTACACTGCCATTTCCCATAATAATGATGAAACAAAAGGTTGAAACAAGAACATAATAACTACGACAGAACTGCATATTACATAAAAGTCATTCATTTTTGAATTTAGCAATACTCTTTTTTTAACTACCTGTTATCCAGCGTGCAATAAAATATCTGATTATAGTCCCAACCGTATTTGTAATAATATCGTTTATATCTGTGGTTTTAAAGGTAATAATGTGATGTATTAAGAACAGATGAAGATTTGTTTAAATCTTACCGAACGGACAGCGTCAAATAACTTCCCATCTGACTGATCACTTTCAAATATCAGAATAATTTATCTCATTTTCCATATTAAAATTCCAAACTATCCACATTTAACAGAAAATACTTCATACCCATAATTACAAAGTGCTTAACTTTACATTCCCATTTCTTCTATCTCTTTTAACATAAATTCTTCGAGTTTCTTCTTGTCAGGCAAATGCAACATATACGTTGAAACAAATAACTGGTTATCCATTCCAGATAAGGCATATTCTACCATCTGAGAACCTTTATCTGTACAAAGCAGTATTCCTACTGGAGGATTATCTCCCTCTATCATCTCATTTTTCTTATAATATCCTACATAAGCATTAAGCTGCCCTAAGACTATTATAAATTCGCATAGACACAGTATACCACAGCTCATGTATCTATGCGATTTCTTTTTTATTGTTTTGTTACTGTTCACAGGTAGGCATTTTCTGAACTGAAAATGCCGTATGATACAGTGGTGGTAGCAGATTTTGCCGATTTGGAATGCGAAGCATCG
>ENA-UPSY01003443-UPSY01003443.1-human-gut-metagenome-genome-assembly--contig:-NODE-3443-length-11540-cov-72.704528_pt1 | contig 11540 bp, 10 predicted proteins | sample MGYA00250044_ERZ773365 | MGnify/ENA primary metagenome ERZ773365 (study PRJEB29103, sample SAMN06111932) | human gut metagenome | biome: human gut; feature: ankylosing spondylitis patient; material...
GGAACGGTCTGCGTTGTCGGGAAGATGCGTGATCTGATCCTTCAACTCAGCAAAAGTTCGATTTATTCAACAAAGCCGTACTGAGTGTGAATATTACATCCCCTTTTTAGTAAAATTTGATGGCGTAGATTGGGGGATGAGAATGTAGCTAATTATAATTAGTGTGCAGTATCTCATTTTTAAATTTTATCGTTACATGTCTTACTTTTTAGCTTTGAACAAATGCCAGAGACAATGTTAAGATGCAATTGCACAGCATATTCCAAAATGGATCATAGGTAATGAAAATTACGTATTTCAATATTTTAATGTGATACCTCGAGGATCTCGCTGTGTTTTTTAAGTGACTTGATGATGAGTGTTACGTAAATTTATTGAAAATTACAGATAAGGGTTAATTATGAACATGTTCATCAAAGGAATGGCGTCAGCAGCGGCAGTAATGATCTTTGCCCCAACAGTGGCGCTGGCTGCTGATGGAAAAGTGACCTTCAATGGTGAAATTATTACTAATACCTGTACTGTCATCAGCGGTGATAAAGATAAAATTGTCACACTACCCACTGTTCAGGTGTCTGCATTGTCTGCCGCGAATCAAACTGCGGGGACAACACCTTTCACTATTGGTCTTGAAAATTGTGCAAGTGCTTCAGATGTTTCGGTCTATTTTGAACCGAATGAATATGTCTCAACGGAGGGGCGACTAAAAAATACCATTCCTGTTGGTGGCTCTGATAATGGCGCGAATAATGTTGATATCGAGCTACTGAATAATAATCATAGTGTAATTGACCTTGCAAACCAAACCATTGATCCAACGACCGGAAAAGTCACGGGTGGTAACTCAACGGTCGTGACGCCTGTCGATGGTTCTGCGACACTGCCTTTCTATGCACGTTACTTTGCGACAAATGCCGCTGAGGCTGGGAAAGTGAGTTCCTACGTGAACTTCACTATCGTTTATCCGTAAGACGTTAAGGCAGCTCCGGCAGGGGCTGCCTGCTCAGAGAACAGGGAGGTGTTGAAATATGACTCGTTACTTTTTTACGTTTCTTTTATTCGTATATATACCTTTCGCGAATGCAAATATTGTCATTGATGGGACCAGAGTGATCTTTCCATCTGACCGGAAAGAGGTATCAGTCAGAGTCACTAATTCAGGGGATATGCCGTCACTGACGCAAGCATGGGTTGATGGTGGCACAATACAAAATAATACAGGCAAAGACATGGCGCCTTTTGTGGTTCTGCCGCCGATTATTCGTGTTGAACCAGGAAAAGGACAGACCTATCGTCTGGTTTTTAGCGGCGCCTCGCTTCCACAAGATCGTGAGTCATTGTACTGGTTTAACATGTTAGATATACCGCCAGAGCCTAAAAACAGTCAAGGTAGCAACTATTTACAGTTATCGATTCGTTCACGTATTAAGTTATTTTATCGTCCGATAACATTAAAGGGAAATGTCAGCGAGGCTGCCAAATCTTTAACCTGGGAATTTCACAATGATAATAACACACTCTTTGTGAATAACCCATCTCCATGGTACATCACCATTGATAGCATCACGATTAATGGGAATAAACAACCTGCTGGTATGGTGGCGCCATTTTCAACGATGAGCATAAATAATAAAGAGCATACACTGAAAGCCATGCCAGGTAAGTTCAGCTTCACAACCATCAATGATTATGGTGCTATTGTGACTCATAATTATCCTCAGTAAAGGACATTATTATGAAATTCATGGAGATCAATGTTGGGTTAATAATAATAATACCATGGGGTGTTGCATGGTCAGAAGACGCATTTAATTTCAATAGTGCGCATTTGCATAACGCGACACATATCGATCTCCAGAAATTTAAGTATGGTAATCCGATGAATGCCGGGAAGTATCGCAGTAAGCTTTACTTAAATGGTTCGTATGCGAGCGAAGTTGAATTCGAGCTACAGAAGGTGGGAGAAAAAATTGAGCCCTGCATAACACCAGTATTATTTAGAGTGATGAGGCTTAAAGATAAAACGTGGCCAGAAAAGGCTTCATGTCTCCAGTTATCGCAGATCAATGCTGGTATTTCATGGCATTATGACGTCGGGGAGAATGCGTTAAATTTAACCATCCCGCAGGCGTTACAAAAACCGAAGTATCGAGGCGAGATTAATCCTGAGAGTATCGATGTTGGTGTTCCAGCAGCAGTATTACGTTATCAGGCGAATAGTTATCAGAGCATCAATCATGGCGATAGTCATAATTACAGTTATGTCGGGCTTGATGGTAGTTTTCGCGCTTACGGCTGGCGCTTTTACCACCAGTCTAGTTATCAGGCAAATGATAACGATACTCAGTGGGATAATATTTCGACATACGCCGAGAAAAGCCTTTTCGATTTGAGCTCAACCCTTAGGCTCGGGCAGGGATGGACAGATGGCACCTTCTTCGACAGCGTCAGCTTCGTGGGCGCCAGGGTTGCGACTGACAAACGGATGCTGCCAGGGTCACGACGTGGTTTTGCACCCACGGTAACGGGAATCGCCAGGACAAACGCGCGCGTCACCGTCACTCAAAATGGTTCCTTACTCTATGAGGCCAGCGTTCCGCCAGGTAAATTCTCCTTTGCGGACCTTTATCCAACGAATTCAGGTGGCGACCTGATCGTGACGATTCATGAGGCCGATGGCAGCCAGGACACGTTTACTGTGCCTTATGCTTCCATACCTGGCTTGGTTCGTAAGGAGGCGCTGTATTACGATTTGTCGATGGGATATCTGGATGACAGCTATATCTCAAACCGGCCGGGATTCGGAGAATTAACTCTGCAGTATGGTTTTAATGACTATATTAGCGGCTATATGGGGGTAAATGGAACCGATGGGTATTACTCCACTCTTGTCGGTAGTGCATTAAATACTTACTGGGGAGCACTGGCTGTCGATGTTTCGCGTTCCTCCTGGAAAACTGTTGAAAATGACTGGCTGGATGGGTATCGCTGGCGCGTTTCGGCAACAAAATCATTGACCAGTGATACCCGAGTTACCTTATCAATGAGTCACAGTAACGATGCAAGGTATATTTCAATTCGTGATGCGGCATCGGCTAATGACCATGACAACTATACTTACCGCGAAATGACAAAGTATACAGCCAATCTATCGCAACAATTCGGCGGCGGTAGCTTGTCATTTTATGGCATATGGAGTGAAAACTGGAAGCATGGTACCTATCACTCCTATCAGCTAGGATATTCGAATAATTATAAACGCCTGGGCTACTATATCTATGCACAGAAAAGTCAGGATGCTAACCATAAAAATAACCAAATAGTCGGAATTTCTTTCTCTATACCTATTAGCGGTAATGGCAATATTCATACTCGTTTCAATTATGACAAGAATAACGGCAACCAGTTACAAGCGACTTATACTGGGAGTCGGGGTGAAAAGAACGAACTCAGCTATGGCCTGACGACAAGTTACGATATGCCAAAGGAAGGGGGCCATGAGAGTTCCATTGGAGCAAACGGTAGTTACCGAACTCATTATGCCTATCTGAATGCGAGCGCCAGCGCCGGCAAGAATCAACAGCAGTACTCCCTTGGGACTTCCGGCGCGTTAGTTGCGCATGAAGGAGGGGTGATTGCGACACCTGATATTGGTGAAACATTCGCCATTGTACAGGCCCCTAAGGCTGCCGGTGCAACGGTGGCCAACCGTATTGGACGTCCAGTGGATAATCGTGGTTACACCATTATCCCTTATCTGAACCCATTTACAGAAAACTGGCTGGATCTCGATCCGCAAGGAATTAGCGATCAAGTTGAGATCGTATCAAGTAGCACGGTCGTCGTTCCTGACTCAGGCGCGGCCGTGAAGGTAAAATTTGCGACCCGTACTGGCTACCCATGGTTTGCCAATGTCACGCTCAGTGATGGTAATACGCCGCCATTGGGTGCTGAGGTCTTTGACAGCAAAGAAATAGCCATCGGGGCCGTGGGACAAGGAGGGCTGCTATATGCCAGAGTCCCGGACATCAAGGGGGTTTTACATGTGGTCTGGGGCGACAATAGTGTTCAGCGTTGCCAGCTTGCGTATTCCGTTAATCAACAGACCAGCCGAAACCTTTGCAAATAGATGATTAAGGAAGACAAAAAATGAAAAGAGAAATGATACTAGGGTTATCTGTTTTCCTGTATCTAGGATATATCCCCACAATACTTGCATGCGTGATGACCAGTGGTAAAACAATTGAATATAGCGTCAATCTGGGTAATAAATATTTTACAGTAGATGTGCTTAATCGCCAGCCTGGAGATTTATTATTCACCTATGGCGGCATGACTCTGACCAATAATACGGAATGGAATATAACTTGTAGTGGTTCAGAACCGAGTGGCTACAATAGTATTGGTGGCGCTCCCGTTGGACCGGCTTATCAAAGCAAGCCAGGATATGTTTACAGTATCGATCGTCTACCGGGGATTGGTTACAGTTTTCAAATGGGTGAACAGGATGGTATTGATTTCGATTCCCTTTTTATGCCTTATCCAACAGCACGCCCCTTTTCTGGGGGCAGGTATTTTAATTCAGAAAGCAAAAAACCCACTATTTATTTTTGGCGCATTCCTGATACCAGCGGTTTACCACCTCCAGGCCAGTATTGCCTGAATGATTATCTCGGTGATATTTATCTTGAGGGGGTCAACGCCTTAAAGTTTAGTGTAAAAGGATTGTGCATTACGGTAAAGTCCCCAACCTGCAAAATCAGTAACGCTGATATTAAAGTTAATTTGGGAAGACACAATAGGTCCGTATTTATGGGGCCTGGGAGTACCACCAATATGGTACCGTTCAATATAGATCTTACCACCTGCGAGAATGTTGGTAACATCTTTATGCAATTTAATGCAACGGCTGATGGTAATCACGCGGCAAACGGTATTATAAAAATAGATGATAGTGGTGATGATAGTTCCGCGACCGGGGTTGGAGTCCAGGTATTAAAAAATAGCGTCCCGATAGTGTTGAATGAACCTGCGACAATCTGGTCGGGAAGTAAAGGTAGTGAGTCGGCCTACAGTTTCCAGTATCAGGCAAGATACATTCAGACTGAATCGACGGTTACCGCCGGTCAGGCGAATGCGAGTGCGACGTTTGTGGTTACCTATAATTAAGAAGTGGCGCCGGGTAATGATACCAACTTGTTGATTTCGTATTTTCACTGACACTAGGATTATCCTGATGTTACAAGGATTGAATGACTACAGATTAAAATAGTTATCAACAAGTTGACAGCATTACCCGTTTCGGTTTCAGGGCTGCATCTTTTATTTGCTGCCTTGTGTGAAATGAATAATAGATATCTGCGTTCAGACGAAACAGACCGGAGCGCAGCAAAGACTTTCACTCGACGAGTGAAGATGACCATGAAGGGTTAAGAGGACTTTTATTTTTTTATGATGGTGATGCCGGTGAGCGAAAACAGGTTATTGTCTATATTCACACTGTTAACAGCCAGACCGGCTACAGAGGGTATACGGCGCTGGATTATTAGAGGAGACGATGATGCACCGGGTAGGCTTACTGATTTCTGATCATTTCCAGGTTCTGGGATTATCTACGCTGAGTATCTTTGAATTTGCCAATCAGGTTGCCGGCGAAGCGTTCTATGACTGTACGGTTTATTCAGAGTACGGCGGTTCAGTGAAGTCATCTTACGGCTTCGGCGTGGACAGCCAGCCGATTGCTGCGGACATTAAAGTGGATACCTGGCTTGTCGCGGGTGTGCTTACTCCGCTGGAGTTGCCAGCCTCGCCGGGCATCGTTGATTTTCTGAAGACCCATGCTCCCCGTGCACGACGGGTGGCCGGTATCTGTACCGGGGCTTTCGTGCTGGGACAGGCCGGTCTGTTATCTGAGCGGCGCGCCACTACGCACTGGGTACACGCGCAAAGTCTGAAGACCCTGCACCCCACCACGCGCGTTGAAGAAGACCGCATCTTTATTATTGATGACCACGTCTGGACGTCTGCGGGACTCACCGCCGGACTCGATATGGCGCTGGGCATGGTAGAGAAAGACCTCGGTGCGGGGGTGGCCCGCTCCGTGGCACACCTGCTGGTCATGCATCATCGCCGCTCCGGCGGGCAGACGCAGCACTCCGAAATGCTGATGCTCTCCCCACGTAGCGACCGCCTGCAGTCAGCTCTTGAATATGTGCGTAATAACCTCAGCAAAGCGCTGACCATTGAAGACATTGCGGATGCGGTCCACGTCAGTGCCCGGCAACTCAGCCGCCTGTTCCGTTCTGAAACGGGCAAATCTCCTGCCAAAGCCATTGAGGGGCTGCGGCTGGAAAATGCCCGACTGCTGATCGAGCAGAGCAGGCTGTCGATGGAGGTGATTGCGCGTGAGTCCGGATTCCGCGACCGTCGTCATATGCGGGAAGTTTTCATCCGCGGTTACGGCATTCCGCCTCAGTCCCTGCGCACTGGTAAAGCCTGACAACTATTTTGTCCCTGCATTACTTCTCTCCCTGTTCATGGTGTCCGGAATTCCGGACATCATGATGTCCGGAATCACAACCTTTCTTGTCAGCCGCGCCGGTGCGTGACTGCGTACTATGAATTCACCAACCCGATAACTGACAAGGTGAATATCATGACGCAGCAGACACACACCGACCGCGGCACCGCAGTCGTGACCGGCGCTTCTACCGGCATGGGCGCACTGTATGCCGGCCGCCTGGCACGCATGGGCTATGACCTAATCATTGTGGCGCGTAATCACAACCGACTGAACCAGCTGGCTGAACACATCACCACCGACAGCGGACGTAGCGTGGAAGTCGTTGTAGCGGACCTGGCCGATGCCGCTCAACTGAGCAAGCTGGAAGAAAAGCTACGTCAGGACGCGAGCGTCACGCTGCTGGTCAATAACGCCGGTATCGGCACGCACACCCCGCTGCTACAGAGCGGTGCCGACGAGATGACGGCCATGATTAACCTCAACGTCACCGCTCTGACCCGCCTGACCTATGCGGTAGTGCCTGGCATGGTTGCACGGGGACGCGGGGCCATCATCAACATCTCCTCTATCGTCAGCATTGCCCCTGAGCTGTTAAACGGCGTCTACGGCGGCAGTAAGGCTTATGTACTGGCGTTCAGTCAGTCACTTCACCACGAGCTGGCCGGTAAGGGCATTCAGGTGCAGGCCGTACTGCCCGGCGCCACCGCCACGCCGTTCTGGGACAACGGGGGTCTGCCGGTGGACCAGCTCGATCCAAACATCGTCATGAGCGCGCCGGACATGGTAGATGCGGCCCTCACCGGATTTGCCCGCGGCGAGCTCATTACTATCCCGTCCCTGCAGGATGAGGCGCTCTGGACCCGCTACGAACAGGCGCGGCAGGCCATGATGCCGCACCTTGGAAGCGACGCGCCAGCTGAACGCTATCAGCCCGTATCCGTACACTGAACGACCATTTTCAGCCTCACAAACATTAAAAACTATCCCATAAAGGAGTAAGACCATGATACTGACCCATAACACCATCTTCATCACCGGCGGCACCTCTGGCATCGGACGTGCAATGGCAGAAAAATTTCATCAGCTGGGCAACCAGGTGATCATCTCCGGGCGCCGCGAAGCGTTGCTGAAGGAGGTAACCGCTGCTAGCCCGGGTATGGATTATGTGGTACTGGACGTGACGCGCGCCGACAGTATCAAGGCCGCCGCACAGAGCGTGCTAGAACGCTATCCGGCGCTGAACGTGGTCATCAATAACGCCGGTATCATGCCGTTTGACAATGCGGCGGGCGAGCTGGATGACGCACAGGCGGTTACGCTGCTGAACACCAATATTCTGGGCCCGGTGCGCGTCAGCGCAGCGTTTATTGGGCACCTCAAGCAACAGCCAGATGCGGTGCTGATCAACAACAGTTCGGTGCTGGCTTTCCTGCCGCTGGCCACCAACGCGCTTTACTCAGCAACCAAAGCCGCGATCCACTCCTACACCCTGTCACAGCGCTTCCTGCTGCGCGATACAGGTGTGCAGGTCATTGAAATTTCTCCGCCATGGGTAGATACGGATTTGATTTACAAGAGTGGCGACCCGCGCGCCATGCCACTGGATGAGTTCATCAGCGAGACGTTTGACAAGCTGGGCACGAACACCATTGAAGCTATCGTTGATCGCGTGCTGCCTATTCGTAATAACCCGGGCGCAGACGAGCATACTCTGGTGAACCAGTTCAATCAGTCCGTGGCGGATAACCCAATCCCTGTTCAGTAAACACTTCAGGGGCTTCGGGCCCCTGTTTTTATGCCGGAGATAATAATGAACGCTGTCATCACATCTTCCCAGCGTCGCGCCCTGCGCGCGCTGAGCATCGCATACTTTATACAGGCTACCGGTGCTCTGTCTGTCGCCGGCAGCCTGCCTGCTATCTCCGCAGCCTGGTTGCTGACTGATGCGCAGAGTGCACGCTTACTGAGTATTTTCGGCCTGACCTTTGCACTGGCTGCCCCGCTGGTTCAGGTGCTGTTTGGTCACCTGCGTCGCCGCCAGCTGGTGCTTACGGGCATCGGGTTATTTGGTCTGGGTGCCTTCGCTTTTGCGTTGTCTCCGACCTACAGCGCGCTGGTTACCTCCCGTTTAATGATGGGCATCGGCGCAGGCTTCATCGGCCCGGTACTGGTTGCGCTGGGTTCTGAGCTGGTGCATGAACAGCAGCGCGGGCGGGCTATCGGCATGGTACTTCTCGGCGTATCCATGGCGAGCCTTGCCGGCATACCACTCGCCGCGTGGGTTGCCAGCTTGTGGGGAGCGAAAGCATTGTTTGCGCTGGTCGGAGTTGTGAGCCTGCTGAGCGGTCTGAACGTCCTGCTGACGGTACCGGATGAAAGTGCGGGGACGCGTATCCGGCTCAGTGAGATGGCTAGCGTGCTGTTTGAGGGAAAATACCTGACGGCGTTCCTGGTAGTGTTTTTTATTACCTCCGGAGTTTACTGCTTTTACTCTTTTATCGCTCCGCTCATCCGTGATACCTACGCCGGCGGCACGCATGCAATCTCCGCGGCGCTGGCGGTGTTGGGTGTTGCCGGAGTACTGGGAAATCTCTGGGTCACCCGCGCATCGACACGCTTTAGGTCTGAAACACTGCTGCTGACGGGCATGACACTGCTGATAGTGGATATGGCGCTGATTGCCCTGTTGCCGAAAGCGCTGGGAGTGCTGCTGACGGCACTCGTTTTCTGGGCCTTTTCCACTGATCTGCTCTGGCCCAGTCAGCAGCGCAGGATCGTTGAACTTTCGTCAGTCCGGCACCGCGGCATTGCACTGGCGCTGACCAGTGCCTTTATGTTTGGAGGGATTGGATTTGGCTCAGCGGCGGCTTCTTGGGTTTATCCGGTAGCAGGATTTTATGGGCTTGCTGGTATGTCTGTGGTCTTTATTGTGCTGGCGCTGGTCAGCCTGCAGCTGTCAGAAAAGTTCAGAAAATCCGTTAAAATTGCTCAGCCCTGTAAGAATGAAGCCTGATCCCTGTATCTGCGGGTACTTCTCCCTGCCTGGGATGGAGTACTCGTTTTACCGGGACGACTAGTGTTAAACAATTGAATATAAAGCCTAGCCCTTTAACCAGTGTGTTGTATGCATCGATTGAAATCATAGCTCATAGCTGCCAGTGACCACTTTCCAGTATGGAGTGACCACGCTCCGGTAGACAGTTTCTGTCCTCACGACGAGGCCTGTTCAAAGGCCTTCGGACTGACGCCACCGAGGTGGCTGTGGCGTCGGTTACGGTTGTAGAACACTTCAATGTAATCGAAAATATCCGCCCGGGCCATGTCCCGGGTTTTATATATCCGCTTCCTGATGCGTTCTTTTTTCAGTGAACTGAAGAACGATTCGGCCACCGCATTATCCCAGCAGTTGCCACGCCGGCTCATGCTCGGTGCCAGGTTATTGGCCCGGCAGAAGTGCTGCCAGTCGTCACTGCCGTACTGACTACCTTGATCGCTATGTACGATGACCTCGCCGTCCGGTTTTCGGCGCCAGACCGCCATCATCAGTGCGTCGAGCGCCAGTTCGAGCGAGAGAGTGGGTTTCATCGACCAGCCGACCACATTACGGGCAAAGAGATCGATAACCACCGCCAGATACAGCCAGTCCTGCCAGGTGCGGATATAAGTAATATCGGTGACCCAGACCTGGTTGGCACGGATAACGGTGAACTGTCGCTGCATACGATTAGGAGCAACGATTGAAGGCCTGCCAGCGATACGACGTGGCGCTTTATAGCCGCGCACGGCTTTAATCCGGTTCAGTTGCATGATCCGACCCACCCGGTTTTTACCGCAGGTTTCCCCGATTTCGTTCAGATCGCCATGAACCCGCCGGTAACCGTATACGCCTCCGCTCAGGGAATATGAGGTAGTAGCTAATCACCACAAACTGTTAGATACAAGCTACCGTGTTAAGTTCCCTGGTGTCGCTGAAATAGTTGATGAACATCCCCCTAAGCGTCAGCAGCAAGCTGCCGCCGCTAAGGCCCCGGAAATCACGCCCTTTACGTCGTAAACGCCGTAAAGCCCGCTCACCGGGGTTAAAAGGGATTACTTTGACTTCTTCATTGCTGTTCGCGAGTTAAGGCTAATCAGGGCAGGGGGTAGGGTGGCAGAGTTTATAGCCAGGTAACCGGCTACGCCGGGCTTTCGGCGCCATTTGACTCCACAGACATAGGTAACCTCATCTGGCGCCTCCATGCCGCTGACGCGGCATCCAGAAGTTTCCCGATGCTGTAAGTCTTAACGTCTGCTTTGTGCCAAAAGCGGAATTAACTAACAGCAGTCTGTGTGAAAATACGGGGAGCAGGTCATGAGTTATCGCAATCAGGAAAAATGCCTTCCGTCTGCTGGTGGTTGATATTTGCTCTGGTGTTACCATTTGGGTATAATGTAATGACCAAATGGAGGTTTGCTATGAAAACTTTTAGTTTGTCCTCAACTCCAGCCAGGCCACAGCGCCTCTGGCAGGTTGCCGGGTTAAATAATGCTGATGGTGTAGCGCTCCTGGGCCAAATCAATGAAGGCCTGGACGGGAAGGTGGTGAACCGGATCACTGACTGGGCCAGAATAACCCAGAATGACCTGAGAAAAATGTCCGGTATCCCGTCAACCACATTTAGCCGCAGTGTGAAGGCACGTTTTAACCCGGAACAAAGTGAACGTCTGGTACGGATTATCCGCGTTATTGATCGGGCGGTAGATTTGTTTGAAGGCGACAGGGAAGCCGCACAGAAGTGGTTGAACGAACCTAACCGGGCATTGAGCTGGAAAGTGCCAGCAGACCTGATGGCATCCGAAACGGGAGCCTATGAGGTCATTAAGCTGATTACGCGTCTGGAGCATGGGGTGTACTCGTGATCCTCTACAGGCTGACGAAAACAAAGTATCTTTCTACGGCCTGGACCGGATATGGTGCGAAAGAGGCTGGTGGGCGCTGGAATAGCGTGGGGGTGTCAATGGTATATGTCTCCGAAAC
>ENA-UPSY01003448-UPSY01003448.1-human-gut-metagenome-genome-assembly--contig:-NODE-3448-length-11530-cov-2.731599_pt1 | contig 11530 bp, 9 predicted proteins | sample MGYA00250044_ERZ773365 | MGnify/ENA primary metagenome ERZ773365 (study PRJEB29103, sample SAMN06111932) | human gut metagenome | biome: human gut; feature: ankylosing spondylitis patient; material...
GAGCGAGAACTCGAAGACCGTGGCCGTGGTGCTGCTCATCCTGTTGCTGCTGCAGTTGCCGCTGGCTTATTATCTGCGTCGCGGGCGGCGGCGTTCTTGCCGTTGGCATAGGCCTGGCGGATGTTGGCGCCGACCAGCTTCATGGCCTGAAGGTTCAGGGCGTCGGTGATCGGGGTGGCAGCGATGCCACAGAAGGATTCCATGGCATGAACGAAAGCGTCAACGCCGGTCATGGCGGTCACGCGGGGAGGCAGACCGAAGGTCAGCTCAGCGTCGAGGATGACGGTGTCGGCATACATGTATTCGGAAACAACGCCCTTCTTGCCGCCGTTCTTGGTGTCGGCGAGCACGGAAATGTTGGTCATTTCAGAGCCGGTGCCGGCGGTGGTGGGGATCAGGATGGAGGGCAGGCAGGGGTTCGGAACCACGTTGATGCCGAAGTACTTGTCGATGGGGCCTTCGTTGGAAAGCAGCACGGAAGCGGCCTTCGTCGTGTCGAGGGCGGAGCCGCCGCCGAAACCGATGATCACGTCAGCGCCGAAAGCCTTGGCTTCGTCGGTGCAGTGCTGGATGGAATCCATGCTGGGTTCCAGCTGGGCTTCAGCGTACAGCTTCCATTCGATGCCGCCGGCGGTCAGGGCTTCTTCGAGGGGCTTCTGGACGCCGATCTTGGCCAGACCGGGGTCGGTCACGATGAACGCTTTGGAACCTTTGAGGTTCTTCACTTCGTTAGCGGCTTCTTTAATAGCGCCGAGGCCATGCACGATCTTCTTGACGGTGTAATGCACAAAAGCCATTGTCGTATCCTCGCGTTGTTGAAGTCTTCATATGCCGAAGCAGGACAAAGCGCTGCCTTGCCCTGCCGACGATTTTCGGAATCAAAGTCCCGATGCCTCCGGATGAAGGCATCGGGCTTTTCAATTCTTACAGACCGAACTTCTGTTCGACGGTGGTGAACGCCTTGTCGATACCGGCGACGATTTCGTCGATGTCGGCTTCAGTGGCGATCAGGGCCGGGCAGAGGGTCAGGGTGTTGTTGAATTCGCGGAAGGAGCGAGAGGTCTTGCCGATGAGCACGCCAGCCTGCTTGGCGGCGCCGACCATCGCGTTGGCGACGGCTTCAGCAATGGGTTCCTTCGTGGCGCGATCCTTCACGATTTCGATACCGGCGAACAGGCCCTTGCCGCGAACGTCGCCGATGATGGGATGCTTCGCCATCAGGCCCTTGAGGCCTTCGAGGAGGCGGTCGCCCATCTTCGTGCAGTTTTCGAGCAGGTTTTCACGTTCGATGATTTCGATGTTAGCCAGAGCCGCGGCGGGACCGGAGGTGCAGCCGCCGAAGGTGGAGATGTCGCGGAAGTAGGCGTCGGTATCGGCCGGGTCGTTGACGAAGTCCTGGAAGACCTTTTCGGTCGTCACGGTGCAGGAGATGGGAGCGTAGCCGGAAGCGACGCCCTTAGCCATCGTGACGATGTCGGGCTGGACGTTGAAGTGCTGGTAGCCGAACCACTTGCCGGTACGGCCAAGGCCGCAAACGACTTCGTCGATGATCAGGAGCAGTTCGTACTTGTCGCAGATCTCGCGGATGGTTTCATAGTAGCCAGCCGGGGGAACGAGGATGCCGCCGCCAGCGGTCATCGGTTCCACGATCACGGCGCCGAGTTCGTCCGGACCCACGGTCAGGATGACTTCTTCAAGCTGCTTGGCCATCTTCACACCGAGGTCGGCGCAATCGCCGAACTTGGAGCGGTAGACGTCGCAGTCGGGGAATTCATAGAAACCGGGAGCGAAGGGACCGTACTGAACTTTACGTTCGAACTGACCGCAAGCGCTCAGGGTGCCGATGGTGGTGCCGTGGTAGTCACGAGCGCGGTACAGGATGCCGGTCTTCTTGCCGCCGTGCTTCAGCTGACCGATCTGACGGACGATCTTGAAAGCCTTTTCGTTGGCTTCGGAACCGGAGTTGGAGAGATACACGCGGCTCATGCCGGGCATCTTGGAGATCAGCTTTTCAGAGAACTTGATGGTGGGGACGTTGCCGATGCCGTTGGCGAAGTAGCACATTTCCATCATCTGCTTGGCGACGGCGTCGACGATTTCCTTGCGGCCGTAGCCGACGTTGACGGTCCACACGCCACCGGAAACGGCGTCAAGATAGGTCTTGCCGTCGATGTCGGTGATGCGCATCCCTTCGCCCTTCACATAAATGGCGGGCTCGAAATTCTTGTGCTGGGTCAGGTGGTGCCAAACGTACTTTTTGTCCAGAGCGACCAATTCAGCTTTATCGTAAGTCATGGTGCATTCCTCATGAAATAATGATGTTATTGTCACAGGAAGGTTAAAGGCGAAAACCAATTGGCGCACATGGGCCGCTTCCTGCCCTTACCCTTGACTTTGACCGGAAAACTGGCCAGTCTCATGCGGACATGAGACTGGTCCAGTCATGAATCACGTCTTACTTCAGGATGTCGCAGGTGCAGTGCAGTTCGTAACCGAGAGCATCGGAAACGCCCTTGAAGTACACTTTGCCGTCGTAGGTGTTGATGCCGCGGGCCAGAGCCTTGTCGTCCTGGCAAGCCTTCTTCCAGCCCTTGTTGGCCAGGTCGACCATGTAAGGCATGGTGGCGTTGGTCAGGGTGAAGGTAGAGGTACGGGCCACGGCACCGGGCATGTTGCCCACGGAGTAGCAGACCACTTCGCCGCCGTTGACGGGGTACTTGAAGGTCGGCTTGTCGTGATAGGTAGCGCCGTGCTTGGCGGTGGGTTCGATGCAGCCGCCCTGGTCTATGGCGACGTCAACGATGGCGGAACCGGGCTTCATGGTCTTCACCATGGCTTCGGTGACCAGTTTCGGGGTCAGAGCGCCGGGGATGAGGACGGAACCCACGAGGAGGTCGGCGTCCTTGGTGGCGGCGGCGATGTTGAAGGCGTTGGAGGCCAGGGTCTGGATACGGCCGCCGAAGAGGTCGTCGATCTGGCGCAGGCGGAAGAGGTTGCTGTCAAGGATGGTCACGCGAGCGCCCATGCCCATGGCAACCTTGGCGGCGGAGAGACCCACGGTACCAGCGCCGAGGATAACGACGTGAGCGGCCTGCACGCCAGCGGTGCCGCCCATCAGGAGGCCCATGCCGCCTTCGATCTTGGTCAGCATCTGAGCGCCCACCTGGGTGGCCATGCGGCCGGCGACTTCAGACATGGGAGCGAGCAGGGGCAGGAAGCCGTTGTCGAACTGCACGGTTTCGTAAGCGATGCCGATGACCTTCTTTTCGAGAAGAGCCTTGGTCAGGGCCGGTTCCGGAGCGAGGTGCAGGTAGGTGTAGAGGATCAGGCCTTCGTGGAAGAGGTCGTATTCAGGAGCCAGGGGTTCCTTCACTTTCACGACCATGTCGCAGTCCCAGCATTCCTTGGCGGTAGCAACCATCTGAGCGCCGGCGGCGACATATTCTTCGTCGGTGATCATGCTGCCGAGGCCAGCGCCCTTCTGCACGAGGACGGTGTGACCGGCTTCTTTAAGAGCATGAACGCCAGCGGGAGTGATGCCGACACGGAATTCCTGAACTTTGATTTCGGTGGGGATACCTACACGCATTTGAGTGCCTCCGAGAGCAGTATGTTGAAGTACGTTTTGAAATTCAGGGTGGGGTTGTACTCCATGCCTTCTTTATAGCAACTAGCGTTCCATTTTTCCCAAAGTTCATAACATGAGTTTTTTATTATAGTTTTTAAAAATGTCCTTTTCGGGTCCTTTCGGGTTCAATGCAGTCTCGAATCATTTGCCGCCGAATCACAGGAATGTCCGAGTCAATTTTGCATTACGATGCATAGTTGCATTAGAGAGGTCCTTTCATGACGTCATACCCCGCCTTTTGCGATCACATTCTTCATCAAAATGAGCTCGTCGCCGCCGGAATATGCCACGGGGATACATGGAATTTAATTTTTATAAACAACATGTTAGGAGAAATACTCAAACTTTCTCCCGGACGGATGGACGACGAGCCTTTCTTGCCCCGCCTGACACGATGCGGATTTGATGAAGTGGAAGAAAGCCTGAGCGAACCCCACGGAGGCGAGCTGATCGCCCACCACAAAGAGGGTTCCATGTACATTATCCGCTGGAAAAGCGTTTCCATTGACGATTCCGCGGGCGGGGAACAAGTTCGTCTTATCACAATGTCGAAAATCCCGGTCGATCAGATCAACCGGGTGGCCGAACTGCCCTGGCAGGAGCTGACGGTCCTGCTCGACTCCATCCACGACGGGATCTGGGTCATCGACTCCGACGGCATCACCCTGCGCGTCAATAAGGCGATGGAACGCATCGCCGGGCTGCGCGCCGAGGAAGTCATCGGCAAGCACGTGACCGAACCCATGCACAAGGGGCGCTTCGAAACCTGCGTCACCCTGCGCGCGCTCATCGAAAAACGCTCGGTCACCATGTTCGACGACTATTCCAACGGCAAGCGCTGCCTGAACACCAGCACGCCCATTTTTGACGAAAAGGGCAATGTATGGCGGGTCATCGCCTCCATCCGCGACATGACCGAACTGGAGACGCTCCAGCGCAAGCTCACCGATCTGGAGATGGAAACCCTCGCCTACAAAGCGCGCCTGGAGAACCTCGAAACCGAAATGGACGCCGGGTTCGTCGGACACAGCGCCCCCATGCGCCGCCTGCGCAAGGAAGCCTCCAAGGCCGCCCGCACCGAAGCCATCACCCTCATCCTCGGCGAAACCGGAACCGGCAAGACGCTGACGGCCAAGGCCATCCACGACATGGGCCAGCGCAGCGCCGAACCGTTCATCGCGGTAAACTGCGGGGCCATCCCCATGTCGCTTATGGAATCCGAATTGTTCGGCTACGAAAAAGGCGCCTTCACCGGCGCGGCCAAGAGCGGCAAGCCCGGCATGTTTGAGCTGGCCCACAAGGGGACCCTCCTCCTCGACGAAATCGGCGAGCTCCCCCTCCCCATGCAGGCCAAGCTGCTGCAAGTGCTCGACGGGCACCCCTTCCACAGGGTTGGGGGGACCAAGCCCATCACCGTGGACGTGCGGGTCATCGCCGCCACCAACAAGCCGCTGGCCGACATGGCTGCTTCCGGGCAGTTCCGCGAAGACCTCTTCTACCGCCTCCGGGTGCTGACCGTGGAAATCCCTCCCCTGCGGGAACGGCCGGACGACATTCCGGTCCTCGCCATGCATTTTTTGCAGGAGATCATCAAAAAAAGCGGACTGCAAAAAAATTTCGATCCGCAAGTGCTGAACTGCTTCCTGACCTACCGCTGGCCGGGCAACGTCCGCGAGCTGCGCGCCCTTGTGCAGTCGCTGGCGACCATGAGCGAAGAAGAAACCATCACCATGCAGGATCTCCCTCAATATATGCAGGCCCAGTCGCCTCTCCCGCAGGGCAGCGTCTCCTTCCGCCAGCCCATGCGCGAGGCCGTCGCCGAACTGGAGCGCAACATGATCATGACCGCGCTCACTGAAACCGGCAGCACCTACAAGGCCGCCCGGCGGCTCAAAGTCAGCCAGTCCACCATCGTCAGGAAAGCGCAACGGTACAAGATCGGCCTCGTGGAAATCGCCCACAAATAATTTTTTCAAGTGTATCCACAAGCGGATAGGAGGAAAATCGGGCTGCATGGCTTGCCGAAGAGGCCAGGTTGACACCTTCGAGCCTCGTGCGCTAAAGCCCAAAATAAGGTGTGGGGTTGCACGCAGTCACGGGACCCTAGATGGAAAGAGAGAGGATTCTATGCTCAAAAGCCTGCTTGCCGCCGTGGTGACGCTTGCCCTTCTCACCTGCCCCTTCCCCGCCCGCGCTTATGAGAACACCATCCCTAAAGTGGGCATGGGCGATCCCATCGATTCCGAGATGGGGGCCATCGGCACCCGGTTCAAGGAAGTCGTGGAAGCCCGGTCCGAAGGCAAGGTGGAAGTCCAGCTCTTCCCCTCCGGCCAGCTCGGCGACGAAACGGAAATGATCCAGAACGTGCGCGCAGGGAATCTCGACATCGCCGTTGTGGGCATCGCCAATACGGTCCCGTTCGTGAAGAAACTCGGCATCCTCACCATGCCCTACCTTTTTGACGACATGTACGACGTCGTCCGGGCCACCACCGGCCCCGCCCACGACCTGCTCAACGGGTACGCCATTCGGGAAGGTGGCTTCCGCATCCTCGGCTGGACCTATACCGACTACCGCTACATTTCTAATTCCCGCAAGCCCATCAAAAACCTGAACGACATCAAGGGGCTCAAGTTCCGTGTCCCGCAGAGCGCCATCCTGCTCGCCTGCTATAAGGCATGGGGGGCGAATCCGGTGCCGATCTCGTGGGCGGAAACCTTCACCGCGCTCCAGCAGGGCCTGGTCGACGGGCAGTGCTACGGCTACATCACCTTCCTCGCCTGTAAATTCAACGAAGTGCAGAAATACATCACCGAAGTGCACTACACCTACCAGCTCCAGCCCATGATCCTGAGCCAGCGGGCCTTCAGGAAAATGTCCCCTGAGATGCAGACGCTCATCACCGACGCCGGGCGCGACGCGCAGGAATACTGCCTCGCCTTCCAGCTTGTCGAAGGCGTGAGGGCGAGGCAGAGGCTCATCGAGTCCGGCGTGCAGATCGACCAGCTCGAGGACGAGGCCGACTGGAGGAGTGCCGCCATTTCGCAGGTCTGGCCCGAAATGGAGACGTTCGTGGGCGGCAGGGCCGCCATCAACGCCTTCCTCTCCGCCATCGGGAAAAAACCTTGGAAGTAGGCTTTCCGCACAGGGGGAAGGCGGCTTCATAAGGTTGTCTATTCCCGCGTGCTACCCTACACTGGCGACGCGCCGCGCTGGCGCTCTCCGGGGGGGACTTCATGCTCAAGAAGGTTCTTCTAGCGATTTTGGACAATTTTGAAGGATACGTCAGCCAGGTTTTGCTTGCGTTCTTCGTGCTGATCCTGCTCTTGCAGATTTTCCTGCGCCAGTTCGGGCACCCCCTGTATTGGACGGAAGAACTCGCGCGGTATTCCTTTGTCTGGTTCGTCTTTTTCGGGGCTTCCTACGCGGCCCGCCTCGCCGCGCACAACCGGGTCACCATCCAGTTCCGCCCCTTCCCCAAATGGGTGGGCGACGCCTGTATGCTCCTCAGCGACGGCGTGTGGCTGTTCTTCAACATCGTCATGGTCGTGGAAAGCCTCACCGTGATCCGCGAACTCCGGGAATTCCCCTACGCCACGCCCGCCCTCGACTGGCAGCTCTCCTATATCTATTTCATCTTCCCCATCGCCTTTACGCTCATGTCCGCCCGCATCATTCAAGTCAACGTGATGAAATTCGTCCTGAAAAAAGAGCTCACCGCGCCCGACAGGATTGAAACCGAGGAAAGCCGGAAAGCCTTCGTGGACGGAGGGAAGCCATGAGCCCGGCGGGAGTCCTCTTTGCCACCTTTGCGGTGCTGATGCTGCTCGCCCTCTACACGGTGGACCAAAACCTCGTCACGCTGGTGCAGATCGCCTTCACCTCGGTCAATTCCTTTCCCATCATGGCCTTGCCCGCCTTCATGCTCGTCGGGGCACTCATGGAATGCGCGGGCATTTCGCGGCGGCTTGTCGCCATCGCGGAAAACATCGTCGGCCCCATCCCCGGCGGGCTCGCCGTCTCCACCGCATTGGCCTGCGTGTTTTTCGGGGCGATTTCCGGTTCCGGCCCCGCGACGACCGCCGCCGTGGGGATGCTTATGATCCCGGCCATGATCCGGCGGGGATTCAGCAAGGGCTATGCGGCTGCGGCCGCGGCGACCGCCGGGGGCGTGGGCATCATCATCCCCCCGAGCATCCCGATGGTCGTCTATGCGGTGTCGGGGCAGCAATCCATCACCAAAATGTTCCTCGCCGGGGTAATGCCCGGCATCATGATCGCGGTGGGGCTCGCCGCCATGCACCTCTTCCTCTGCCGGAACATGCCCGTGGCGGAAGATCTCCAAAGCGGCTCGGGGGACTCGCTGCTCAAGGCGCTCAAGGACGGGCTTTGGTCGCTCATGGCTCCGGTCGTCATCCTCGGCGGCATCTACGGGGGGTTCTTCACGCCGACCGAGGCCGCCGTGGTCGCCATCTTCTACTCCATCTTCGTCGGGCTGTTCATCCACCGCGAGCTGACGTTCGGGGGTATCCGGCACTCGCTCCAGATTACCTCATGGATGACCGGGCGCGTGCTGATCATCATGTTCACGGCCTACGCGTTCGAGCGGCTGCTCGTCCAGTACCGGATACCCGACATGATTGTGGAGCACATCCTCGGCTTCACCTCGGACGTCGCCGTCATCTGGATGTTCGTCATCGCCCTGCTGCTCTTTCTGGGGATGTTCATGGAGACGCTGGCGATCATCCTGCTGGCGACGCCCGTACTCCTGCCGGTCATGACCGCCTTCGGCGTGGACCCCATCCACTTCGGCGTGGTGCTGGTCTGCTGCTGCGGGGTCGGGTTCTCCACGCCGCCCCTCGGCGAAAACATCTTCATCGCCTCGGGCATCGCCGACACCACGCTTGAGGATATCTCCTACAACGCACTGCCCTTTGTCTTCGTAACCGTGGGCGTCATCATCCTCTGCGTCTTCGTCCCGGACATCGTGCTGTTCCTTCCGCGCATGATGTATTGAGCCGCACGGAATACGGGAACGGGCACTCTGCCGCGCTTTTCAATCCGAACGGGGAGCCGCGCCGTTTTCGGCCAGACATCGCCCCGCAGAAAGCCCAAGGCTTGCGATTGCAACAGTTCCGTTTCCACACGGAGCCTTTCCCACAAAAGGAACCCACCGGCCTAGCCGGTGGTTCTTCATATGCGCCTGTAAGGCTCTGTTACCAGCAGCGCCCTAACAGGCGCATAGCGAATCTGGCGTCGGCATTTCTGTTACTTGCGGCCCGTAAACGGGCTACCCGGGCAGGGAAGGCAAAGCTGCGTACCCAGTTTATCCTCTTCCAGCTGTTTCTTTATGTAATCCCTAATCTTCTCTTTGTTCTTGCCTACCGTATCCACGTAGTAGCCCCGGCACCAGAATTCACGATTGCGGTATTTGAACTTCAGATCGCCAAATCGTTCATACAGCATCAGGCTGCTTTTACCCTTCAGATACCCCATAAATCCAGACACGCTCATCTTGGGCGGTATCTCCAGCAGCATATGTACATGATCCGGGCAGCATTCCGCTTCGAGAATTGTCACACCTTTCCATTCACAAAGCCTGCGCAATATCTCGCCGATCTCACGCTTCTTTTCCCCATAGAAAACCTGTCTGCGATATTTGGGGGCAAATACCACATGGTATTTGCAGTTCCATTTTGTGTGGGCTAAACTTTGAACGTCACTCATTGTGACCTCCTTTTGATTTGTTGCCGCTTGCAGTTGCCAGACCGCAAGCTTTACTAACAAATCAAAAGGAGTTTTTATAACATATGCAAAGCTGTAAGCTTTTCGGAACCTCCCGCCTAGCGGGAGGTTTTCTTTTTATACAAAAAAAGGGCGGGCCCGCAAGCCCGCCCTTTAGTTACCTGGTTTCCCGGCGCTACTTCATGAGGAACTTCATGGGTTCGATGGACAGCGAGGGGAAGAACAGAAGCAGGAACAGCACCAGCATTTCCACGATAAGGAAGGGAGCCATGTTCCGCACCAGATTGCCGATCTTGATGTTCCCGATGCCGCAGACCACATAGAGCACCGTGCCCACGGGCGGCGTGATGACGCCGATGCCGAGGTTCAGGATGAACAGCAGCCCGAAGAAGTACGGATCGATGCCCGCCTGCTGGATCAGGGGATAGAACACCGGCGCGAAAATCAGCACGTTCGGCGTCAGGTCCATCACCATGCCCGCAAGGAACAGGAAGACGTTGATCGAAAGCAGCAGAAGGATCGGGGAATCCACCAGCGGCTGGAAGAGTTCCGCCACCTGCATGGGGATTTGCGCCGAGGTGATGAACCAGCCCACCGCCGTGGCCGTGGCCACGATCAGCATGACGACGGAGGTGGTACGTGCCGCGCGGGCGCTCACGGCGAGCAGGCCCTTGAAGGTCAGCTCACGGTAATACAGGGTACACACGGCAATGGCATACACGCAGGCGAACGCGCCGCCTTCCGTGGGCGTGAAGACGCCGAACCGGATGCCGCCAAGCAGCAGCACGGGCATCATGAATGCGGGCATGGCGTCCCGGACGATCTTCGAGGCTTCGCCCTTTTTGAACTCGATCTTTTCCTTATAGCCGTCAATGCGGACGATAAAGAACCATGTGACCATCAGGCAGAGGCCGATGATCAGGCCGGGGACCAGACCGATCATGAACAGCTTGGTGATGGAGAGGCCCACGGTCGCGCCGAGCAGGATAAAGTTGGTGCTCGGGGGGATGATGGGGCCGAGGATGGCGCCGGAGGCGATGACGCCGCCCGCGCGGCCGGGCTTATACCCAGCCTGCGCCATCATGGGCAAGAGCAGGCTGCCGAGGGCAGCGGCTTCGCCCACGGAACTGCCCATCAGACCCGCGAAAATCACGCTGGACACGATGGCGGCATAGCCGAGGCCGCCGCGGACGCGGCCGATGATGAGCTGCGCAAGCTTGACCACCCGCTTCGACAGGCCGCCTTCGGTCATGATTTCACCGGCGAACACGAAGAAGGGGATGGCCATCAAGGGATAGTTGTTCGCGCCGTCCAGCATGGACTGCGGGATGATCATGACGAACATGCTGTCCCACATGCCGCCGTAATACATCAGGACCATAGAACACAGGACAAGCACGATGGCGATCGGAATGCCCAACGCGAGGAAGCCGAACAGGCTGACCAAAAAGACGACAAGTTCCATGTTCTCTCCCCTATTCCGTTTTGGGCGCGGTGTTGAACTCGCCGGCGGGCGTGCGGATCAGCCGCACGATGTCCCGCAGGTGGATGATGATCGCGGCAAAGGCCATGACGGGCAGCGTCCCGTTGATGAAGGCCATATTCACGTCGGTAGCGACGGAATAGGTGTCCAGCGTCTGGAGCACCACGGAAATACCGCCGAAAAGCAGCAGCACCAGAGCCGCAAGCATGAACAGGGAGGCGACGATGTCCACGGCCTTGCGCGACGCGCCGCTGATCATGTTGACGAACATGTCCACCGCGATGTGCTTGTGCCGGTAAAAAGCTTCGATGCCGCCGATGAACGTAATGTAGATGAAAAGGAACCGGGCCCATTCCTCACTCGGCGCAAAGCTCGAGCGGAACACGTACCGCAGGAAGGCATTGAAAAACACGAGGCCGATCATCCCCAAGAAAATAGCGGCGCAAAAGACTTCAAAGGCCCGTTCGCCTTTGCCTTTCGCGGCTTCTTCCCGGCGGATCTCCTCCTCGGTTTCGGTTTCCTCTATACGTTCCGGCGGCATGACCGGTTTGTTTTCACTGCTCATGATGTACCCCTGGGCGTGATGGTCGGGCCCATGCGACAGACATGGGCTTGAGGGAAAAAAAGGGCCGCCGGCCTGCGCCGGAAGCCCTGGTGAGAACGCAAACGTTACT
>ENA-UPSY01003449-UPSY01003449.1-human-gut-metagenome-genome-assembly--contig:-NODE-3449-length-11528-cov-3.536634_pt1 | contig 11528 bp, 10 predicted proteins | sample MGYA00250044_ERZ773365 | MGnify/ENA primary metagenome ERZ773365 (study PRJEB29103, sample SAMN06111932) | human gut metagenome | biome: human gut; feature: ankylosing spondylitis patient; material...
GGCTGCAACTCGCCTGCATGAAGTCGGAATTGCTAGTAATCGTAGGTCAGCATACTACGGTGAATACGTTCCCGGGCTTTTGGAAAAGGAGTGTCTGCATGACCTTTTCGGACTATATGGACTATCTGCGCGGCAAGCGCATCGGCGTCATCGGCTTCGGCGTGAGCAATCAGCCGCTCGTGCGCGTGCTGCTGCGCAACGGCTGCGACGTGACGGTGTGCGACCGGCGCGACCGCGCCCAGCTCGGCGCGGCCGGCGACGAGGCCGCGGCGCAGGGCGCAAAATTTATCCTTGGTGCGGATTATCTGGAGCATCTGGACTTCGACGTCATCTTCCGCACACCGGGCGTGCTGCCCATCGTGCCGCAGCTGCGCAAGGCTGCGCAGAACGGCGCGATCCTCACCTCCGAGATGGAGGCGTTCTGCAATCTCTGCCCCTGCCGCATCCTTGCCATCACCGGCAGCGACGGCAAAACCACGACCTCGACCATCACGGCGGAGCTTCTGCGTGCGCAGGGATACACCGTGCACCTCGGCGGCAACATCGGCACACCGCTGTTTGACCGCATCGCGGACATCCGGCCGGATGATTTTGCCGTGCTCGAGCTCAGCAGCTTCCAGCTGCACAGCATGCACTGTGCGCCCGATGTGGCTATCATCACGAACATTTCGCCGAACCATCTGGATGTGCATCCGGATCTGGAGGACTATGTGTCGGCCAAATGCAGCATTTACCGCGGCCAGCGTCCCGACGGTGTCCTTGTGCTCAACGCCAGGGATGCGCACACGCCGCGCTTTGCGGCCGAAGCGCCGGGCAGCGTGCGCTATTTCAGCAGCATCGGTCCGGTAGAAAACGGCGTCTACTGCTCGGACGGCGTCATTTATCGCGCCCACGGCGGCAAGGCGGAGAAGCTGATCGACGTTTCGGATATCCGCATCCCCGGCGCGCACAACGTGGAAAACTATATGGCTGCCTTCGCTGCGACCGACGGCTTGGTCGGTCAGGCGGTGTGCGTGCAGGTCGCGCGCAGCTTTGCGGGTGTCCCGCACCGCATGGAGCGCATCCGCGAGCTCAACGGCATCACGTTTATCAACGACTCCATCGCCTCGAGCCCAACGCGCACGATCGCGGGGCTGCACGCGCTGCCGAAGCCGCCGGTCATCATTCTCGGCGGGCATGATAAGCACATCCCGTTTGACGAGCTGGGCGACGAGATCTGCCTGCACGCGAAGGCGGCGGTCGTCGTCGGTGAGACGGCGCAGCGCATCGCGGCGGCCATCCGCGGCTCGAAATTCTATGACCCGGGAAAGCTGCCGCTCGTTGAAGCGCAGGATTTTCGTGCGGCGGTCGAGACGGCGTATCGCCTCGCGCAGCCGGGCGACACTGTGACGCTCTCCCCGGCGTGCTCGTCGTTTGACTTCTTCAAAAACTTTGCCGAGCGCGGCGATACCTTCCGCGCCATCGTGGAAAGTCTGCAATAAATGCATGGACCGCGCCCCGCCTGCATAGCATGGCAGGGGGGAGTGCTATGATCCGTGTGACTCGCCGTTGGCGTCCGGCTGTTCATCGTCCGCCGCGCTTCAGGCGCAGCGTGGCGGCGCTGCTGCTGGCGCTGGCTGTGCTTGGCAGCGCCGCGTATGTGACCGTGACGGTGCTGCAGCTCATCACGCAGCTTGCCGTAAATGCTGCCTGCGATCTCATGCAGCTGAAGATCAACACCGCCGTCCGTGCGTCCATGGCGCAGGTGCGCGGCGAATACTATACCTACCGCACGGACGCGGACGGGACGATCACGGCCGTGAGCATTGACGCCGAGCGCGTGGGGCAGGTGGCCTCGCTTGTGCTTGAGCGCATGATGGACGGAGATGACGGGCAGATCGAGCTCGACATCCCGCTTGAGACGCTCATCGGTGTGAATTTTCTGCCCGGTCTCAAGCTGCCGCTGCCGGTGCGCATCCTCGTGCTGACGACGTCGGATGTGAGCTACCGCAACGAGCTCATGTCGGCTGCGATCAATCAGAGCAAATATCAGCTATACCTCGATATCAACATGGATCTGGACATTCTGGTGCCGTGGGCGCACCAGACGGAGACAGTGGGCACGCAGGCGCTGCTGGCCGAGACGGTCATCGTCGGCAAAGTGCCCCAGACGTATGTGGAAGTGGAGTAATGACTATGGACGTACATGAAGAAATCCTGGCGCTGCGCCGCCGGCTGGAGCGCGCAAACTTTCTCTACTATGTAAAAGACGCGCCCGAGATCAGCGACTTTGAATATGATGCGCTCCTGCGCAGACTGGAGGAGCTCGAGGCGGCGCATCCGGAATATGCCTCGCCCGATTCGCCGACGCAGCACGTCGGCGGCTACGCGCTCAACACCTTCGCGCAGGTGCATCATCAGGTGCCGCTCGAGAGCTTGCAGGATGTGTTCTCGTTTGACGAGCTGCGCGCGTTCGGCGCGCGCATGGACACCGCGCTCACGCAGGCGCATGATTACTCGGTCGAGCCGAAGATCGACGGTCTGTCCATGTCGCTCGAGTATGAAAACGGTGTGTTCGTGCGCGGCGCGACGCGCGGCGACGGTGTCACCGGCGAGGACGTGACGGAAAATCTGCGCACGCTGCGAAACCTGCCGCTGACGCTTGAAAATGCGCCTGCAAGGCTCATCGTGCGCGGCGAGGTCTATATGTCGCACGCCGTGTTTGCGCAGCTCAATGCCGAGCGCGAGCTGCTTGAGCAGCCGCTGCTGGCAAACCCGCGCAACGCCGCGGCGGGCTCCGTGCGCCAGCAAGATCCGAAGGTCGCGGCGGCGCGCAAGCTCGACATCATCATCTTCAACCTTCAGTATGACAGCGACCGCACGTTTGCCACCCATACGCAGACGCTTGACTATCTGGCGTCGCTCGGCTTCCCGGTCGTGCCGTACCGGCGCTGCGAGACACTCGATGCCTGCTGCGCGCGCATCGACTGGATCGGTGACAACCGCGAGACGTTCCCGTTTGACATCGACGGCGCGGTCATCAAGATCAATGACCTCACGCAGCGGCAGTATCTCGGCAGCACGGCGAAATTCCCGCGCTGGGCGGTGGCGTATAAGTACCCGCCGGAGAAAAAGGAGAGCCGCGTGCGCGACATCGTTGTGCAGGTCGGGCGCACGGGCGTGCTCACACCGAAGGCGGTCATCGACCCGGTGCGTCTGGCGGGGACGACCGTTACAAACGCCACGCTGCACAATCAGGACTTCATCGACAACCTCGACCTGCGTATCGGCGACACGGTGCTCGTGCAGAAGGCGGGGGAGATCATCCCCGAGATCCTCTCCGTCGTGGGCGAAAAGCGCCCCGAGGGCACGGTTCCGTTTCACATGCCGGACACCTGCCCCGAGTGCGGCGCGCCGGTCGTGCGCGATCCGGACGGCGCCGCCCTGCGCTGCACGGGTGCGGAGTGCCCGGCGCAGCGGCTGCGCAACATTGCACACTTTGCCTCCCGCGAGGCGATGGATATCGACGGCCTCGGCATCTCGCTGTGCCAGTCGCTGATTGAGGCGGGGCTCGTGCACTCCCCGGCGGAGCTGTATGCGCTCGAGCCGCAGTCGGTCGCGGCGCTGGACCATATGGGGAAGAAGTCGGCCGAGAATCTCATGGCCGCCATCGAAAAGAGCAAGGACGCCGGCATGGCGCGCTTGCTGTGCGCGTTCGGCATCCGGCAGGTTGGGCAGAAGGCGGCCAGGGTGCTGGCCATGCACTTCGGCACGCTGGACAAGCTCATGGCGGCGACGGAAGAAGAGCTCATGGCCATCCCGGACGTCGGCCCGACGACGGCGGCGTACCTGCGTGCGTGGTTCGATAACCCGCAGTCACAGCACCAGATCCGCCTGCTGCGCGATGCGGGCGTCAGCTTTGATTCCAGGGAGCAGGTCGTGGACCGCCGCTTTGCCGGCAAGACATTTGTGCTCACCGGCGCGCTCGAGCACTTCAGCCGCGACGAGGCCAGTGCCATCATCGAGCGCTTCGGCGGCAAGACGAGTTCTTCCGTGTCGAAAAAAACGTCCTATCTGCTCGCCGGCGAAAACACCGGCTCGAAGTATCAGAAGGCGCTCACGCTCGGCACGCCTATCATTACGGAAGCTGAATTCCTGGACATGATCCAGGAGTAACGAAAGAAACGGAGTGGAAATCATGCGAGATTACGCAAAAGAATTGGAAAACCGCGTCGCCTTTATCCGCGACCTGCTCAAAAGCAGCGGCGCCAAGGGCGTCATCTACGGCAACAGCGGCGGCAAGGACAGTGCGCTCGTCGGCATCCTCTGCAAGGCCGCGTGCGACAACACGGTCGGCATCATGATGCCGTGCGCCTCCAAGCGCAACTTCGGCGAGGACATGACCGACGGTCTGGCCGTGGCCGAGCAGTTCAACATCGAGACACGCACGGTCGACCTCACGGCGGAAAAGGAGCTCGTCATGCAGACGCTCTCCGCCGTCACGACGCTCAACCAGATGGCGACGTCCAATATTGCACCGCGTCTGCGCATGCTCACGCTCTACACGATCGGCGCGGCGGAGGGACGCCTCGTCGCCGGGACGGGCAACCGCAGCGAGGCATACATGGGCTATTTCACGAAGTGGGGCGACGGTGCGTATGACTTTAACCCCATTGCCGACCTGACCGTGACGGAGGTCTATGAATTCCTGACGTGGCTGCACGCGCCGGAAAACATCATCCGCAAGGCGCCGTCAGCCGGGCTTTTCGAGGGGCAGACGGACGAGCAGGAGATGGGCGTGACCTATGCCGCCATCGATCGGTACATCCTCACCGGCGAGGCCAACGAGCACGACAAGGCCATCATCGACCGCTACCATAGCCGCAGCGAGCACAAGCGCCGCCCGGCCGCGACCTACCACGCCGAATGACACAGTTTTTTGACACCCACGCGCATTACGACAGCGGAAAGTTCAACGCCGACCGTGACGAGGTGCTACGCGCTGTACATGACAGCGGCGTCGCGCTCGTGGTCGACCCCGGCGACAGCGGCGTGACGTCGGAGCGCGCTGTAGCGCTTGCACAGGCGCACGATTTCATCTATGCCGCCGTCGGCTGGCATCCGGAGGAGGCCGACAGCTGGACGGACGGCAGCCTCGCACATATCCGCGCGCTGGCAGCGCAGCCGAAGGTCTGCGCCATCGGCGAGATCGGGCTGGATTATTACTGGGACGCATCCACAAAGGCAAAGCAGGAACGGATGTTCCGCGCGCAGCTGGAGCTTGCGCTCGAGCTGGATCTGGCGGTCATCGTGCATGACCGCGAGGCGCACGGTGACAGCCTGCGCATCGTGTGCGACTATCCGCAGCTGCGCGGTGTGTTCCACTGCTATTCCGGCAGCGTGGAGATGGCGCGCGAACTGCTGCGCCGCGGCTGGTATCTCGGCTTTGACGGGCCGATCACATACAAAAATGCCGCCAAAGCGCCCGAGGTGATCGCCGCCTGCCCGGCGGAGCGCATCCTGTTGGAAACGGATTCCCCCTATCTCGCGCCCGTGCCGAATCGCGGCAAGCGCAATGATTCACGTAACCTGCCGTTCATCGCCGCGCGCGTCGCGGAGATCAAGGGCATGACGATAGACCAAGTCGCGGAGGTAACACTGCAAAATGGAAAGAAACTCTTTGATCTCTGAGCGCTATCTGCTGCGCGGCGCGCCGAACGCGCGGGATCTCGGCGGTCTGCCGACGATGGACGGACGCAAGGTGCGCGCAGGGGTGCTGCTGCGCAGCGGCGAGCTTGCGGGCATTACGGACGCTGATGCGCAGACGCTCAGCCAATACCCGCTGCGTACGGTCATCGACTTTCGCACCGATCTGGAGCGGGAGCAGAAGCCCGACCGCGTCCTTGCGGGCGTGCGCTATATCCACTGTCCGATCGTGCAGCAGGCGGCGGCCGGCCTGACGCGTGAGGAGCAGGCAGATCCCTATGGCGCCGTCGTTGCGCATGCAAAAACGATGGCAGGCAAGGAGCGCGCGTTCATGTGCGAGCTGTACCGCGGCCTTGTCACGCGGGAATTCTCTGTCGACCACTACCGGCAGTTTTTTGCGCTCCTGCTTGCGCAGACGGACGGCGCGCTGCTCTATCACTGCACTGCCGGAAAGGATCGTGTCGGCGTCGGCACAATGCTGCTGCTGACGGCGCTGGGCGTGGACTGGCCGGTCATCGTGGAAAACTATCTGATCACGAATGAGCGCATGGCCGCCTCGACCGACTGCCTGCTGACGGCGGTCAAGGACTATGACCTCACGGAGGCAGAGCGGGATGTCATCCGCACATTCGACTGCGCGGACGCGGAGTTTCTGACCGCCGCGCGCGACGCGGCCGAAGCGCGATATGGCAGCATGGACGCCTTCCTGTCGCAGGCGCTCGGCGTCGGTGAGGCCGAGCGGGAGATGCTGCGTGCACGCTGGCTGACCGAATGATAAAAGTCATCGCTGAAAAAGCGGCGTGCCGCCCGATGTGGGCGGCACGCCGCTTTGGTCTGCCTGAAAACCAAAGCGATTTTCCGGCAAAAGGCTCGCAGTTTCAAATCTTCGGCAATTGATCCGCCAGAAAGACAAGGACGGGATTCTCCTCCGCGCGGACATAGGGTGCTCTCGGTGCGCGAAACAGCGTCGACTCCGGCAGCACCGTACTGAGCACGACGTGGAAGGTCGTGCCGTTCCAGGCGTTGCTCTCGAGCAGGATCGTGCCGTTGTGCTTTTCTGCGACACCGAGCGCGACGGTGAGGCCGAAACCATTGCTGCTCAGGTCGGAAAAGTCCACGCCCGTCACGCGCAGCGGGATGAAGATCGTCCCGAGCTTCGCCGGAGCGATGCGTGTGCCGTCGTCACAGATGATGATGTCTGCGCGGTCACCCTCCTGTGTGACGGCAATGTGGATGCGGTCGCCGCGCGAGCAGCGCTCCATGCAGTTTGCGATGATGTTGAGCAGCATCCGCTGGATGAGCGCCGTGTCGAGCGCGCACTCGATCGGCGCTTCCGGAATGTGCACGTCGAGCACGATGCCGTTGTCGTCGGCGATCGACTGTATGTTTTCCAGCAGCATCCGGCATTCCGCGCCGAGGTCGCATAGCTGCGGTGCGAATGCGAGCGACCCGTCGCTCAGCCCGGCGGCGGTGGAGGCGTTGAGCGCAAAGCGCAGCAGCCGGTAATAAAACCGCTTGAGCTCGGCGGCATTGTGGCGAAAGTGCACATCACTCAGCTGCATGCCGTAATCATGGAAGTACGTCGTGAGCGTGTGGAAGCCAGACAGCGACGTCAGAAACGGTGCAAACTGTGCACCTGCGCGCAGCGTGTTTTCGTCCTGCGGCTCAAGCGAGAAGAGCCGGAACGCGCCGAATGATGTCACGGATACGATGACATGGCGCTTGCCGACCATGGTGGAGGTCACAAATTCCGTTGCCGTGGCCTCGGTAATGTGATCCGGCAGCAGCTCGGAGAGTTTGTGGTTTGTGCGGTCGCCGCGAAAGAGCTCCTGCGCTGCCGGATTCATAAATGCGATGAACTGCTCCTGCGCACCGAGCACAGCTGTCGTGCTCATGGAAAACAGTGTGCTGAGCGAGTCGATGATGTGCGTATTGCTCATTTTCCGATCCCCCCTGAGATGTATTAAAAATCAGTATAGCAGAACTCGTCAATAGATACAAGTTTTTACACAAATCTAAGCGAAAAATTGTCGCTTATGATCGACTGCGCGCCGCCAATTGGAAAGAATGTGGTTGCGCTTTTTCCGGATTTGATATAAAATAGAGCCGTATGAAATGCGCTGCGTGCTGTGCGCAGCAGATCTAACAGGAGGAAACGAGTATGATTAAAATTGGCATCAATGGCTTCGGCCGTATCGGCCGTTTGGTATTCCGCGCCGCAATCTGCGCTGACGATATTGAGGTCGTCGCCGTCAACGCTCCGGACAAAACGCCTGAGCAGCTGGCATATACCGTGAAGTATGACTCCGTGCATGGCCGCTTCAACGGCACCGTTGATTTTGAGGAAGGCGAAAACCCGGCCCTGATCGTCAACGGCAAGCGCGTTGCGCTGCTCAACAACCGTGATGCGAAGCTCCTGCCCTGGGGTGAGCTGGGCGTTGAGTATGTGCTCGAGTGCACCGGCGCGTTCCTGACCAAGGAAAAGGCGCAGGATCATCTGGATGCCGGCGCGCAGGTCGTCGTGCTCTCCGGCCCGTCCAAGGACGACACGCCGATGTTCGTCTGCGGCGTCAACCTCGATGCTTATACCCCCGACATCAAGATCGTGTCCAACGCTTCCTGCACCACTAACTGCCTTGCGCCGTTGGCCAAGATCATCAACGACAACTTCGGCATCGTCGAGGGCCTCATGACCACCGTCCACGCCGATACTGCCACCCAGCAGGTCGTTGACGGCTTCTCCAAGAAGAACTGGCGCCTGTCCCGCGGCGTGCACGGCAACATCATCCCGACCAGCACCGGCGCTGCCAAGGCTGTCGGCAAGGTCATCCCGGCTCTGCAGGGCAAGCTGACCGGCACCTCCATGCGTATCCCGAGCGCGGACGTGTCCATCGTCGACCTGACCTGCCGTCTGGAGAAGGCTGCGACCTATGAAGAGATCTGCGCCGCCGTCAAGGCTGCCGCGGAAGGCCCGATGGCCGGCGTCGTCGAGTATGTTGACGACGAGGTCGTCTCCTCCGACTTCATCACCGATCCGCACACCAGCATCTTCGATGCCAGAGCGGGTCTGGCGCTCAACGATCACTTCGTCAAGCTCATGGCTTGGTACGACAACGAGTGGGGCTTCTCCAACAAGATGCTCGACCTGACGCGCCACATCGACAGCGTCCGCAAGGCCTGATCGAAAAAATCCAACTGCAAATCAAGGGAATGCATCGCGTTCCCTTGATTTTTTCTGCGCGTTCGTGTAAAGTATAGCGGCACGTGAAATTTCAGCGGGGAGGGAGCGCGTTTTGCAGGAAAACAGCAAGCAGAACTATCTCCACGGCGCGGCCATCATGGCGGCCGGCGTGGTGATCATCAAGATCCTCGGCGCGATCTATAAGATCCCGCTCGGTAACATCCTCGGCGACGAGGGGTACGGATACTTTTCCGTCGCTTACAATATCTATAACGTATTTCTCACCATGGCCACGGCGGGCATGCCGGTCGCGCTCTCGCGCATGATCAGCGAGGCGGACACGCTCGGCCGTCCCATGCAGGTGCGCAAGATCTTCCGCGTCGCATGGCTGACGTTTGCGGTCTTTGGCCTGCTGCTCGGCCTGGTCATGTTCCTGTTTCCGACGGAGCTTGCCGGAATGCTCAACAATGTCCGCGCGGCACAGAGCATCTGGGCGCTGTCCCCGGCGCTTGTGCTTGTGTACCTGACGAGCACGTACCGCGGCTATGCGCAGGGCATGAGCAACATGAAGCCGACGACCGTCTCCCAGATCCTCGAGGTCGTGGGCAAGGTCGCCGTCGGTCTTGTACTCGCGTGGAGCTTTACGCGCGCGGGCAAGAGTCTGCCGGTCGCATCGGCGGGGGCGATCTTCGGCGTCACGGCGGGCGGCGCTTTTGCGCTGATCTATGTGGCGATCTATTATCACCGCCACTATCCGGAAAAACCGGTCGCGGATCCGGATGTGCCGGATTCCGCCGGACATATTCTCGTCACGCTGCTGCGTATCAGCATCCCGATCGCGCTCGGCTCCAGTGTGCTGAGCATCATCAATCTCGTGGACACGAAGCTCATCATGTACCGCCTGCAGACGGCGCTTGGCTATTCCGAGTCGTATGCAAACGTTCTCTACGGCGTTTACGGCAAGGTGCAGACACTGTATAATCTCCCGGCCGCTTTCGTGACGCCGATGACGATCAGCATCGTCCCGGCCATTGCGGCGGCGGTCGTGCAGGGAAAGTATACGCAGTCGAAGACCATTGCGGAATCCGCGCTGCGCATTTCCGCGGCGGTCGCCATGCCGATGGGCATTGGGCTTGCCGTGCTGTCTTACCCGATCGTCAACGTGCTCTATCCGCGCAGCAATGCGGCCGGCCCAACGCTGCTGATGCTGCTGGGCATTGCGTCGGTGTTCGTGTGCATTTCACTCATCACAACGGCGGTCCTGCAGGCGACCGGCCACGAGATCTACCCGGTCTATTCCATGCTGGCCGGCGGCCTGGCGAAGATCGCGGTCAACTGGTTTCTGATCGCGGTGCCGGAGCTGAATATCACCGGCGCGCCGGTCGGTACGCTCGCGTGCTATCTTGTCATCTGCACCATGAACCACATTTTCCTGTGCAAAACGCTCCGCGAGCGGCCGAATGTCGGCCGGGCGCTCGTGCGTCCGCTGCTGAGCACGCTCATCATGGCTGTCGTGGCCTGGGGCGTGTATGCGGGCCTGTCCGCCGCCATGGGCGGCAACCTGAGCTGGAAGCGCATGGCGCTGGCCATGCTCGTGTCGATGGTTTGCGCGGTCGTGACGTATCTGGTCGCGGTCGTGAAAACGCACGCGATCACGCTGGCCGATCTGCAGCTGATCCCGAAGGGCGAAAAGCTCGCAAAAGTTCTGCACATCAGATGACATAACACCGAAAAATCCTGAATTTTCAATGGTTTTTTGAAAAAAGGGTTGCAGAAGGAGCAAAATTGTGTTAGATTTTCTCTGCAAAGAAAGCTATGACCTGCGTGACTTTGTGGCGCTCATCACGTTCCTGCGCTCGCCGGATGGCTGCCCGTGGGATCAGGTACAGACGCACGAGAGCATCCGCCGCAACTTCCTGGAGGAGACGTATGAGGTCTGCGAGGCCATCGACGCCGGTGATACGGCGCACCTGAAGGAAGAGCTGGGCGACGTGCTCATGCAGGTGGTGTTCCACGCCGGCATTGAGGCCGACGCCGGGCGCTTTGACATGGATGACGTATGCGACGGCGTGGTAAAAAAGCTGCTGTACCGCCACCCCCACGTGTTCGGCGATGGTCAGGCGGAAACGGCAGACACTGTGCCCGCCAGCTGGGAGCAGCTGAAGCGGCAGGAGAAGGGCCAGAAAACCACTGCCGATGCGCTGGATGCCGTGGCCCGCAGTCTGCCAGGTCTGTGGCGGGCGGAGAAGATACAGAAGAAGGCTGCGGAGGCGGGCTTCGACTGGCGCGACGTCTCCGGCGCGCTGGACAAGCTGGACGAGGAGACTGCCGAGCTGCGGCAGGCGGTACGCGCCGGCACCAATGTCGAGGAGGAGCTGGGCGACGTACTGTTCGCCTCCGTAAAGGTGGGTCGCTTCTGCGGCGTGGACCCGGAAACAGCTGTCAACGGCACCTGTGAAAAATTCATTCGCCGCTTCCGCGCGATGGAGGAGGCCGCGGCCGCAGAGGGCCGCAGCCTGTCCGACATGACGCTGGAGGAGATGACCGCCCTGTGGAACGGAGCCAAAGAATGTTCTTAATGCGATACAACATCGTTTTAGGATAGCCGCCCATTGCGGCAATTACCAACGAAAATTTTTGGGAGGAAAGAACAGGAATAAGA
>ENA-UPSY01003454-UPSY01003454.1-human-gut-metagenome-genome-assembly--contig:-NODE-3454-length-11514-cov-4.538865_pt1 | contig 11514 bp, 6 predicted proteins | sample MGYA00250044_ERZ773365 | MGnify/ENA primary metagenome ERZ773365 (study PRJEB29103, sample SAMN06111932) | human gut metagenome | biome: human gut; feature: ankylosing spondylitis patient; material...
TTTTTTCAAGCAGAAGACGGCATACGAGATGTAGCCGTGACTGGAGTTCAGACGTGTGCTCTTCCGATCTATCTGGGGATTATCCAACCAGTTTGATTTTTATTCCCGTTATCCGCTTCGTATTCTGAAGAAATCGGATGGAACATGGCATGCTGGTTATAGTGGTGTATCTCCTACATTATATACGTTCGAACATTTCTATACAGCTAACGGGAAACTACCTGAAAAAGACCTTGACTTTACTCCTTCCTCTGAATGGTTTGAGTCAGCAGGTATCTCTTCACGGGAAGACATTATCAAATTGAATGTGGGTCGTGAACCTCGTTTCTATGCATGGATGGCTTTTGACGGTGGTGACTACGGAACTAAATTTGCGGCCGGTTCTCCTCTGAAACTGGAAATGAGGAATTCGGAAATGCACGGTTACAATCCGTCTCTATTTAATCGTGACCATAGTGTCACAGGGTTCCTGACACAAAAGTTTGTTGATCCGGTAACTGAATTCTATACAGCCGGCGGTTCTACAAGCGGAACAAGCGCACCTACTATCTTATTCCGCCTGGCCGAACTCTACCTAAACGTAGCAGAATGCCATGCAGCATTAGGAAATACACAGGAAGCCATTGATGCACTAAATCCTGTTCGTGAACGTGCCGGAATCCCTAAATTAACATTGGCTGATATCACAAATAATATGACAATAAAAGACTGGGTACACAATGAACGTTTTGTTGAATTATGGAACGAAGGTCACCGCTTCTTCGATGTCCGCCGTTGGGCAGAAGGAGCCAAGTACTTTGGAGCAAACAAACGGGAAGGATTGAATGCAGAAGTTCAAAGTCCCACATTCGAAGAATTTAATAAACGAACTACAGTTGATGCACCTTATGTGTGGGAAAACCGCATGTACCTGAATCCGGTATTCTACAACGAAGTATACAAAAATCCGCAAATGGTACAAGCACCCGGATATTAATTATTTTTTATTCATTCATAACAATATAGAATATATATGAAACATATATCAATAGCATTGTGTTTGTGCGGGATGATTCTGATGAATACTTCCTGCGACAATTATGACGATACCTATCCGCAGGAATATGAGAAAATACTATCACTGCAGACCACCGGTGAGCAAGCCGTAGATCTTTATAAAACAGGAGAGGCTACTAACTATTCAATAACGGTCATTAAATCCGGAAGTCAACCCACATTGACAGCTTCTGCCCATATCGGTGCAATGGATGCAGTCAATTTTGAGAAGTATATCTCCGAGAGAGGTTTGGACTATGTGGCAATGCCTGCCAATTGTTATTCGTTCAACATGGAAGAACTCGATTATTCTTCTGCTGAAACCTATAAGATCATCAATTTACAGTTGAATACCAACGAGATAGAAATCTTTGAGCAGACTCTTGAAGAGGGACAAACGTGTGTCCTTCCAATCATGCTGACCAGTACATCCGATTCCATCCTGGCGGATAAAAACACATTAGTTCTGAAACCGGAGATTATTACTCCCTCTCTTTCAGTCACTGAATCCAGTTCAGGAACCGTGACTAAATATCTGCCCCAAAGTGGAGGCACCATTGCTCTTGATTTAGGATTGCAAGTCGAAAACCAATGGAATTTCACCTGTAAAGTAGCAATTGATGAAACTACTACTACCTTAGAAGGAGCAACGTTGGTTTCGGATATCATCTCATTTGAGCCTGGAAACACATCTTCTGTTCAAGTTAATATCCCTAAGTTTACGAAGACCTCCGGAAATGTGGGTATAAAGATTCTGGAAATTAATGGAAAAGACGGTTTCGAATTCGACACGAATCCATTTATACTGGTTGCATCTGTTGAAAAATACAGTCTGACAGCGGACATGCTTTCCAGTAATGCAATAGAACCGTCAGAAGGTTCCTTAGCTAATTTATTGGATGGAGATATAGGTACCTACTTCCACAGCGCGTGGAGTGTATCAATTGCCGACAAGCATTATGTTCAAGTAAAATTGCCCGTATCAACTAAGACATTCCGTTTCACCTATACAAACAGATCAAATAACGGAAATGCCGCTTTGGCATGGTTCAATTTATATACAGGAACGAATGAGAACAATTTACAACTTTACAAGCGTTTTGCGTGGGATGAAGATGGTCTCCCGTCAGGTGCTGCAGGAGTTTATGTTTCTCCCGACGTTTCAATAGACAATGCTGCCAACACCTTACGCTTTGAATGTGAAAGCAACTGGACCGGTGGTTCCTTCTTTGTATGGAGCGAATTTAGTCTGTTCATACTGTCCGAATAATAAATGAGAGACAAAGGGTGAGTCAGACTTTTGATTCACCCTTTTATACCTCATCTATCTTAAAAACTAATACAGCAAAAAAATGACAATAAAAAGATTCATTACTAACCTGTTAGCCCTTTTTACTCTATTCACAGTTTCACTGGCATGCAAGGATACCGAAAAATCGATTATAAATAGCTCCTTCAGTATCAGTGAAGAATATCTGATACAAAATCTGGATAAATCAAGTACGTCTGTCCAGATTCCAATTAACACATCTATGGAGTTAGCTCAATGGAGTGTCTCTTATGAAGCAAACTGGCTACAATGCTCAAAACAAAAGACAGCAGCAGAAGGAACTTTCCTGAGAATTACAGTGAATGAAAATACAGGCGAAACCAAAAGAACAGCCAACATAAAAGTAACATCAACTACTGCTACCTATACTATCACCGTTAATCAATATGCCAAAGGCGAAGTAATTGTTGAGGGTGACATCAAGGTTACACCAACCGGAGGCAAAGCGAGTGAGCATCAGGAGGGACAGGATATTGAAAATACATATGATGGCAAATTTTCAACTGATGGAGCTGCCCCTTTCCACACTCCGTGGGGACAATCCGCCAAATTCCCTGTCACGCTGGAATACTATTTTAAAGGAGATACGGAAATAGACTACTTAATTTATTATACACGATCCGGTAATGGAAACTTCGGAAAGGTCAAAGTATATACAACAACCAATCCTGACCGATCAGATTATACATTACAGGGAGAATATGACTTTAAAGAGCAGAATGCTCCTTCCAAAGTTTCATTTTCAGAAGGCATAAAAGCGACCGGAATCAAATTCGAAGTATTAAGCGGTCTGGGTGATTTTGTAAGCTGTGATGAAATGGAATTTTACAAAACAAATACGGATAAAACACTGGATAAACAACTTCTTACCGTATTCACCGATATAACTTGTACGGAAATAAAGAACAACGTCACCAACGAACAGATACAAGCTCTGCCAGACTATTTCGTCAGAATAGCAGAAGCGGTTCGTGACAATACATACGACAAATGGGAAAAAGAATTTCGCATTCGCAGCTATGAACCATACAGTAATATTGCTGAATGGGCGGATAAATTAATGACTAAGAAATATAGTGATCTCGACAATCCGACTGGTATATCCGTCAAGGCAGGAGACGATATCATCGTATTGGTTGGTGACACATACGGACAGAATATTTCAATGCAGTGTATTTGGGAAACAGGAACAGAATACAAGCAAACAGCTTCTTCAGGCGATGTCTATATGCTAAATCCCGGAGTCAACAAACTGACTATGAAAGGAGAAGGACAATTGTTTGTCATGTACAACACCGAACTGACTTCAAATACAGCAAAACCCATCAAAATTCACATACCACTCGGAAGTGGCACAGTGAACGGTTTCTTCGACCTGAAAGAACATAAGACAGACGAAAAATACGCTGAATTATTGAAAAAATCAACACACAAATACTTCTGCATACGCGGTGAAAAGATCATGTTCTATTTCCACCGCAACAAATTATTGGAATATGTACCCAACAACATCCTCTCAGCTATCCATCTATGGGATAACATTGTCGGCTGGCAACAAGAATTAATGGGAATTGACGATGTACGCCCATCACAAGTCAACAACCATTTATTTGCCATCTCACCGGAAGGAAGTTATATGTGGGCTTCTGACTATCAAATCGGATTTGTCTATACCTACTTAGGCAATATCTTGTTGGAAGATAATGTAATGGCGGCGGAAGATAACGCGTGGGGACCAGCTCATGAAATTGGCCATGTTCATCAGGCAGCTATTAACTGGGCCAGTTCTACCGAATCATCTAATAATCTGTTCTCTAATTTCATTATCTATAAATTAGGAAAATACAAATCGCGTGGTAACGGGTTAGGAAGCGTTGCAACCGCCCGTTATGCCAACGGGCAGGCTTGGTATAATATGGGAGACGCAACCCACCAGAACGAAGACACAGAAACGCATATGAGAATGAACTGGCAACTATGGATTTACTATCACCGATGCGAATATAAAACAGATTTCTGGCAAACACTTTTCAAACTGATGCGTGAAGTGAATATGACCGAAGGTGAAGATCCCGGGACAAAGCAACTTGAATTTGCCAAAATGGCAAGTAAAGCCGCCAATCAGAACCTGACAGACTTTTTCGAGATGTGGGGATTCTTCGAACCTGTCAATACGACTATCGAACAGTATGGAACATACAAATACTATGTAAGTGATGCGATGATTCGGGAAGCAAAAGAATACATGGCACAATTCCCTGCCCCGAAACATGCTTTCCAATACATTGAAGACAGAAAGAAAAGTGAGTTTCCACCGAATGACTACCGCTATTCGGCAGTCGGAGATGTCGGATATTACACTCAATTCAAAGAAAATCAGAAGATAACCAAAGCTATCACGGCAGAGCTGGCAGGACGCAAGGTCTCCATCCAAAACGGAGATGAAGCTGTGGCTTTTGAACTCAGAGAGAATGATGAAAATGGAAAATTACTTTATTTTTCTACCTTCACGACTTTCGAGATTCCTTCATCTATATTGATGGTGAATGCCAAATTATATGCCGTACAAGCTGACGGAAAACGTATTCTGTTATAAGAATAATTTAACTTAACACACATTACAGATGTAGAAACGGCATCGCTCACTGTTCGGGCGATGCCGAAAATATCATTATAACATAGCGAATAGTGCGACTCTTTTTCTACCAAAAATATAGACGGGCAATGAAAATATCTACAATAATTACACTGGATTGATTAATTAATTAGTATTTTTGACACCGAAATGAAAAACCAATTAATAACCCCCAATTAAAAATTAAAAGAAAGATGAAGAAACTACTACTTAACACACTCATCGGTCTTGCATTGTTGACCTGCCAGACCAGTTTTGCTCAAAAGACAAAAGCAAAGTTCTCTCCGATTAAAGTAGAAACTCCGGCTCGTCCGGCAAATCAGCAAGATGTAATCCAACTCGTTACTCCTAAACTTGAAACGGTTCGTGTAGGCTTTATCGGATTGGGAATGCGCGGTCCCGGTGCGGTTGAACGCTGGACACATATTCCGGGAACTCAGATTGTAGCTTTATGCGATCTTCTCCCCGAACGTGTTGAAAATGCTCAAAAGATACTGGAGAAAGCCGGTCTGCCGAAAGCAGCTTCCTACGCAGGAGACGAAAAAGCATGGAAAAAGCTCTGCGAACGTGACGATATCGACGTGGTATACATAGCTACAGACTGGAAACACCATGCAGACATGGGTGTATACGCTATGGAACATGGCAAACATGTAGCCATCGAAGTACCTGCCGCTATGACACTGGATGAAATCTGGAAGCTAATCAACACTTCTGAAAAGACTCGCAAACACTGTATGCAACTGGAAAACTGCGTATATGACTTCTTTGAACTGACTTCACTCAATATGGCACAACAAGGTGTATTCGGTGAGGTACTTCACGTAGAAGGTGCTTATATACACAATCTGGAAGACTTCTGGCCGTATTACTGGAACAACTGGCGTATGGACTACAATCAGAAACATCGTGGTGATGTATATGCAACTCATGGTATGGGCCCGGCTTGCCAGGTACTCAATATTCACCGTGGCGACCGTATGAAAACTCTCGTAGCTATGGACACCAAAGCTGTGAACGGTCCGGCATACATTAAAAAGTCTACCGGAAAAGAAGTAAAAGACTTCCAGAACGGAGACCAGACCACAACCCTCATCCGTACGGAGAACGGCAAAACAATGCTGATACAGCACAATGTAATGACTCCCCGTCCTTACAGCCGTATGTACCAGGTAGTTGGAGCTGATGGCTATGCCAGCAAATATCCGATTGAGGAATACTGTCTAAGACCTACACAAGTAGACTCTAATGATGTGCCGAATCACGAAAAGCTGAACGCACACGGTTCTGTATCTGAAGATGTAAAAAAAGCATTGATGGCTAAATACAAAGATCCTATTCACAAAGAACTGGAAGAAACTGCCAAGAAAGTAGGTGGACACGGCGGTATGGATTATATCATGGACTATCGTCTGGTATACTGTCTGCGCAATGGTTTGCCACTGGACATGGACGTTTACGACCTCGCAGAATGGTGTTGTATGGCCGAACTGACCAGACTCTCCATCGAAAACGGTTCTGCTCCGGTAGAAGTTCCTGATTTCACCCGTGGCGGATGGAACAAAGTGCAAGGTTACAGACATGCTTTTGCCGAATAAGCCATTATACCTTATTAATATATAAACTTACGGATAGCCAGACTGGGAAAAAGTCAGGTTATCCGTAAGTTCATGTTCGGCACTTTACTGATTATTATAATCACCTATATGAAAGCAGATATTTTAAAACCCTCTAGACAGACTATCCTTCGGGAAGCCAAAGATTATGTGATGATCGCCGTAGGTATGATACTTTATGGCATCGGATGGACCGTTTTCCTACTCCCCAACGACATTACGACGGGCGGAGTGCCGGGTATTGCATCTATTGTATATTGGGCAACGGGATTCCCGGTACAGTATACATATTTCAGCATTAACTTTTTCTTATTGTTGCTTGCGCTTAAGTTATTGGGATTAAAGTTCTGTATTAAAACTATTTTTGGAGTATTCACCCTGACTTTCTTCCTGTCCGTTATCCAGCAACTGGCATCAGGCGTTTCCCTTCTTCGCGACCAACCTTTCATGGCATGCGTCATCGGAGCATCGTTCTGTGGCGGCGGTATCGGAGTTGCGTTCTGCGCCAACGGAAGCACCGGCGGTACGGACGTCATTGCCGCCATCATCAACAAATACCGGGACATAACCTTGGGAAGAGTCATACTGATCTGCGATATGATCATCATTACCTCCAGTTATTTCGTTCTGAAGGACTGGGAGAAGGTGGTATACGGATTTGCAACACTTTACATTTGCAGTTTCGTCCTCGATCAGGTAGTAAACAGCGCACGTCAGTCTGTCCAGTTTTTTATCATATCCAATAAATATGAGGAGATAGGACGACACATCAACGAATACCCTCACCGTGGAGTGACGATCATCAATGCAACCGGCTTCTACACAGGCAGAGAAGTGAAAATGATGTTTGTGCTTGCCAAAAAGCGGGAGTCTACCATCATCTTCCGACTGATTAAAGATATCGACCCCAACGCATTTGTATCGCAAAGTGCCGTTATCGGAGTTTATGGGGAAGGCTTCGACCATATCAAAGTTAAATAAAAAAAGAAACAAGATTGAAAAACATGAAATACAGATCATATCACCTATTACTGGCAGGAATATTCTCTCTGTTAACAACAGGCGCTATGGCCGAAAAGACATCCGACAAACCTTACTGGCAGGATGTGCAAGTTGTATCGGTCAATAAAGAATATCCGCGTACTTCCTTCATGACGTACGATAACCGGACTGATGCACTTACCGGGAAGTTTGAAAAAAGCAACTATTATCAGTTGCTGAACGGTACATGGAAGTTCTTCTTTGCAGACAGCTACAAAGACCTTCCCGCCAATATCACCGACCCTTCCGTGAGCACGGACTCCTGGAATGATATCAAAGTCCCGGGCAACTGGGAAGTACAAGGGTATGGAGTGGCTATCTACACCAACCACGGTTATGAGTTCAAGCCCCGTAATCCACAGCCTCCCAGCCTTCCGGAAGCCAATCCCGTGGGAGTCTACCGTCGGGACATCGATATTCCCGCCGATTGGAAAGAACGGGATATCTACCTCCACCTCGCCGGAGCGAAATCAGGTGTATATGTATACATCAACGGACAAGAAGTAGGATACAGCGAAGATTCCAAGAACCCCGCAGAATTCCTGATCAACAAATACGTGAAACCGGGTAAGAATGTACTTACACTGAAAATCTTCCGTTGGAGCACAGGTTCTTATCTGGAATGTCAGGACTTCTGGCGTATCAGCGGTATCGAACGGGATGTTTATCTGTATTCACAGCCCAAAGCCGCCCTGAAAGATTTCCGCATCACATCGACACTGGATGACAGTTACAAGAACGGAGTATTCGCTTTGAACGTCGACCTGCGCAATCATCGTCCGGCTGCAACCAATCTGACACTGGCATATGAACTGCTCGACGCTCAGGGAAAAGTAGTTGCCACCGAAGAGAAGACAACTTATGTCCCTGTCAACGAGACACGAACCCTTTCTTTTGACAAGAATCTGACCGATGTACACACATGGACATCGGAACACCCGAACCTTTACAAGCTAGTAATGACTGTCAAAGAAGAGGGTAAAGTCAATGAGATTATCCCTTTCAACGTAGGATTCCGTCGCATCGAGATCAAACCTATCGATCAGAAAGCCGCCAACGGAAAACCTTATGTATGCCTGTTTATCAACGGACAACCGCTGAAATTGAAAGGAGTCAATATCCACGAACATAATCCGGAAACCGGACATTACGTCACCGAAGAACTGATGCGTCGGGACTTCGAACTAATGAAACAGCATAATCTGAACAGTGTACGTCTCTGCCATTATCCGCAGGACCGCCGTTTCTATGAACTTTGCGACGAATACGGACTTTACGTGTACGATGAAGCCAATATCGAAAGCCACGGTATGTACTACGATCTACGTAAAGGCGGCTCATTAGGCAACAATCCCGAATGGCTGAAACCACACATGGATCGCACAATCAATATGTTCGAACGCAACAAGAACTACCCCAGCGTCACTTTCTGGTCGTTAGGAAATGAAGCCGGAAACGGATACAACTTCTACCAGACTTATCTTTGGTTGAAAGAAGCCGACAAGAACATCATGCAACGTCCCGTCAACTATGAACGTGCACAATGGGAATGGAACACCGATATGTACGTACCTCAGTATCCGGGTGCCGGCTGGCTGGAAGATATCGGCAAGAACGGCAGCGACCGTCCTATTGTCCCGTCAGAATATGCACACGCAATGGGCAACTCTACCGGAAATCTCTGGGGACAATGGCAGGCTATCTATAAATATCCGAACCTTCAGGGAGGATATATCTGGGACTGGGTAGATCAGGGTCTGCTCCAGAAAGACAAGAACGGAAGAGAATACTGGGCTTATGGAGGTGACTTCGGAGTAAATGCACCCAGCGACGGTAATTTCCTCTGCAACGGTCTTGTTAACCCCGACCGTGGTCCGCATCCGGCAATGGCAGAAGTGAAATACGTGCATCAGAATGTCGGCTTCGATGCGATTGACGCAGCATCGGGCAAGTTCAACATCACGAACCGTTTCTACTTCACCAATCTGAAAAAGTATCAGATTCACTATAACGTACTCGCTAACGGAAAGACTATAAAAGGTGGAAAAGTATCTTTGGACATTGCTCCGCAGGCATCCAAAAAATTCACCATACCGGTAAACGGCTTGAAAGCCCAACCGGGAGTGGAATATTTTGTAAACTTCAGCGTGACAACCACAGAACCTGAACCGCTGATTCCAACAGGATATGAAATAGCATACGACCAGTTCCAGCTTCCTATCCAGGCAGAGAAAGCTATTTATAAAGCAAACGGTCCGGCACTGAAAACAACGACTCAAGGAGATGAGCTAATCGTTTCTTCTTCCAAAGTGAATTTTGTATTCAACAAGAATAGCGGATTAGTAACCTCGTATAAAGTAGATGGTACAGAATATTTCAAAGACGGATTTGGTATTCAGCCTAACTTCTGGCGTGCTCCTAATGATAATGACTATGGTAACAGCACTCCTAAACGTTTGCAGGTATGGAAACAATCAAGCAAAAACTTCCGCATAACGGATGCCACCATGACAGCAGAAGATAAAGCAGTCTCCTTAAATGTAACCTACTTACTGGCTGCCGGCAACTTGTATGTTGTCACTTACAAAATCTATCCGAACGGAATAGTTAACGTAAATGCCAAATTCACATCAACGGATATGCAGCCTACAGAAACAGAAGTTTCCGAAGCTACCCGCATGGCTACATTTACCCCCGGAAGTGATGCTGCCCGTAAGGCTGCCTCCAAACTGGAAGTCCCCCGTATCGGTGTGCGTTTCCGCTTGCCGGCACAGATGAACAATGTACAATACTTTGGCCGTGGCCCGGAAGAGAATTATATCGACCGCAATCACGGAACGCTCGTTGGCGTATATAAGACAACAGCGGATCAAATGTACTTCAACTATGTGCGTCCACAGGAAAACGGACATCACACCGATACCCGTTGGATCGCTTTATCTCCCGCCAAAGGAAACGGCCTGGTTTTGGTAGCCGACAGTACGATCGGTTTCAATGCCTTGCGCAACTCTATCGAAGACTTTGACTCTGAAGAAGCTCTGCCCCACCCTTACCAATGGAATAACTTCAGCCCGGAAGAGGTTGCCAATCACGACGAGAACGCTGCCCGCAACGTATTACGGAGAATGCATCATGTCAACGACATCACTCCCAGAGATTTCGTTGAGGTTTGTGTAGATATGAAGCAACAAGGAGTAGGCGGATATGACAGTTGGGGTGCTCGCCCGGAACCTTTCCACCAGATCCCGGCTAACCGTGATTACCAGTGGGGCTTCACATTAGTACCCGTTCGCTCGGCTAACCAGGCCAACGAAGCTGCTAAATATGATTATCGATAACCTTAGTATAAATTTTTAAAGAAAAAAAACATGAAAGATTTATCTAGCATCGTAGCTAAATTTAAAGTCCAAGGTACGATAGAAGAAATCAAACCTTTGGGTGCAGGACTTATCAACGACACTTACAAAGTAAACACCAAAGAAGCAGATGCTCACGACTATGTTTTGCAACGCATCATGCCATTTTCCAGAATGTAGAAATGCTTCAATCCAATATTAGCGCTGTTACCAATCACATTCGCAAGAAACTGACGGAAGCCGGAGAATCGGATATAGACCGCAAGGTGTTGAGTTTCCTCGAAACAGAAGAAGGTAAAACATACTGGTTTGACGGTGACAGTTATTGGCGTGTGATGGTATTCATCCCACGTGCAAAAACGTATGAGACGGTAAATCCCGAATATTCCAATTATGCAGGAGAAGCCTTCGGTAACTTCCAGGCTATGCTGGCCGATATTCCGGAAACATTGGGTGAAACCATACCCGATTTCCACAACATGGAGTTCCGTCTCAAACAAC
>ENA-UPSY01003458-UPSY01003458.1-human-gut-metagenome-genome-assembly--contig:-NODE-3458-length-11494-cov-3.559954_pt1 | contig 11494 bp, 7 predicted proteins | sample MGYA00250044_ERZ773365 | MGnify/ENA primary metagenome ERZ773365 (study PRJEB29103, sample SAMN06111932) | human gut metagenome | biome: human gut; feature: ankylosing spondylitis patient; material...
TCTTAGGCTTGCAGCCGATGTAGCTGAAAGTCAAGACCGCATTAGGGTCTGCGTTCTGAATGGTAAACTTACCGTCACGGATTCGACAACATATTTCATATCTTCATTCCAAAGTCCCAAATCGGAATAAGGAATGACTATCCGAATATCCTTAGATTCTCCCGGATTCAGACTCACTTTCTCAAAACCTTTTAGGCAGGCAACAGGCGTTACAACACTAGAAACACAATCACGTATAAATACTAAAGCGGTTTCTTTTCCTGCCATATTTCCCGTATTCTTAACAGTAAATGTAAATTCAATATCCTGAGTTTGAGGAATGACACTGTCGATTTTCAATCCTGAATATTCATAACTCGTATAGCTTAATCCATGACCGAAACAAAATGCAGGTTTTTCATCTTCTCTGGAAGAACCCAAACCATAACCCGTCCAATATCTGGAAGGTCTTTGATAATAATACATTGGGATTTGACCGGCATGTTTGGGAATGGTAATTGGCAATTTGCCCGAAGGATTCACTTCTCCAAATAATATTTCAGCTAAAGCTTGTCCACCATACATTCCCGGTTCCCACACATCTACTATGGTTGGGATGTTTTTGGTTATCCATTCGTTATTTAGAGGTTTGCCATTTACAATGACGATAACTACGGGAGTACCAGTGGCATGTATTGCTTGGACCAGCTCCAACTGTCGTCCGTAGAAATCTATTGAAGGACGGTCCGCCGATTCTCCATAAGTTCTTAATCCCCATTCCGAACGTATTCCATATCCTCCAATTGCAACAATTGCCAAATCGGACTGCCGGGCCTTTCGGACAGCATCATCAATACTGTAATCAGAGATGCCGCCACCTTCGGTTATCAGCTTCTTCTGAATAGCAGGATCGGTAGTATTTATCGACAGATCAGATTTCTTTGCCTTAATCCGTCCGCTATTGCTGTATAAGATCGACTGCTCGGGAGAGGCTGCCGCCTGAATACCCTCCAGAATAGTAGTTAGGTGGTCATCCGGTTGAAAGATAGACCAGTCACCCAAAATACTTTGATTGTCAGCATTCGGTCCGGTAACTAAAATATTCTTGTATTTAGTCCTGTCAAGAGGCAGGATTTGCCGGTCATTTTTAAGCAAGACAATGGCTTCTCTAGCAGCTTCCAAAGCTAATGCTTTGTTCTCTTTGCTACCATAACTATCTTCTTCAGGAGATACATAACGCTTCTCAAACAATCCCAGCTCGAATTTAATCTTCAAGATTCTTCTAACAGCATCATCAATACGCCGGGGAGATACTTTCTTTTCCCTGACTAACTCTACGAGCGGACTTACAAAGCGCGCCGAATCAGCAGAATACATATGCATATCCAAACCGGCATTGACCGACTTACAAACAGCCTCTTTCTGATTTTCAGCTATCTGATGCAAAGAAGTAGCCAAATTCTCCACATCTCCCATATCACTGATAAAAAAGCCTTTAAAGCCATACTCCTGCTTGATTATATCAGTCAACAACCACTTGGACGCATGCACCGGCACTCCTGTAATATCATTATGTCCGGGCATAATAGTCATACATCCGGCCTCTATGGCTGCCTTGAAGGGAGGCAGAAAATACGAACGGAGTGCCCGTTCAGACAGTTCGGCGCTAGCATGATTACATCCTCCGACAGATGCACCTCCCCCCACCAGATGTTTGACTGAAACAGCCACTTTCTTAAAAGGATTTTCATTGCCCTGGTACCCCCGTATAGCCTCTTTAACCAATTCGCTTGTCAGAAAAGGATCTTCGCCATAGGTTTCACCGGTCCTTCCCCAACGGGCATCCTGAACGATATCTATACAAGGAGCAAATGCCCAATGTATACCGGAGGAACGGATTTCTTCACCGGCCTTCGAAGTCGTGCGATAAATTAATTCCCGGTTGAAAGTAGCGGCCATGCTTATGGAAGTCGGGAAAATCGTTCTGCCCGTAAGCATTGCATATCCATGTGCCGCGTCCATGCCTATAAGATAAGGAATCTTCAGACGGGTTTGTTCGGACAGTTTTTGTAGTTGATTGCATTCTTCAGGCTCCAAATCCGCCAGCCATGCACCGAAATCATAATATCCATTCTTAAATATGGCCTCTTTATCCCATACGGTAACCATATCCATTTGCCCAACCTTTTCCTCCAATGTCATCTGCGCAAGCAATGCTTCCACTCTTTTGTCTACAGGTTGTTTGGCATCCATATAAACGGAAGTGTCTACCTCTTGTGTAGACCGACAAGACATAAGAAGCAAAATTAAAGTATATAAAATCAATTTCTTCATGTTTATTCAAATTTTATCGTTTTATAATTTTCGATTGGGTTCAGGCATACATTACCCGGTTCTATTATCGGGATAACTGCTCCGGATAGTTTCACTTTCTTACCTTCATAAATAACTTCACCCATTTCACGACGTTCCAGACTTGTATTTAAAGATATGAAAAAGGGAAATAGATCGTGTCCTGTTGCAAGACTCATGTCCTCTATCATCTCTTCCCAAGTCAGAAGTCGCATCGGATCGTTTTTCCAACGGGTATACTGGATATGTTTCCACCGGGCATACCAAGTATTTCCATATGTGTCGTCCAAACGTTGCCAGATATACCAAAGTTTATACCAGCCTGCCCCGTAAGAAAATTGCTTGGCATACTCTCCGTCATTTGTATATCTTTTTAAGTCTAGTTTATCAAATTCGGAAGAACGGAAGAAATCTTCGCACTTTTTATTCGCATGTTGCCGGAGTTCCTCATTGTAAAGTGCCTCTACTTTTCCCTGAAACCAACCGGCATGTGCTTCTCCCTGATTTCCAAAAGGTACATCACCAGCCGCTTGTCCTTTCTCGTTGACCGGGCCTGCCAGTGTATGCGCCAGTTCATGTCCATAAATAGAAATCAGACTGGCTGAATCTTGACTAATAATACCATTCTCCTTAGGAAAGAAACTGTTGACAGCCCAGCCTCCTCCACTTCCGGCAGAGAGAACGAGAAACATCGGTTCCTCAGTTTGCCGAGACGGATACCACTGCAACAATGTATCGTTTATCTTAAAGAATTCTTTTTTTATACATTCAAGAAGAGTATGGTTAACAGTAGGCGCATAATAAGTGACCATACCATTAATAACACTTTCCAATTCCGGATAGATAGCTCCGCCACCACCCATTGTTTGGGGCAAACGAGGCTCTCCTCCCACCGGAACTTGTTTCTCACATAACCAGTCCATTATTTGGTCAACAAAAGCACTTCCCGCTTCTCCATTACTTAGAAAATCATCTAAAGCCGTACCGACTGCTATACGTCCCTTACCATATTCACGGTAAGCGCGGATAGGCAAACTGTCACTCCCCATTTCCCAAGGTATCCACTGTTCTGAAAGAGCCAGACCAATATGCCGACGATTCTTATAGTTCTGATAATCTTTGGTATAACTTGCATCAAAACTCTTGAGCAACCGGTTCAGAGACCAATTATCGACCTGTTCTGCTTTTACAGGATCAGCCAGAATAATCAAGCCACCTCCCTCAGATACAAAATCTTTGAGCAAGAGACACTCCTGCTCCGTATAAACCGGAGCAGAAGGGTCATTCTGAAAAGTAATGATTACGTTATATCTAAAATTAGGATACCAGGCAAAAGGATAAATCTTACGTTCCGGATCATATGGAATACGGATACGGGACACCCCCTTCTCATCCAGGACACTACCGAGTGAGGCTTGTGACGATACACTACGAAATCCTTTCTGGTGTAACATATCCGGCAATCCCCACATGAAATTGAACGAACATTGATGCGAAAGATCAATAAGGACATTATATCCTTTATCTATCGTCATGGCAATGGGAGCAGGAGGATATTTCTTCCCGATTTCGACAGGTAGAGTTTCTCCGGAATGCCACGCCTCGGTGATAATTTGTTCTTCATCTTTCAGTGTGCACCCAGTGACGAGCACAGTAATCCAAAGCATTAATAAACATCTGATAATCATTACTTATATACATTTTATTTAGAACGTTCAACAGTTATCAGTTTACCGTCTGCTTGTACGGCTCTGATAGTACATTGGCTGACAGGAAGTTCGTCGGGTAAAGTGAACTTCAGGAAGTTAGAGAAGTATTTTCGTTTTCCGTCTTTCCAGATTTCAAAAGCTACCGCTTCATTACCGTTAATTATGGTTACTTGCTGTCCACTGACACTATAAGTCGGGGTCTTGGTTATCTTTTGATTCTCTTTAAACTGAGTATAGTGACCTACATCCCCTATTTTACCAGTCAGTCCCAGACTTTCCAAACCTGCATCTCCGTCTTTCCGATCTTCAATATAGTAGAAAGGTTGAGGATTCGGATATTTGGAAGTGTATTCTCTAGTTTCTGCAATCATTGCATTGGTGACAGTATAGCGATTTGACCCATATTGTTCGATAGTTTCATCTACCGGAGTCATAAATCCCCACATATCAAAGAAATCTGCCAAATTCTTTTGAGCTATGTCACTGGCATATTTCACAAATAGCATTTGGCGCTCTCCTACAGGGATATTATTCAAGTTTCTATTATTACGCAATTTCTTGAATAATTCCGGGTAGAAATCGGATTTGATACCACATCGGTGGAAATAAAGCCATAATTGCCAGTATATACGCATATGAATTTCCGTATCTTCCTTCTTGGGATCGCCAAGGAAATTACAGAAAGGACGGTTATTCAGTTTCCTGTCTGCCAATACGCTCAACGGAGCTCCGTTTGAACATTCTCTCCCTATCTTATAAAGTACATAATTTGAAAAGAGGTTATTGGATGACTCAAAACAACCGGTCCAGGCAATAGCTCCCTGGTGAAGGTGACCGATTTCATGGGCAGGGCCCCAGCAGCGTCGTTCGGTATATAACTTTTCAGTAGGCATAAATTCGTCCAATGCATTAATCCCGAAACCTATTTGTCCGTTACCGGCCCACATATAACTATCATCATTGATCGAAGAACCATTCACATGATTATTGAACAATGCAGGACGAATATCCTCCAAGCCTAATAGTTCGTATTGCCAGTTCACAAAATGATCAAACATAGTGATATACTCAACTATAGAATTCGGCTGCCACTGAAGTAACTTGGTACGATGAAAATTCAGTAACATTTCATTTCCTTTAATAAGAAAATATTCATAGGTCGCCTTTTGAAGAAGTTCTGTGTAAACTGCATCGGTCTTATCCCTTTCCAAATCAAAATAACCGCTAACTGTACCGGAAGTCAATGGTATATGAATCTTTACAGGTTTCGCATTCTCCGAAGTTAGTTCGGTGTTATACATAACAAACAACATACCATCACCCTTCATTTGGAGTTTGTTGATACCTTCATTCAACATGTATTTGTCTCCACTCAAATTGGAGGATCGAATCGCTTGTAAACTAATAGTATTCCCATAAGTTTCTCCTACCATGACTATTAATTCATCACCTGAATTTACATAGATACCAGTAGGATTATCCAAATCAGTGTATGATTTCATATACAGTTTATCAGCCCAATTATTAGGAGTACTATAAGGTTTGTATTCCTGAATTCGGAATTTCTTTTCCCAAGTATCATAAGTGCCGTTTTTCAGTTGCATAGCTATATTGATAAAATAGCCGGGCAATGCTTGAATTTGTTGCATAGTTGCCTCCGGACGCACTTCGCTACAAGTGAGATCTGTAAATACACTTAACAGCTGTTTCTCTTGTTCACTCAAGCCTGATTTCATCTCATAAAATTCGATTTCTTCACAGTTCACATAATCATCTTTTGCGGTATTAATTACAACCTTTAATTTAGTGATCTTTGCTAATGGTTTACCCATAGCAAGTTTAGTTTGCGAAGTTGACTTCTTGAAATCGTATGAACCCAGAAGAATATATTCAGGTGTGTCTTGTGTTGCATAATACAGGTCAAATGTCCCCCAATGACCTCCTCCGGTACTTCGCGGAGTATAAACAAAATAATCCAATGTATGTGTTCCGTCAAAATCAAACTCAAGAATGACAGGGAATTTCGTGGCTCCCGCAGCCCAAGGACTATGATAAAAATTATTTCCACCAAGTCCATCCCAACATTTTTCTATTTCTTGTCCCGGTTGATACTGACTGGCAGTTCCACCGGTAGGTTTGAACATAACATCTCCGCCCGGTTCAACATCATCGGTATTAGGTTCCAACGGTTTTTGTTGAATAACACATTCAGCCGCTACGCCTTCATATTTCTCATTATCAAAATGAATAGAAGCAGAACGCACCTCTCCGTACATCGCATAATTATCAATATGGAAAGTATGTTCTTTACTACTCAGGGCACGTGTATCAGGAACAGTCGTCTCGTTCAACCAATCACAGACTTCTGGTATATTGACCTTATAATCTATATTGGATGTAATTTTAAGTCTCACATCTCCACCGTCGGCAGATAATGTGGTAGCAGTAAGCGGAGTAACCAAAATTGCCGGACCATATCCTAGTTGCCGAACCTTGATAGTATATTCTTTGACTGTCGAAACAACTTTTACTACTGCTTCTCTGACCTCTGGTTCTTCACTGGCAGGAATATACAGACGCACCATGTTTTCGTCAATAACTTTCGTCGCCATACACCAGTTTGGGGCAGAAGATGTAATACGCCATTCATCCTTGGATAAATTGGTAGTTACCGGTATTTCGATATCATGTTTTTTGTTATCGAAATCCTGTATTAGAAATTCTTCCGCTATTTCCAATTGAGGTATAGAATGATTTTCATCTTCATCATTGCATCCACAGAAGACCGGCATGCAGCATATAAGCATAACCAAAATTAAACTTTTGATTCTTTGTATATCTTGTTTATCCATACATTTTCAATTTATAAGTATATTATTTGATTTATTCCGCAACCCATAAATTTAACTCGGCAATAGCTATAGCATTCAGTGTCGACTCTTTAGAATGAGTCGATTCAATACGCAGATATCTGAACGAACCAGACATTGGCACCATAAGTTCCGATTCATAAGTAGCTCCCATTTCCGACAATGGCAGATCATCACTTAAAGTCTTTAATAAAGTAAAGTCTATTCCATCCTCACTGGTATAAATATTGAGTTCTTGCGGATTTGCATTACCATTGTTAGAACCATTAGCGGCGGTTCTAGTGATATAGCTAAATTTGAAACCACTATACACATGAGGCAATTCAACCTGTATATATGGGAATTCCGAGAAATCACTAGGATAACCATGAAATGCCCAATACGAATGGAAGGAGGTATTGATATCTCCATCAATGATATTGACAAGTTGCGTACGTGGATCCAATGATTCAAAATCTTCAGTTCTCGCATTGCTGGAGATCATGCTTTCTGTCAGTTTGATCTCTTCTAATTCTGTTATATCAATATGCTTCTGATATACGATACCAGCCAGATAAGTATTTGTCCCTTCTTTAATGTCAAATGTAGGCATACTACATTCGGACAATTCTATCGGTAACATGTATTTACCAAATTTCAAATCATCCGGAATATTAATTTTAACCGTAGCGATACTTGTACTTTTTCCGGAAACGAACGAAACCTTTTCTGCTAAAGTATAACAATTATCCGGTAGTAATTCGAAATCTGCATGATTAGTCTCATTATAAGCAGTCAACAATTCAGGATTAATCTTTAAAGTGCAATCAAAATCCCAATTATTTTCCATCGGCATACTTATAGGTATAGTAATATCGAAACTTGTTTCCCCACCTTCTTCCGCTTTATAAGGCTGATAACCTGATTTTTCAAAATAGAGATAAGGGGTGACAATATCCGGAACAATAAATATTTGCCTTTTATCAATATTGATATCATCACTAGAATTATTCAAGACAAGTGGCAAAATATAGTTGGCCTTATCCAATTCTTTAATTTTATCAATATAGAAAAACGCCTTTACCTTTTTGTGGTTATCGGTATCTTCAAACGCCAATGTTGGTGTTTCCAGCTTGAAACAGTTATCAGGTAACAATTTATAATCCGTTTCATTTTCTGCATTATAAATTTGTATATTAACAGCATCTAAAACAGAAACATCAACTGTTGAATATTTCTTTGAATTATATCCGGCCCTAATAACGGTGAATTCACAACTGGCTTCATTGCTTGTATCATAAATAGTAACATGCTGCTCTCCATTATTTTTAAAATAGAGAATAGACTCATATTGATCCAAATAATCCTCACATCCATCATCACAAGCGCCTAATGACACTAATGCGAGAAAAAAGATGATGATTTTAAATATATTGTTTTTCATACAGTTTTCTTTTTGTTGATTTACGAAATTACCACCCATAATTTTGTGTCAGTTGTTTGTTCAAGCTGATTTCTGTCTGAGTAAACGGATACAAGTAATGTTGTTTTTTGAATACACGTTTTTCAAACACTGTTCTTTCCCAAAAACTATCAGGAGTTACATCACCGCTTCCGGTAGTTTCCACATTCATACCCCACATCTTACCCCCGTCACATTCTTCAGCGATTTTCCAAGTACGAGTATCAAAAAAACGATGATTTTCGAAAGCCAGCTCTACACGACGTTCTTTACGGCATAAATCAAGTAATTCATTATCATCAGCATGATGCCAGCAATAAGCGCCAGGCACGATGGCAGCAAAACGTAATGCCGCAACTGTTTGTGATACAGCATCACCGGCGTCAATATCAATCCCATCAGAATGACAATCCGCCACTGATCCGGCGATAAATCCGCATACATCAGCCCTGCAATCAGCAATCCCGGCAGCAACACTCCCCAGCCACTGCCCAGCGTACGTTGCAACATGGTTTCATCTCTTTCATTGATAATGATAACCGATATCATATGATAATTTTTATCATTTGCAAGCCAGAGAAATCCCTTGCTATCGGGTAAACCTATCGCTAGGATTAGCAATCATTATCATTTAGATTACTATCACGATTATGGCCTATCGTTCCGCACCGCTCTATGAAGATATCATCTGGCGAACGCATCTCCAGCCACAGGATGCTGGGCTTGCACAAGCCGTACGTGCGACGATCGCCGAACATCGTGAACATTTGCTGGAGTTTATCCGCCTGGATGAACCCGCTCCGCTTAACGCCATGACGCTGGCGCAATGGTCATCACCGAATGCGCTAAGTTCTCTACTCGCGGTCTATTCCGATCATATCTATCGCAACCAACCAACGATGATCCGCGAGAACAAACCGCTGATCTCACTATGGGCACAATGGTATATCGGCCTGATGGTGCCACCATTAATGCTGGCGCTACTGACGCAGGAAAAAGCATTAGATGTGTCGCCGGAACATTTCCATGCTGAGTTTCACGAAACCGGCCGTGCCGCCTGTTTCTGGGTCGATGTGTGTGAAGATAAAAACGCAACACCACATTCGCCGCAGCAGCGAATGGAAACGTTAATCAGCCAGGCGCTGGTTCCGGTTGTGCAGGCACTAGAAGCGACCGGAGAGATCAACGGCAAACTTATCTGGAGTAATACCGGTTATTTGATCAACTGGTATCTCACTGAGATGAAGCAACTGCTCGGCGAGGCGACGGTTGAATCGCTGCGCCATGCCATCTTTTTTGAGAAAACGCTCACGAACGGTGAAGATAATCCACTCTGGCGTACCGTGGTACTGCGCGACGGCCTGCTGGTGCGCCGCACTTGCTGCCAGCGTTATCGCTTACCGGATGTGCAGCAATGTGGCGATTGTACGCTGAAATGAAAGCACTGCCGGGGAAGTAAACCCGGCATCATGCGGATTAATAGGGATGCAACACATTACTTGCTTCGCAATGCCGCATACATAACAGAATATCTGCGGCCTCCAACAATCCTGCATCAGAACTGACGCCCAGTTTCGACATCACATTAAATTTATGCGCGCGGATCGTTTTGATATTGCGTTTAAGCTGCTCGGCAATTTGTGTCATTGAGTAGCCACGCGACATAAAGCGCAATATTTCTCTCTCCGTCGGGCTTAGCGTCCGGCTTTGGTTAATGTACCACTGATTGTTCAGTCGGTCGGTCGCCTGACGTACACCATTTAATGACAAAAAGAGTTCCTGATGAAAAATCTCCAGCGTGGACGCTATACTTAATACACCGTCCAGCGGTGATGGCGACAATGAACCAATCAGCCGAGCTTCAATATCATCATCCGCAATAACTAAACGCCGGGTACGCGGAAACTTAATCGCCAGTTCAGTCAGGCAAGATAATCCCTCTCTGCGCTCACTTCTCATGGCAGAAAAAGAAAAAATGACCGCCGCAAACGAGATCCGCGACATGGCATCCTGAAATGACTCCTGACTGGTATAGGTATGGAGCTTATAAGGGTTGCCCGCAAACTTTCTGAATAAACTCTCAATACCGATACTACTCATGACGCATTTTTCTATGAGTGCGACATTTCTCTTCTTAATTCGGCTGTGTTCCATTCTGCGGCATCTCCAGAAACAGAAGGCAAGTTAAGTTCTCTTGCACCCTGCGCGCTATTTATCCATGCATACATTTCAGCGTTGCTGTGAATTGCCAGTCGACGCATCGCACTGTTTTTTTGGGCGCTGATAGTTTTATTACTTTTCTTAAGCAATGAAGCTATCTGGTTGATGCCCCATCCTTTACCTAATAGCCGCAGTACCTTGCGCTCTGAAAGAGTGAGAATGACGGAGCGATAGCTAAAATCATGAGTTTCAGTCATTGCCGGGGAGGTCAGCATGGCGCTGATACGCTCTGCGTGCGTATTGCCGGAACGTACGGTCTTGACCAGATTCTCAATGGGTTCAACATCAGACAATAACGTCGCCGTAGGGCACATGAGTAATTCTACTGCCTGGGAATACCAGGAGCGTGACACCATGAAAACCCAGTGAATTTCCCGATATTGTGAGATTAAAGAATAATAATGTTCACAAACAGAACGTGGATCTTCACTTTCACCGGCTAAATCAGCAATGACTAATCCGGAACGACGTAATTGTAATAAGGTAAGATCCTCCGCAGAGGCGCTGGATATTATTTCATATTCAGGGAAGTGAGTCCTCATGACCTCTTTTAACCCTGCTTGCATAACAGGTATTTTACTGATAACAATTCCATTTTTGCAGCATCCTGGCAACATATTTCCTCCACATCCACTGTCTAAAAATTATGATGGTTTATTCAGGATATTCATTCCTTAAATGTTTCCAGCAAATTAATAGATTAAGCGAATAAATTATCCTTAGCATTCACTTTCATATCAGCATACTCCTGCTGCACAACAACTCCACTGCATGTGTCAGAAGGTTAGCATCAAATGATAACCTGGTGAAATAGCCTGGAGACATTTAAAATATCTACATTAAGTTGTTAGGAATACTTAATGAAAAACAGAAATCACATTCATTTAATTTATAATTAAATGATATCCCTTCCCGCTGCATGC
>ENA-UPSY01003465-UPSY01003465.1-human-gut-metagenome-genome-assembly--contig:-NODE-3465-length-11460-cov-24.052271_pt1 | contig 11460 bp, 7 predicted proteins | sample MGYA00250044_ERZ773365 | MGnify/ENA primary metagenome ERZ773365 (study PRJEB29103, sample SAMN06111932) | human gut metagenome | biome: human gut; feature: ankylosing spondylitis patient; material...
CAGAACATGATTGCCAATCTTACCGGAATGATTTGTGATGGTGCCAAACCCAGTTGTGCATTGAAAGTAACTACCGGAGTTTCAACCGCAGTGCTTTCAGCCATCATGGCCATGGAAAACCGTTGTGTGACTTCCGTAGAAGGTATTATTGATGAGGATGTGGATCAAAGTATCCGTAATCTGACAAAAATCGGTTCTAAAGGAATGAATGAAACGGATAAATTGGTATTGGAGATAATGACAAGTAAATAATATAGAAATTAAAAATTAAAGAATTAAAAATTAAAGAATTACCATGCGGCATGCTTAATACTGTGTAGTCTGATTCTTTAATTTTTAATTCTTTAATTTTTAATTCTTTAGTGGCAGCATCCGCCTCCACATTCATGGTCGCCGCATCCGTCGCCACAGTCACCACAACCGCAGCTGCCGCAACCGCCACCCATCATACGGGCAACTTCAGCAAGCTCTTCGTTCGTAGCCGGGCGGCTTTCCACCACTTCTCCGGTAAAGTTCAAATCACAACCTGCGAGTGGATGATTCATGTCCATTACAACTACGTCTTCCTTTACTTCTACTACACTTCCATTGATGCGTTGACCTTCAGAAGTCATCAAGGGGATGACGGCGCCTTCCACTACACGGTCGCTGTCGAATTCTCCTTCTATCATGAAGATTTCTTTGGGGAGGTCAATAACATGGTCGTCGTCATATTCACCATAAGCTTCTGATGCCGGAATGGTAAAGTCGAATTTATCGCCTATCTGCAAGTCTTTTATCTGGGCTTCAAAGGGTTCGAGTGTCATTCCCAGACCTGAGATAAACTGAAAAGGATGCTCTACGGGTGCTTCTTCTTCGAAATCTTTTTCTCCGTTTTCGATTGAGTACAGCTTATATGCTACGGTGATGTACTTGTTTTCTACTGTTTCCATTAATTTTCTATCTTTATTTAATTAGTAAATACTTTTTTTGAGTATTTGAAGAGACAAAGATACGAATTATTTGTTTCGGGATGTAGAGAGCCTTTGGTAATTTTCAGATTATTAAATGGTTTCAATGATTGGCAATACATTTACATTGGCTGTCTGAATGGTTCTATTTAGAACTGTTAAGTGATAAAATAGGATTTTAGGGCGATATTTTCTTACGATTATTCATATTTATCTTATTTTTTTCTTCAATTTGTTTGGAGATTATAAAAAAGCCCTTACCTTTGCAGCACGTTTGAAACAAAAAAGAAGAATTAAGTTATGAATTTACATACATCTATTAACCTGGCAGTCCTGCATATTATTCGCGTCGTGGTGGTGGCATCAAGAGCGTGAGAAAGGTTATGTATGTATTCGTACGTTAGAAGATAATTTATTAAGCCTTTCTCACTATAGTGGGAGAGGCTTTTTCATTAAAAGGAGATTTGAAAATGAAGCATCAGTTACGCAGCTCGTTCAGCACACAAGGTCGCCGCATGGCGGGAGCCCGTGCATTGTGGACGGCGAATGGTATGAAGAAGGAACAGATGGGTAAGCCCATTATCGCTATAGTCAATTCATTTACACAATTCGTCCCCGGGCATGTACATCTGCACGAAATAGGCCAGTTTGTAAAGGAAGAGATTGAAAAACTGGGGTGTTTTGCTGCGGAGTTCAATACGATTGCCATTGACGACGGTATCGCTATGGGACACGACGGTATGCTTTATTCCCTGCCTTCAAGAGATATCATTGCCGATAGTGTGGAGTATATGGTAAATGCCCATAAGGCGGATGCTATGGTTTGCATCAGTAACTGTGACAAGATTACTCCGGGGATGCTGATGGCGGCTATGAGGCTGAATATACCGACTGTGTTTGTTTCAGGCGGTCCGATGGAAGCCGGGGAATGGAACGGACAGCATTTGGATTTGATTGATGCCATGATTAAATCTGCTGATGAAAGTGTGGGCGATAAAGAGGTGGCACAGATTGAGCAACATGCCTGCCCCACTTGCGGATGCTGCTCAGGCATGTTTACCGCTAATTCCATGAATTGCCTGAATGAAGCGATTGGATTGGCACTGCCCGGTAACGGCACGATTGTAGCCACTCACGAAAATCGCAAGAAACTATTTGAGGATGCAGCCAAGTTGATTGTAGAGAATGCCTTTAGATATTATGAAGAAGGGGATGAGAGCGTACTCCCGCGAAGTATTGCTACCCGCGAGGCATTTTTGAATGCCATGACGCTGGATATTGCGATGGGCGGTTCCACTAATACGGTACTTCATTTGTTGGCTGTGGCTCACGAAGCCGGAGCGGATTTTAAGATGGACGACATTGACATGCTCTCCCGCAAGACCCCCTGCTTATGCAAGGTGGCTCCCAATACCCAAAAGTATCATGTACAAGACGTTAACCGTGCCGGTGGCATCATTGCCATCATGGATGAGCTTGCCAAGGGCGGATTGGTCGATACGAATGTCCGCCGTGTGGATGGAATGACGTTGGCAGAGGCAATCGACCGGTATAGTATTACCAGCTCTAATGTATGTAAAGAGGCAATCAAGAAATACTCCAGTGCGGCAGCCGGAAAGTTCAATCTGGTACTTGGTTCACAAAATGCGTCTTATAAGGAACTCGACACGGACCGTGCGACCGGTTGTATCCGTGATTTGGAACATGCATACAGCAAGGATGGCGGTCTGGCGGTTTTGAAGGGAAATATAGCTCAGGACGGTTGCGTTGTCAAGACTGCCGGTGTAGACGAGAGTATCTGGAAATTTACGGGGCCGGCGAAAGTCTTCGACTCACAAGATGCGGCTTGTGACGGTATTCTGGGTGGAAAGGTGGTCAGTGGAGACGTCGTCGTCATCACTCACGAAGGGCCGAAAGGTGGACCGGGTATGCAAGAGATGCTTTATCCTACTTCTTATATCAAATCCCGCCATCTGGGTAAGGAGTGTGCATTGATTACCGACGGGCGTTTCAGTGGTGGTACTTCCGGACTAAGTATCGGACATGTTTCTCCCGAAGCGGCTGCCGGTGGTAATATCGGCAAGATTAAGGATGGGGACATTATCGAAATTGATATACCGAACCGTTCTATCAATGTGAAGTTGACGGATGAAGAGCTTGCAGCACGCCCTATGACTCCGGTAACCCGCAACCGTGAAGTCTCCAAAGCATTGAAAGCATATGCCAGTATGGTGAGTTCCGCTGACAAAGGGGCTGTGAGGCTGATTGATTAAAAGCCCCCCTTTCCGAAAGCGAGGGGAGGAAAGAATGAAACAAATTTTTCAAGCTACTATTGAGCTTTTAAATATAATGAATAGATAAAGTATGGCTGATAATAATAAAAAGAGTAACTTTTCCTCCCTCTCCCAAGGAGAGGGTCGGGGTGAGGCTCTAATAACAGGCGCAGAAGCATTGATGCGCTCTCTGGAGCATCAGGGAGTAAAGACTATTTTCGGTTATCCGGGAGGGAGCATCATGCCGGTATTCGATGCCTTATACGACCACCGGAAGGAATTGAACCACATCTTGGTTCGCCATGAACAAGGAGCAACCCATGCGGCACAAGGCTTTGCACGTGTATCAGGCGAGGTTGGCGTTTGTCTGGTTACCAGTGGACCGGGTGCTACCAATACTATCACGGGCATTGCAGATGCCATGATTGACAGTACGCCTATCGTTGTCATTGCCGGCCAGGTAGGGACGAACTTCTTGGGTACGGATGCATTTCAGGAAGTGGACTTGGTAGGCATTACTCAGCCTATCACGAAATGGAGTTACCAGATTCGTCGTGCAGAAGATGTGGCCTGGGCAGTGGCACGTGCTTTCTATGTGGCAAAGAGCGGACGTCCGGGACCGGTCGTGCTGGATTTTGCTAAAAACGCCCAAGTGGAGAAAACAGAATATGCGCCTACTAAGGTGGACTATGTCCGTAGCTATCTTCCCGTTCCCGAAATGGAGCCGGAGGCCATACGGAAGGCTGCTGAATTAATAAATGGTGCGGAACGGCCTTTGGTGCTGGTAGGACAAGGCGTGGAGCTGGGAGAAGCCCAGCAAGAGCTTCGTGCTTTCATTGAGAAAGCCGGAATGCCTGCCGGATGCACTTTATTGGGACTTTCCGCATTACCTACGAACCATCCGTTGAACAAAGGAATGCTTGGTATGCACGGTAACCTGGGGCCCAATATCAATACCAATAAATGTGATGTCCTTATCGCCGTAGGCATGCGCTTTGATGACCGTGTGACGGGTAAATTGGAAACATATGCCAAGCAGGCGAAGATTATCCACTTTGATATTGACCCTGCCGAAATAGATAAGAATGTAAAGACCGATGTTGCTGTCCTGGGAGATTGCAAAGAGACACTGGCTGCCGTTACCCAATTGCTGGAACCCGCCAACCATCAGGAATGGATTGACAGTTTCCGGCAATACGAGGAAGTGGAAGAGGAAAAGGTAATCCGTCCGGAATTACATCCGGCAGGAAAAGCGCTAAGCATGGGTGAGGTGGTGCGTGCTGTGAGTGAGGCTACCCATAACGAGGCGATATTGGTGACTGATGTCGGCCAGAATCAGATGATGTCCGCCCGTTATTTCAAATACAGCAAGGAACGTAGCATTGTTACTTCCGGTGGCCTGGGTACTATGGGCTTCGGCCTTCCGGCAGCTATCGGTGCCACTTTTGGACGTCCGGACCGCACGGTATGCGTATTCATGGGAGACGGCGGCTTGCAGATGAACCTGCAGGAACTGGGTACCATCATGGAACAAAAGGCTCCGGTGAAGATGATTCTGTTGAACAATAACTTCTTGGGCAATGTTCGTCAATGGCAGGCGATGTTCTTCAATCGTCGTTATTCGTTTACTCCGATGATGAATCCGGATTATATGAAGATTGCTTCGGCATATGATATTCCTGCACGCAGGGTAATGACCCGCGAGGAGCTGGCAAAAGCGATTGACGAGATGATAGCGACCGACGGACCGTTCCTGCTCGAAGCTTGTGTGGAGGAAGAAGGAAATGTAATGCCGATGACACCTCCGGGCGGTTCGGTCAATCAGATGTTGTTGGAATGCTGAAGTCATGCGAAATTAAAGAATTTACTCTATCTATGGATAAAAAACTATATACAATCATTGTTCATTCGGAAAACTTTGCCGGTTTGCTGAATCAGGTGACGGCTGTGTTTACCCGCCGGCAGATAAACATCGAGAGTTTGAATGTATCGGCCTCCTCCATCAAGGGGGTACATAAATATACCATTACCGCTTGGACGGATAAGGATACCATTGAAAAGGTGACCAAGCAGATTACCAAGAAAATAGATGTGCTGCAAGCCCATTATTTCACGGATGATGAAATCTATCAGCACGAGATTGCCCTTTATAAAATAACGACCCCTACGCTGGAAGAAAAACCGGAGGTGTCCAAAGTAATCCGTAAGTACAATGCCCGTATTGTGGAGGTGAATGCTGTATTTGCCATTGTTGAGAAGAATGGCATGAGTGAGGAAATAACCAATCTTTATGAGGAGTTGCGCCAGTTGGATTGCGTACTTCAGTTCGTCCGTTCGGGTCGCGTAGCCATTACGACCAGCTGCTTTGAGCGTGTCAATGAATATCTGGCGGACCGTGAAGCAAAATATCGTCAAAGTAAACACCAGGAATCATGATGAGCGAGAACAATAAAATAGGTACCTACAAGTTTGTTGCCGAACCGTTTCATGTCGACTTTACCGGACGGCTGACAATGGGAGTATTGGGCAACCATTTGTTGAATTGTGCGGGTTTCCATGCCAGCGACCGCGGTTTTGGCATCGCGACTCTAAACGAGGACAATTATACTTGGGTATTGTCCCGTCTGGCTGTCGAACTGGATGAAATGCCTTATCAGTACGAAGATTTCTCCATTCAGACTTGGGTGGAGAATGTCTATCGCCTTTTTACAGACCGTAATTTCGCTATCATCGATAAGGAGGGTAAGAAGATTGGGTATGCACGTTCCGTTTGGGCGATGATTAGCATGAATACCCGTAAGCCGGCAGATTTGCTGGCTCTTCATAGTGGCAGCATTGTAGATTATGTTTGCGATGAGCCTTGCCCGATAGAAAAACCTTCGCGGATAAAGGTGGCCTCAAAGGAACCGGTTGCTGCTTTGGTAGCCAAATACAGTGATATTGACATTAACGGGCATGTGAACAGCATCCGTTACATCGAGCATATCCTTGATTTGTTCCCGATAGAGATGTATAAGGAGAAGCGCATCCGTCGTTTTGAGATGGCATATGTAGCCGAAAGCTATTATGGGGATGAGTTGACTTTGTTCATGGATGATGCCGGTGAGGGCGTTTACGATGTGGAGGTGAAAAAGAATGGCAGCGAAGTGGTCTGTCGCTCTAAAGTGATATTTACAGAGAAATAAATAAATTTATCAACGTTGGCGTAAGCCACAAATAAAAATTAAAACAAAAAATGGCACAATTGAATTTTGGCGGTGTTATTGAGAATGTAATGACCCGCGAAGAATTTCCTTTGGAAAAAGCACGTGAGATTTTGAAAGATGAAACAATTGCAGTAATCGGTTATGGCGTACAAGGCCCGGGCCAGGCTTGCAACTTGCGTGATAACGGTTTCAATGTGATTGTAGGACAACGTCCGGGTAAGACATACGAAAAGGCTGTGGCTGACGGATGGGTACCGGGTGAGACTTTGTTCGGCATCGAAGAGGCTTGTCAGAAAGGTACTATCATCATGTGTCTGTTGTCTGACGCAGCTGTAATGTCTGTATGGCCGACTATCAAACCTTATTTGACTCCCGGAAAGGCTCTTTACTTCTCTCATGGTTTTGCTATTACCTGGAACGACCGTACCGGCGTGGTTCCTCCTAAAGATATTGATGTTATTATGGTTGCTCCCAAAGGTTCCGGTACTTCACTTCGTACCATGTTCCTCGAGGGTCGTGGCTTGAACTCATCATATGCCGTCTATCAGGATGCTACGGGTAAGGCTTTTGACAAGACGATTGCACTGGGTATCGGCATCGGTTCGGGATATTTGTTCGAGACAACTTTCATCCGTGAAGCCACTTCCGACTTGACCGGTGAACGTGGTTCCTTGATGGGTGCTATCCAGGGATTACTGTTGGCTCAGTATGAGGTATTGCGCGAAAACGGCCATACTCCTTCTGAAGCATTCAATGAAACAGTGGAAGAGTTGACTCAATCTTTGATGCCATTGTTTGCCAAGAACGGTATGGACTGGATGTATGCCAACTGTTCTACTACGGCACAGCGTGGTGCGCTGGATTGGATGACCCCGTTCCATGATGCCATCAAGCCGGTTGTACAGAAATTGTATGCAAGTGTGAAGTCGGGCAACGAAGCTCAGATTTCTATCGACAGTAACTCCAAACCCGATTATCGTGAGAAGCTGAATGCAGAATTGAAAGCCTTGCGTGAAAGCGAAATGTGGCAGACAGCTGTTACGGTTCGTAAACTTCGTCCGGAAAACAATTAATCAGCTTTATATAAATAGGTGAAATACCCTCTTCGGTGTTACCGGAGGGGGTATTTCTTTATTATTGATTCCCTATATTTTGAATAAACTCCAATAGCTTCCGGTAAAAACCGTGATGTTTCAGCGTCTCTGCCTCTCCCAATATCACCAGCTTCATACGTGCCCGGGTGATGGCTACATTCATTCTCCTTAAATCATTCAGGAATCCTATCTGTCCTTGTTCGTTGGCACGGACAAGGCTGATGAAGATAACATCGCGCTCTTGCCCTTGGAAGCCATCCACCGTATTTACAGTGAACAAGCTGCGATAAGGCTTGAGTGAAGCGTCTGCCTTTATCTTGTTGCGGAGATATTGCACTTGTGCCTTGTAAGGGGAGATGATGCCGATGTCTATTTTTTCTTCCAGAATGCGGTTGCCACCGATACGGTTGATGTAGATTTTCAGTTCTGATAGGAGCAGGTCCGCTTCCGCCTTATTAATGCGCCCGAAAGTCTCTCCCACAAATTCTTCTTTGAAATCCATTTCGGAGGTGTCAATCCAGTGGATGGGGGTATCCCAGTCCAGGATGCCCCGGTAACGCACTTCGGAAGCGGCTTCCAACTCGCCATTATAAAACCATTGGGAAGGAAATTTCATGATTTCCTCGTGCATGCGGTATTGTACTTTCAGCAAAGAGACAACGGCAGGTTTGTTGGACACCACTTTCTCCATCAATGTTCGTTCCAGACCTCCACGGGCGGCTTCGTAGCATTTTATGGTGGGCGGAAGTTGGCAGTGGTCACCCGCCAATACCACGCGGTCTGCTTTTCGGATAGCTATCCAGCAGGCAGCTTCTAAGGCCTGGGCTGCTTCATCAATGAAAAGGGTGCCGAAACGGCGTCCGTTCAGCAGCCGGTGATTGCTGCTTACTAGCGTGGAGGCTATGACATGTGCCCCATCAAAAAGCTCTGCATTGATTTGTATTTCCAATGCGGTGGCGCGGTCGCGCAGGCGGCTCATACGGCTGCGTACTCCTTCGCGTTCGTCATAGCTGCCACGGCGGGCACGGCTGCCCAGTTCACGGAGATTTTTCCGGATGCTCCACAGCTCCGGATAAAGCGGATGGTTCTCGAAACGACGCTCGTAGGTAAAGGAAAGCATCTTGTCGTTGACACGGGTCGGATTGCCGATACGCAGGACATTGACGCCACGGTCCACAAGTTTTTCCGAAATCCAGTCGACGGCAGTATTGCTTTGGGCACATACCAGTACCTGCGGTTCCCGATGCAGGGTTTCGTAGATGGCTTCCACTAAGGTGGTCGTTTTTCCGGTTCCCGGAGGACCATGTACAATGGCCACGTCGCGGGCACACAGCACTTTGTTTACAGCTGTCTCCTGCGTGGAGTTCAGCCAGGGAAACCGTACGGGGTAGAGCTCTCGGAAACCGGCTTTCGAGGTTCCCAGCAATATGTCCCGCAATTCGGCCAGGCGGTTGCCTTTGGAGCGTAACGTATCTTCCAAGGCTTCGAACATGGTCCGATAGGATGTTTCGTCGAAATAAAGTTGCACGCCGAGGTTGTCCGTTTCCTGCACTTCCATAACGGCACCGGCTCCGGGCATTATCGCTACCATCCGTGTCTCGTCGGCATAGCTTACGGTAGCGGTGAAGTTCATATAGGTTATTTTTCCATCGGCAGACTGGCGGAAAAAACATACGGGACGGCCGAACTCAAAATTATGTTCTATATCGGTATTTTCTGTGTGTGTAATTTCTATTACTAATTGATTCAGTGAATTATAGTAACTTCGTCCCGGAGTGGCAGGATACCAGCAAAGTCCCCGTTTCACTTTCCGGGCAACCCCCATGTTTTCGGTTTGGCGTTTGAATTCCTCTTTTTCGTATTCGTATTCCATGCGCAGCAAAAGTTGCTGCTGTTGGAGGTGAATAATAGGACTATTTGAATCTTGTTCCTTCATGGTTGCAAAGGTAATCATTCTTCGCTTCCGACGGAAAAAATGCTTTATTTTGTTAAACTATTCAGCCTTTTTATTTGTTTATGATATTAATTTGTAATCTTTACAATAATGAAAAACTAAAAAATAGTGGTTATGGTATATGATTTAACGATGCTCAAAACGTTTTATGCCGCTTATTCGGAGAAGATAGAACGCGTACGGAACGTACTGCGGCGTCCGATGACTTTAGCAGAGAAAATTTTGTATGCTCATTTGTATGATGGGGATAAAGTGAAGAACTACAGACGGGGAGAAGACTATGTGAATTTCCGTCCCGACCGTGTGGCCATGCAGGATGCAACGGCTCAAATGGCCTTATTGCAATTTATGAATGCAGGCCGTGAGCAGGTTGCCGTGCCTTCCACTGTGCACTGTGACCATTTGATTCAAGCATATAAAGGTGCAAAAGAAGATGTTGCGACTGCTACGAAGACCAACGAGGAGGTCTATAATTTTCTCCGTGATGTTTCTTCCCGCTATGGCATAGGTTTTTGGCAGCCGGGAGCAGGCATTATTCACCAGGTGGTATTGGAGAACTACGCATTTCCGGGTGGAATGATGGTAGGCACGGACTCTCATACGCCCAATGCCGGAGGTTTGGGCATGGTGGCCATTGGTGTGGGTGGTGCCGATGCGGTGGATGTGATGACCGGCATGGAATGGGAACTGAAAATGCCGCGTCTGATAGGCGTACACTTGAAGGGTAAATTGAGTGGCTGGGTAGCTCCCAAAGACGTTATTCTGAAGTTGGCGGGTATTCTTACTGTAAAAGGGGGAACCAATGCCATCATTGAATATTTTGGACCGGGAACCGCTTCATTGTCTGCCACTGGAAAGGCTACCATCTGCAATATGGGGGCAGAGGTGGGGGCGACTACCTCCCTTTTCCCTTACGATGAGCGCATGGGTACTTATTTGAAGGCTACCGGACGTGAAGAAGTGGCAAAAATGGCTGCTTCCGTAGCTGCCGACCTTCGCGCCGACGACGAAGTGCTGGCAAATCCGGAAAAATATTACGACCGCATCATTGAAATAGACCTCTCGCTGTTGGAACCGTATATCAACGGGCCCTTTACGCCGGATGCAGCAACACCGATATCGAAATTTGCCGAGGTAGTGATAACCAATAACTATCCCCGCCGGATGGAAGTCGGCCTGATAGGGTCGTGTACCAATTCGTCCTATCAGGATTTGAGCCGCGCAGCCTCCCTTGCCCGGCAGGTAAAGGAAAAGAATTTGAAGGTTGCTTCTCCGCTGATTGTCAACCCCGGTTCGGAGCAGATACGTGCCACTGCTGAACGCGACGGCATGATTGCCGCTTTCGAAGATATTGGCGCAACGATAATGGCGAATGCCTGCGGACCTTGTATTGGCCAGTGGAAGCGCCATACTGATGACCCCGAACGCAAAAATTCCATCGTCACCTCTTTTAACCGTAATTTTGCCAAACGTGCCGATGGAAATCCCAACACTTTTGCTTACGTCGCTTCCCCGGAGATAACGATGGCGCTGACCATTGCCGGTGACCTTTGTTTCGACCCGTTGAGGGATACGCTGGTCAATGCCAAAGGAGAGGTTGTGAAACTGTCCGAACCGGTCGGTGAAGAACTGCCGGCACACGGGTTTATAGGAGGAAAGGAAGGATACATTGCTCCAGGCAAAGGACAGACGGAAATTACGGTCAATCCTCATTCACAGCGCTTGCAACTGCTGACTCCCTTCCCTGCCTGGGATGGCATGGACTTGCTGAATATGCCCTTATTGATTAAAGTGCAAGGGAAATGTACCACCGACCACATCTCTATGGCGGGGCCATGGCTCCGTTTCCGGGGACATTTGGAGAATATTTCGGACAATATGCTGATGGGGGCTGTCAATGCTTTCAATGGAGAGACGAACAAGGTTTGGAACCGCTCCACCAATACCTATGGAACAGTGTCAGGCACTGCGAAGCTGTATAAG
>ENA-UPSY01003474-UPSY01003474.1-human-gut-metagenome-genome-assembly--contig:-NODE-3474-length-11428-cov-6.765748_pt1 | contig 11428 bp, 7 predicted proteins | sample MGYA00250044_ERZ773365 | MGnify/ENA primary metagenome ERZ773365 (study PRJEB29103, sample SAMN06111932) | human gut metagenome | biome: human gut; feature: ankylosing spondylitis patient; material...
ATGTCTGTTAATTTCTGATCTACCCATTCTCCGCTCTGATCACTCATCAGTCCGGCAATCGGCATTGGCATGCTCTCGATCACTTTTCCTTCCTTCACAAGAACAATACCACCTTCCTGCTCGATCAGACTGTTCACGGCAAATTCCATCTCTTCATCATTAACTCCAACAACAATGATGTTATGAGAATCGTGAGCCACTGAAAGTGCTACAGCACCTTCTTTGATTCCGTATCCTTTCAGGAATCCACAAGCTACATTTCCTGTTCCCTGATGACGCTCAACAACAGCTACTTTTACAAGATCAACTTCTGGATTTCTTACGAACTCTCCATTTGCATCCAACTCAATCTCTGCTGTATCTTTCGCTGTTACAACTCCACCCGGAAGAATCTTGATTACATTTACTTTGTTTGATTTCAGGTTCATTTTAAATTTCTCTTTGGAGAAATCTTTTACGATCACACTTCCCTTAACGGAAGAAATATCACATTTTTTGATCTCCGGCAGATATTTTCCTTCTTCTGCCACCAGAGCACCTTCTACAAATACACGGTTCACATGGAAATCTTTCAGATCATCCAGAAGAACAACATCCCCACGGTATCCCGGTGCAATTGCTCCTCTGTCTTTCAGGTCAAAGCATTCTGCTGCGTTAAGTGTTGCCATACGAATTGCTGTCACAGGATCAAGACCTTCCTCTACACAGATACGCAGATGATTATCAAGATGTCCTTCGTGAAGGATTGTCTTCGGCTGACGGTCATCAGAACAGAGCAGGCATCTTCTGCTGTTCTCTGCTGTCACACCTTTAAGCAGTGTTCGAAGGTTATGGCATGCTGATCCCTGACGAAGCAAAATGTACATTCCTCTCTCCAATCGATCACTCATCTCTTCTACGGTAGAACATTCATGATCAGCTGCGATTCTTGCTGCCGCATATGCATTCAATTCTTTCCCTGTGATTCCTGGTCCATGTCCATCAATAAATTTGCCTTCCTGTTTTGCTACAATGATCTTATCCAGATCACTGTCTGCCGCATTGATCACACCCGGGAAATTCATGAACTCACCAAGTCCGGCAATTCCTTCTCTTGTAATTGGCTCTTTCATTGCTTCTGCATCGATCACCGCACCTGAGTGCTCGAATGGTGTAGCCGGTACACAGGATGGGAGCTCATATTTCACATCAAGCACTGTGTTCTCAGCTGCTTTCATCATATAGTCCAGACCAGCGATTCCACATACATTTACGATCTCATGTGGGTCTGCCATAATTGTTGTTCCTCCATGTGGAACTAACAGGCGTCCAATCTCTTCAGGACTTACATAAGAAGATTCAATATGGATGTGGCTGTCGATAAATCCTGGCGCTGCATATCTTCCTTCTGCATCAATCACTTTCACGCCTTCATACTCACCGATACCTGCAATCTGATTACCTGAAAATGCAATGTCTCCTTCCTGGATCTTTCCTGAAAATACGTTTACAATCTTACAATTTTTGATCACCAGATCTGCCGGAACTCTTCCTGCAGCTGTATCAATAAGTTTCTTTAATTCCACCTTCATTGTTGCTACGTCTTTCACATCAGAAATCCTCCTCTTTATTTTTCGTCTGAATCCTCTTTACTTTTAAATGGAATCACTTCGCATTCATTTGAAGCTTCTTCGTCTGAATCTTCTTCGTCATCTTCTTCCTCATCTTCTTCCTCAAGAAAGCTTTTGATTTTTGATAAACAAATTTTGATTTTCCTGAACGAATTTTCACTCTTTACATCGGTTTCATCTTTCTCTGCATCCGGCACAAAATTCTCTGATGACTGTTCCTCTGTGTCCTCTGTAATCACAGGCATCGCGATTGTCTCACCCAAAGCTTCGGACTCTTCTGAGCTATCTCTGTTTTCGGTCACTGACTCTGTTTCAGTCGCCGCACTTATTTCTGTAACTCCTTCTGTCTCAGCCGTTTCATTTATTTCAGATGTTACTTCTGTCTCAGCTTCTTCTGTAGTTGCATCTGTCTCAACTGCTCCTTCTGCTTCTGTAGTCAGATCTGCATCCGTCTCCTCTTCTGTTATGTCCGTTCCAGCAATTCCTTCTAACAGCGCATCAACCGTCTTCTCTTCCTCAGTCACTTCTTCCGCTTCAGGCTCCGGCTTCGGTTCACACGGCATCCCCACTGTAAAGCAGCTTCCGGATCCCAGGATACTTTCTGCATCCACCCATCCATCATGTACTTCAGCAATCCATTTTACAACAGAAAGTCCCAGTCCAAAATGACCTTCTCCGGCACCTAAAGGATCTCCTCTGAAAAACCGATCCCATACGTGTGGCAGATCCGTCTCCGAAATTCCAATTCCCGCATCTGCAATCTTACAGCTAAACTCACTGCCTTTGCTTTCAACAACAACTTTGATCAGTCCAATCTCTCGACTATAATCAATGGAATTCTCCAGCAGATTTAACAGCATCTTCCGATAACAATTCTCATCCACTTCTGCGTAAATCTCCGGTTCAATCTCATATTCTATCTGCACCGGTTCATCTGCTTCCTGAAGTCTGCTGATCTGACCTTCTATAATTCCTGTTGTCAGTTCACTGATATTCATGCGTTTTTTATAAGCCGGCTGGCATCCCTGATCTGCCTTTGCAAAAAATGAGACTTCCTGAATAAAATCTGAAAGAATCTGTGCCTTCTTCTGCACCAGTTCAATCTGCCAGCGCTGACGCTGGGACAGTCGCCAGTCGCCAAGGCACCATGCGCTTCGTGTAAGAATCACACTGACCGGCATCCACATCTCCTGTACAACATTTTCTGCAAAATGTCCCTCCTCGCGCACATCCTCAAGTAATTCATTCAATGTCAGCTGCAGTCTCTCCAATTCCGCATCAGATTCTTCCAATTCCAACTGTCTGGAGAAATCTTTTGTTCTACAGATTTCCGCCGCTGACTCTGCCAGGTCTGCAGTCCGTTTCAGAACCTCTCTTACCAGAAAGTATCCAATTGCAAGAGATGCGATGAAAACGATTGGAAGTACCACCTTCGCCATCGCTTTTGCTGACTGCGCATCTGTTCCACTTATCACTGTAGCAAGAAACAACGCAATGCCTGTTGCCACGAATATGCACCCTGTATATTTTAGTGTTAATTTTATTTTCAAAGATATTTTTTTCATTCGTACTCCTCCAATGGAATCTCTGACATTCCAAATTAGATTATAGCACATTTTAAAACAGTATGTTGTGAAATTCTTCTTAAATAAAAAGTTTTTATTATGCTTTTCCGCCTTGTATTTCTCTCTGATTTGCCCTATCCTAAAAAGTAAATATATCAGCAAAAAAAGATTTTTAAAACAATTTGAAAGAAGGAAATATCTATGAACAATTCAGTTTCTCAAGAACTATTAAAATTTCTTCAAAAGAGTCCCACAGCATTTCATGCAGTTCAACAGATGAAATCAGAGCTTCTTGCAGTTGATTTTACTGAACTAAAGGAAAATCAGCGTTGGAATATAGAATGCGGCAAACACTATTTTGTTACACGAAATGACTCTTCCCTGATTGCGTTTACAATTCCGGAAAATGGTATTGATAAGATGCACATTCTGACAAGTCATAGTGATTCTCCGACCTTCAAAATCAAAGAGAATCCGGAGATCGAAGTAGAAAAACATTATGTGAAATTAAATGTAGAAAAATATGGTGGCATGCTCTGTGCACCCTGGTTTGACCGTCCGCTCTCTGTTGCCGGACGCATTATAATAAAAGATAAGACAAACGGACAATTCACAAGCAAACTCGTCAATATTGACCGGGATCTTGTTATGATCCCGAATCTCGCGATTCACATGAACCGTGAGATCAATAGCGGTTACAACTACAACGCCCAGAAAGATCTTCTCCCACTTTATGGCTGTGGTTCTCCTAAAGGAACTTTTATGGAACAGATTGCTGAAGCTGCCGGGGTAGAAAAAGATGAAATTCTCGGTCATGATCTATTCCTTTATAACCGACAGGAAGGTTCCATCTGGGGAGCTTCCAAAGAGTTCATCTCCAGTGGCAGACTTGATGACCTGCAGTGTGCCTTCGCATCACTTCAAGGTTTTCTTTCCGGTGAGAAAAGAGACTGTATGGCTGTACACTGTGTTCTTGATAATGAAGAAGTTGGAAGCGGTACGAAACAGGGTGCCGCATCCACATTCCTTTTTGACACACTGATCCGTGTTCACGAAGCACTTGGATATGATGGAGAAGATTATCGTGTTCATCTTGCAGACAGCTTTATGATCTCTGCGGATAATGCTCATGCGGTTCATCCAAACTATACAGAGAAAGCAGATCCGACAAACCGCCCTTACCTGAACGAAGGAATCGTGTTGAAATTCAATGCAAACCAGAAGTACTGTACGGACGCCGTATCTGCTGCCATGTTCCGCGACCTATGTAAGCGGGCAGATGTTCCGGTTCAGACATTCACCAACCGTTCTGATATGGCCGGTGGCTCTACCCTTGGAAATATTTCCAACACTCAGGTTGCGCTCAATACCGTTGACATCGGACTTCCGCAATTGGCAATGCATTCCCCTTATGAGACTGCAGGTGTGAAAGATACTGAGTATCTGGTACGAGCTGCAAAAGAATTCTTCTGCTAGTAAAAGAAGGAGCAGGGATTTCATTATGACGAAATCCCTGCTCTTTATTTTTTACAAATGCCTTCTCAACGCCTCTACATAATAAGATGCATAACGACTGAAAATAATATTTTTCTTTTTAATAATACCGATCCTCATCGTTTTATCAACATCTAATGGCTTCGCTATAATACTGCTTCCATTTAATTTTTGGTCGATCACACCACTGCTTACTGTGAATCCGTTTAATCCGATCACCAGGTTAAATAAGGTTGCCCTGTCTCTTACCTGTATACTCTTCGGGAAATCAAGCATGCTTATAAATTCCTCTGAAAAATAAAACGAATTATTATTTCCCTGTTCATAAACAAGATACGGATATGGTCGTAAATCTTCCATGGAAATCATTTCTTTTTCTGCCAGTGGATGATCTTTACAGATAAATACATGCGGTTCTGCAACAAACATTTCCTCAAATTTCAACTGATTATTCTTTATCAGCTTCAGAATCACATCTTCATTGTGTTCCGAAAGATAAAGAACTCCAATCTCGCTTTTTCCGCTCGCCACATCTTCAATGATCTCGCCCGTCTGTGTCTCTCTTATAATAAAACTATACTGGTCTGCATCATATTCTTTGATCAGATCAACAAAAGCATTTACCGCAAACGAATAATGCTGGCAAGACACAGAAAACTTCGGTGTTCTTCTCTCTCCATTTCCAAAATGTTCTTTCATATTGTCAGCCTGCTCTAGAAGCATCCTTGCAAAGGACAATAGCTCTTCGCCTTCTCTTGTAACAGTAACGCCTTTGTTAGACCTTGTAAATGCAGTCACTCCCATCTCTTTTTCAAGATTATGAATTGCTGCACTAAGCGACGGCTGTGAAATAAAAAGCTTTTCTGCAGCCTCCGTAATATTCCCACAATCCGCAACCGTAACTAAATAGGTTAATTGCTGTAATGTCATGTTCGCTCACTCCTCCTGCTTATTGAAACTGATATCCGGGCTTATCATAAAAGTATTCCCCATAACCATGTTGAGACAAATGGCTGTAAAAAAAACATAATAACACCTACTGAACCACAGATCAAATAAAAATCATTAATTTTTGAATCTGATAAAGTGCGCTTTGTAAAGTTTTCTGTCACAAAGCGTACGATAAGGTAGCCGATCAAAGTACCGATGCTATTTGTAATGATATCATCTATATCAGTTGCTCTGCCAGTAAAAAGTTGAGAAATCTCAATAAAAGACGTTGCAACAATTCCGGCCAGGGCAACACTTTTTATACTTCTGAACTCTTTCCATAACATTGGTAAAAAGAAACCAAACGGAACGAACAAAAGTACGTTCAAACACGCATTAACAATATCTGACAACATATAAATAAACGGAATCAGACTCACTGTAAACTCTATTTGCAACATCGTAATATTCGGGAATCCCACTAATGCTAATACTACTGCCAGATAAAATCCAAATATCATATAAACCATCGTTCGTTTCCAGCTCTGAAAGAAAATCTTCTCATATATGCACCAAAGCGGAATTATAAAAACTGCGGCTGCAACAAGTTCAATCAGGGCGTTGTATATTCTACTCATTTTCCCCTCCATGAATTATATTTTACACAACTCATAGTCTATCATATCCGGCCTGGTTACAGTAGATTTAGACTTCTTAATTAAGTTTAATTTTTCATTAAGATAAAAACTATATATAGGACACAAAATTATAGAACCACAAAGCAACATATGATATACTAGCAATGTTACCGCCTCCTATACTGGTACAGAACGGAGGTGTTCACCATGGATTTAGCATTATCTTTTATTGTCGCTGTTGCGGCTGGTGTAGTTTGCCACTACATCATCAAATGGTTAGATGGCGACAAATAGCCGGTAACTAGCCTGTGGATTCAAACCTTTCCACACAAGAATTAGGAATAGAAAAACCCTCGGATGGCACTCCGAGGGTTTTTCGTTGCTGTTCACTATGGAATAGCATTATCTTTTTGCCTACTGGCATTATAGCATATGCAATTTAACAATACAATATGCAATTTTAATAGAAAGTGGGTATGTCCTTGCTTTTCTTGTCTTTTCATGCTATACTATCACCCGTTACAAAACCCTAAAAAACCAAGGTCTTACAAGGGTTTCGCCGATTTCCGGCGTAAGGTCATATACTTACTGTATATGCCTTCCGCGGCATTCGTCAAATGTCCATGCAAGCATGGCCGCCTGACTCATTGCTGCGCGAAAATGAATCGAGTGTTCGTGACCTTCCACTCGTAAAACAAAACTAAAGGAGAACTGAATAATGAAAAACTCAAGTAACAAAGTGCTTTACCTGGCACAGGCAGCTATGATCGCTGCCATCTATGTCGTACTGACTGTTGTCGGTGCATCACTGGCTTTTGGAGAGGTGCAGATCCGTTTTGCGGAAGCACTGACAATCCTCCCGGTATTTACTCCGGCTGCAATCCCTGGATTGTTTGTAGGATGCCTCATCGGAAACACACTTGGAGGTGCAATCCTGCCTGACATTATCTTCGGCAGCCTTGCAACACTGATCGGTGCCATCTTTACATGGTCTTTAAGAAACAAGAGCAAGTTCCTTGCCCCTGTTCCTCCGGTTGTTGCCAACATCATTGTGGTTCCGTTTGTATTAAAATATGCTTATATGGTTCCGCTTCCGATTCCTTTCATGATGCTGACAGTTGGTATCGGAGAAGTAATTTCCGCCGGTGTGCTTGGTCTGATTCTTTACGGAGCACTCAACAAATATAAAGGAATTATCTTTAAGAAAGCTTTATAGATTTTTCTTATGCAACCTAAAAACGACAGGATCTTCATTTGAACTATTGAAGAACCTGTCGTTTTTATTCCATATTCTATTTGATATAACCAATAAATGTATTTCCGCTTCCGGAAACCATTCCTTCCATCTCACTGATGGAAACTGTCTGTGACTCTCCATTTTCAGGATCGATATAAGTAATATCATTCTTCGTATATCCTGTCAGAAGAATTGCATGATCTGCACTTGTAAGTGCAATCACCGGACATCCTCTATTGATCACGTAGAGTACCTGATCCAGCGTACATCCTGTCAGATCTACTTTCTGAGCATCATATGTCTTCATATAACGCTCACATGCTTCAAGTGATGTCTCTTCTCCTTCTTTCGAAAGAGCAACATCCTCTATCGAATACGCAAGATCTCGATTGCCTTTTTCCCAGACATATTTCTGGTCAGAAGAGATCACAACTCCTGAAATCTGCTGTGCTTTCTGAATTGCATAAGAAGCTTTATCATAAATTCCTGCCAGTTCACCAACACCATAAACATAGTATTTCACACTTTCGCTGTTATCAGCAAGAACCATCTCAAGTTCATTCTTTGATGCCAGCTGATTCGGCCGGATCACTTTCACGCTCTTCTCTCCTGCTCCCTCTGCAAATGTAATCCGCATCTGTTTTTCCATCAGTGCTGTTGTGTATACTTCTGTTTTAATCGCCGTATCTTTGCGTTCCTCATTATTCGTAATAAACTCCTGTGAAGTAACGTTGTAAATATCCCCGCTTTTCTCTACACGATTCAGTGTTACCATATTGTCATCGATTAAAATATCAGAAATATAAATGCCTTTATCAACAAAGGAATAGCTGGCAACTTTTTTGTTCTTAGAATTACGGATTTCCAGTTCATACATTGGAGTGATCGATTCTCCGGAAGCTTTCTTTCCTGCGTCCTCGGATTTCATTTTTCCATAAATAAAGTCACCATTGACAAATCCAAGTGGACTAATTTTTTCTCCGCTTGCTGCCTCAACAGTATTCGTCTCCAGACTGCTTAGATTCATTACCTGAATCACTGTTCCGCCACTCTTATCTCCTTCTGACTGATATGCCATCAGATGTCCATCATCAGAAACCGCATATTGTCCTTCTTTAAGATTCTCTGCAAGTGTTGTCTGTTTATTCTTTTTCAAATCTACCTGATACAAAGTTCCGTCTGCCAAAACATATAACTGCTCTTCCGCATGATTATAATAAACCATCTTGCCAAGCTCATCCGCTGCGATTGCATAGGACTTCTTACTTGGTATAAATGCTTTCTCCTGGATCAGATTTCTCTCAACATCAAAATAATAGATTCCGACACCGACTTCTCCTTCGTGTTCGCCACGATTCATATATCCATACACAGCAAATGCAAGATTACCACTGTTGTCCATACTGATGATACGAACTGCATGTTGATCATTCAGATTCCTTTCATCTGTCGTATCTGCATCTGCAAATCCGAAAATATTTAATAATTCATTCGAACTCTTATTGTACATCCAAAGGTTTCTGGACTCCACAAATGCTGCAATCGTTTCTTTCTCATTTGTCTCATACGGAACATCTGAAGGTGTAACGCCGAGCAGAATTCCGTTTTCATCGATCACGCTTCTGTTCTCACTGAATACTTCCTGCATATCACGATTGTAATCCAACAGGTAAATTGTAGTCCCTGCGATTCTCACACGGAAAAATTCTTTAATGTCATAAACTGCATTCTCACCGGTATCATCCACGCAGGAAACTCTGTAATTCGCAAGGAGAGATGTATACACACTATTACTTTCCTTTATGCTCCACCGCACATCACCAAGCAACTGTGGCTGCATAGTTCCCCACTGAATATGAGAAATATCTGAATGGATATTGACTGTCTGATAAGTTGTATTGTCACTTTCATCTCCAGGTTCCAAGTAAATATTCAATGAATCTACATCCGTCTTATTAAATGCTTTCGTATGAAAATCCTGTGCAAATGTAAGACATTGTGATGCTGTAATATCATCTGCTTTCTCAATTCTGGTATAGAAATTAACTTTCCTTGTCTCTTTCTCCTCACCGATTACAAGCGAAACCTGAAGTACTGCCTCCTGGATTTTATCTCCAAGTGATTTCCTCAGCTTTAATGTGACATCTTCGCTTTCTGCAGACTTTAGAGTTCCTTTATCATATGTCTCTGTTCCATCCAGAGAATATACACTGTAACTGATCTCACGGATCTGGTTATCATTTTTCTCAATCTGCATCTTCAGTGTACCATCACTCTCTAATGGTGTAATGGTATCTCGCATTGCGGCAATATCCATATCATCTACATAACCAGACAACGCATTTATCTTCTGTCCCCCCATCATAAATGAGACTCTAGGTAACGTGGCATCTCCCATATCCACAACCTGATCATCATTTCCACGGTTCAGTATCACATTACTGATCACCAGCACAGCCGCAAAAAGAACAACCAGTGCGGCAATCTTTATTACCCTTTTTTTCATTATTTATCTCCCTTTTGCTCTGCCAGAAGCATACCTAATGTTGGCTGAATCTTCAAAAATCTTTCACAATCTTCTGCCTCTTTTCTGCTCTTTGCTGCAAGACTCCCCTTTTTCACTGCACGCAGCAGAATATTCTTCGGCGTATGCTCCATATCAATAAATTCTAATACCTGAGTTTCATATCCCTCGCTTTCCAGACACTTTGCTCTAAGTCCATCTGTCACAAGTGTTGCAAAACGCTCTCGCAACAATCCATAATCCATAATTGGTCCGAGCACTTCTTCCATGGAAGCTAGTTGATCTCCCAGCATTTCTGAAACTTCCATAACTTCCGTCTTCGATTTCATCTTGCCTGAATGCAGATTTCTCTGCTTTTCAAGCTGCTTGTTCACCTCATGCTGACAACATGGAACAGACAAAATCACTTTCGCATTCCAGCCAACCGCTTTCGCAAGTGCATAATCTGTAGCTGTATCACACGCATGAAGCGTCACAACCATGTCAACCTGATCCACACCTTCATAATCCGCAATATCTCCAACAAGGAATGTCAACTTCTCATACCCATACTTCTTTGCCAGTTCATTACAATGCAGAATCACATCCGTCTTCAGATCTAATCCGATAATACGAATATCATACCCTTTCAACTCGTGTAAATAATAATACATTGCAAATGTAAGATATGATTTTCCACATCCAAAGTCCAGAAGTGTAAGCTCTCTGTCCTTGTCAAGCTGCGGCAGAATGTCCTCAACAAACTCCAGGAAACGATTAATCTGACGGAACTTATCCATCTTCGTCCGCACAATCTTTCCATCCTGTGTCATAACTCCAAGATCCTGAAGAAACGGAACCACAATCCCTTCCTCCAGAATATATTTTTTCTTCCTGTTATGAGACAGATCTGCCGCCTTCGCCTGCACCTTCTTGCGCTTTCTCTTAATCGTTGCTTTCCCTTTCTTACTGAGCAATACCGTGATATCCTCACTCACCGTCTCAACCTGAACCTGACGAAACTCTTCCAACAATTTCGCAAGCTCATCCTTCGTCTCTTCCACTGTCAGATTCTTATGAAATGCCTGCGTCTTTGTAAAAGACTCCAACTGAAACAAAAGCTCCCCCTTCTGTTCCATCGGTCGAAGCTTTGCCTTAACTACATTATCCTTTACTCTTGGGTTACTAAACACCGCACGAATAAACTCTCTATTCAAAATCCCAGCTAAAAACTGTATGATTTCTTCCATATAAATGACCTCTTTTTCTTCTATAATAAAGTAGAATCTTGAAAGACTCTTCTTACTATTTTGCAGAATAAAAAGGGAGATGTCAAGGGATATAGGGGACGAAAACTGAAAATATTATTTTAGGAAGTCGCTTGTTAGAAGGATGGTACAGGAACGCCGACTCAGGGTTACGCATACTGTTCATACTAGGAAAAACAACAG
>ENA-UPSY01003475-UPSY01003475.1-human-gut-metagenome-genome-assembly--contig:-NODE-3475-length-11417-cov-93.480952_pt1 | contig 11417 bp, 24 predicted proteins | sample MGYA00250044_ERZ773365 | MGnify/ENA primary metagenome ERZ773365 (study PRJEB29103, sample SAMN06111932) | human gut metagenome | biome: human gut; feature: ankylosing spondylitis patient; material...
TACGCCAGCACGTCCACCGTGTTCTCTTCCTTTTTTTTCTCGCACTTTTCCACAATGTCGGCATTCGCCCGTACAAGGTTCTTGACGGTCGTTGCGGACACGCCGTTGATTTTTGCTGTGGCGCAATAGTTGTTCGTCTGCACATAGTCCGCCAGTATTTTCTTTTTCTGCCGATCTGTCAGACGCGCAGCCATTGTCACCACCTCGCACCTTTATTTGCTACCAGCCCCCACCCCTTGGCTACAGTAACAGTCTTTCCCCACCCATGCGGCCTTCTGGAAGCTCTCAAACATGGGTTACACAGTTTGCCAGCAGGTGGCAATGTCTTTTCCACAGCTCACTTCTGAGCGGTATAGCCGCACTTCCGGGCAGGCGCTATGCCATTTGCCCACGGCAGCGGCTCTCCGCTTTTGGTGCGGCATTGCAGTCCTGCCCTGCTTTAGCGCTTCAGGGAAAGTCCCCGTCACTCGCTGTGGTCTCCCCTTACGGGGCGCCTATGCCGCATATATGCCCGGTTTCCACGGTTGCCCCACTTGTTTATACTCCGTTGGTGACTCCGTTTAGAGTTTGGCGCAGGCGGCTGGACTCGAACCAGCGACCAAGGGCATTCAATCGCATATCCCTTCGTGCGATAAAGCTCTACCGACTGAGCTACACCTGCATATATAGGTGCCGTGTGGGAGGTGCGACCTCCCGCCCCTGATCTTGGGGTGCAACGAGCGCACGGCATATAACAACAGCCCGCAGGTTTCCCTACAGGCTGTTTATACCGGTATGACCTTTCGGTGCCAGAAGGTGCGCCCAATACCGGCGGCGCATAAGATGGAGGAAACGGGTTGAGTGGAAAGACGGGTGGATGACTATTCCTTATCATCCACTGTACCTATTGTAGCACATCATTAGGTGGAATTTGTGCCAACTTTCTCTGCAAAACCACAATATATGGCTATGTCATAGAGAAATTGCTCTTTCCGGCGGCTGAATGTCCGCTCACTTATCCCCGGCACGATAATCTTGTTGCGGGAATACTTATGCTTGCCCTGACAGTTGCGCATGATCCCCTGTGTAAGCTGTTTACGGATGCTCTCACTCTCCAAATCCCGCCCGCAACGGTCTATGGCGTATTCAACAGCCCGCATTTTCTTAGTTTCCGGCCAGTTTTCTATGGCGGCAAGCTGCTCCGCCTTGCTTTCTGCCGGTCTACCAATGCCGGGGGAGCGGGGCATACCCTCTGTTGCACTGTTCCCGCCGCTCAGTATCTCGCTCCGTGCATCGTTGTACGCCTGTACTCGCCGTGGATAACCTCTGACATAGGCAATGCACTCAAGCCGCACATCATACGGCAGCGTTTGTTTTCGGCTCATGCCAGCCTCCTTACTCTGCGTTGTTAATTAGTTTGTAGTCGCTCCGCAGAGCGTCCGCAATATCCTTCTTGGTCACATAGCCGCTGTTTTTTGCGTCCACCAGCTCCACAAGGCATTTTTGCAGATACTCAACACTCATAGTGTCGTGGCTGTCCGGCGTTTCCTCCAACACGTGGAATCCAAATTTTGTAAGCAGCACTTCGGATACCAAATCCATATTCTGCTTTGTCCCTATCAGCTTTCCCTGCTGGTACGCCCTCATGGGGTTGTTGGGTAGGGTTTTGCCGTCAATCCTCATTTCCGTCCCTCCTTGATCTTGTCCATCAGAAGCAGCCGCACAGCTTGGCATAAAGCATATACAAGGCTATTCTGCCAAATGCTCCGCTGCTCCTTAATGCGGCACATACCGTTCTCTATCTCCTCTAATGCTTCCAGCATTGCGTCCTTATTCGCCATCGCTTGCCCTCCACGGAGTATCCACGCATTCAGTGTGGACAATCTCCATCTCGATCGCCCACAGTAGGTTCCACGCCGCAGCTACAAGGTGCGGCTCATCCACATAGCCCGCCAGATATTTCGCCGCATGGCGAATAGCGGAATCTAACAAACTGTGGGTTGGGATCCCTTTATCGACATTATGCTCCCCGTATTTCAAAGCGCCCGCCTCGCAGTGCTTCGACACTTCCATGATAGCCGACCAAGGGAGCAAATCCATCCGTCCCTTGCCCGTGTGCATATCCCGGAGTGCTCCGCTTGGAAACTTGGTTCTTTCTCCGCTGTCTTTAATCATAGTCCCTCCGTTCTCCGTAACTGCAAAAATCATCTGAATCTGTGGAAATCCACGGATAATCCTGCTCCATCGGGCATTCTCCCGTTCCAAGTTTTTTACAGTCTTTGCACCGCACCACCGGCACAGCGTCCACGGTGGGAATTTCAAAAAGAAATTTCGTGTCCGCACAAGCCGGTTCGGTCTTGCAACGCTTCCTGAGCTCCTCCGGACAATCTCTGCAACTGTCGGCAATCAGCGCATCCGCATCAATCAGACGCATTTGCAGCCCCTCCTTCCATTTTTTCTCCACAGTTAGGGCAGTAATTCCAATCCCCAATATCGAAAAAGGTAAAGTCTCGCTTTACCATAATGCCGCACTTCGGGCATTTGATGTAGTCATGATCTTCAATCCATCGCATTTTCATCCCATCGATCACTGGCATAACCGTCACTTTATTCGCCTCCGTCCATCTTCGCCCCGCAGTTGGGGCAGTAAGGCTTGCCGTACTCTTTCGAGAAGTTCCGGCAGCGGGTGCATTGCTCCTCATAATTCCCCGTTTCCAGATTGACCCGGCACGTGCCCCACCGCCCATGCACCACCTGGGCCACATCGGCGGCGGGCATTCCCGCAATGATTGTACGCACTCCGAGTGAAAATACTTTTTCAACAATGCTGTGTTCGCCTAACCCCAGTCGATCAAATTCGGCGAACAACGCTTCCCTGTCTATGTATTCAGCCATTGTCGTTCTCCTCCCCATTGAACCACTTCCGCAGTTCGTGAGCGCACGAAACACACAGTTCGTAGTCGTTGTCGTTTATGTCGTTTTTAACTCGCCGCATACCGGCATAGGTGACGGAGTTGAACGGATTGATCTCCGCTCCGCAACGGTCACACACTCTCTTTGTCGCCATTGTCCAGTCCCTCCTTACATCCCAAGCCGTGCTTCGATTTCCCGCAGTGCATAGCCGATTTCGATGATCGTTTCCTTGATAGTAGTCCTCTCTCTGACAGCCGGTTCGGTTGCAGGATTGGCGATTGCTCTATTTTCCTTGTAACAAGCTTCCATGTTTATTTCTCCTTTCACAGTTCCGTGATGTCTGTGGTGTTGTTCCACATAGGCGTTTGCCTCTTTTAGCGTCATCGGGCATATCTCAAGCGTCCTTCATCGCCTCCAATGCTTTCTCCGCCTCCTCGCTTACCGCAGTAATTCTCCCATGTTTCACCAGATCACAGAACACATTGTAACCCATGTAAAATACAATTCCGCAACTGCTGCAATAGCGAATTGCAAGCTCTACATCCTTCATAAGTCGCGGACTGTCGATGTTTTCCTTGCATAGCAAAGTGCGCCCACTGGTAAATGGCAGCACCACCACGCGCCCGTCCTTTTCGGCATCGGCCAGTTCGCGCAGGCGGGTATAGCTGCAAAGGCTTTCCAAATCAGCAAGACGCATGAGCTTCAGCGCGATCTCGTCCGCCTTATCTTTCGGCAGAACTTCTTCCGGCTCAAGCCCCGTGTCCTCGTAGGCGGCAAGGCGTTCAACTAGGCAGTCAAACGATGGGCAATCTATGCAATCCATGTCCACATTGCAGCTACCAGAACACTTCATGTAATGGTCCGTGCCAAGATAGTGCTTTTCAGTCAGTCGTTCCATCACTCCACCTCCTGCATCCAGAACTCTCGCCGACAATCACTACAATCTGTTAAACATATACACTTGTACTTCTCAGGTGTATCACCACCCACAAAGGAGGGACAAATACGAAGAACACCATCTTTATCCAGTACAGCATTAGGATATTGTTTCAGAAACACGCTCTGCCGCGTCTTGCGCGGGTGGGCAGCAGACCATTGCTCGACGATCTGAACAAGCCTTTCGGCGTCATTCAACTCCCCTATTGTGCCGCATATCACACCATGTGCAGGGCACTCGGCACACTCACGAAAATGCTTACACATCCGGTTTCGCTCCCGGATAAACTTCACAGCATCCATGTCTATACTCCTTCCCGCCCCGCCTCCGGGGCCTCCCCTCTTACCATCTGCCAGCACCGGCGGAACCACACCATCCACGCCACGCAGCCGGGCCATTGCCGCCCGCCCATCCTCTGGCTGCAGCTGCCCAGATCCTTCGATCGCTTCCGGCAGGCCCCGCAGGGGAGCCTGTCCGGGCAATCCTTCACACAGGGGCTTTTCATCCGGCCCACCTCACGATCTTTTCTCGCACTCCCCACCGCAAGGCGTCCTCGTGGCTATCAAAGTAAAGGTCAATGCGGTTGCCGCTAATTGCGCCGCCCACATCCTGTGCTATGTAGATATGCCCGTCAATCTCAACCTCCGTCCCCATCGGGATAACATCCGGGTCCGTGGCGATGGTCACGCCCTGTGTTGCTTTCGCTCCTGTGGCTGTATAGCCGTTTGAATACGCTCCACAGCATTTTTCGCAGGGGCAGTATGCTGTCACGGTCATGGTGCTTTCGTGCGTGTAGGCGGCTTTCTGTGGCGTTTCTTGGCGGATTACTTCCGCCACCAGCGGGGAAACAGGTTCTTGCTCCTCCACATATTCCGCTTCTGCGGCAAGTAGCTCCACCCACAATATCCCGGCGGCAATCAGAATCCCAAGGGCCGCACCTCCGACAACTGTAAATATGCTCTTTCTGCTCATTTTCTTCCTCTCCCGTATACCATCCATTGCATAGATACCCCAAGCGCATCACAGATATGTGCCAGCACCCACACCGATGCGGTGCTGTGTCCACACTCAATATAGCTGATTGTCGATGGTGCTACACCAGATTCCAAAGCCAAATCATTCTGCGACATAAGTTCCTTCTCCCTCGCCTCCCGCAGGCGCTTCCCCATACCCGCAAAATCTGCCGTCATGTGTATCCTCCTTTCTATCATCAGGATCGTACTCTGGGCAACTTACCACCAAAAATGATGTGTATTTTTCGTTTTTGGTCTGGATTGCATTCCATCCCTTTACCGGCTCAAATCGTATAGGCCAGCCTTTTTTGTGTAGTCTACTTCTGTCCATGAGCATCCTCCATACGCTTTTCTACAAGTCCAGCAAAGCGTTTTCCCTCCAGTGGTAATATGCTCCTTCACAAGTTTTCTCCTCCACTCACCACTCAACCGTGACTTCACATTCATTCGGCATAAGCAGGCGTAGATTTTGCAAAACGCTTTCCCGGTCTCCTCGGATAGTGAGCCGTGCGTGTAGCAGTTCTGCACTTCGCACGTGCAACGGTTCCACACTTCGCACCGGCGTTGGGCCATCGGTCTGCTTCTCCAGCGTTTCTGCTTCCGGCACCTCGGCTGTGTGCCACTCCGATAGTTTCTTTTGCCACAAGTCAAAGTTCCGACCACCTCGCACAAATGGCACGCCAAGTTTTTTCCCACATTCTATGATAGTGTCACTGCAACAGCCCATTTCTTCCGCAAGGTATGTAGCTGCACCGCCGCAAGACTGCATATTCCTCAGATATTCTCGTTTAAGGTCGTCTGCCATCGCCTTGAAATCTTCCCAAGGCATAGGCCGCGTGATGCTGTATGTTTTCATTTCCCCGTTCATCTCCCTCTTTTGTGCCGCAGTTAGGTAATCACTTGGCAATCTGCATTTCCCGCGCTTACGGTTTACATGGGCAAATGCGCCTCTTGCAACACGCTTTTTCTGCACGATATCATGGTCAAAATCATTCATAGGCGGTTATGCTCACCTCCGTGCGTAGATTCTCCTTGTCGTACAGTACCCGGCTCCCGTCATGGCTGACAATAATGCCGCAGTGGTCGTCCAGCAGCACCCGCGCCTTGACCAGCACATCGTCCACAGCCTCCAGCAGATTGGTTAAATCCACCCGCCGCTTGGTTGGCATATAAAACAGGCATTTAACCTCCACGGGGTAATCTATCGGCTCATGCACACCAGCCTTTTTGCAGTACCACACGGCCTTTGCCTCGTAATCGATGTACTTCTGCGACGGCATGATAAACGATTTCCCCGTCTTGCTGCTGTGCATAATACGCTGGCTGTTTTTCTTTGTAACCGGCGGCAGGGGTATGGTAAAGTGCAGTTCAGCCATTTCCGCCACCCATCTCCATCTGCCCGTCCACCTGCATGGCCTTTGCAAGCCTGCTGCAGGTGTCCAGCTCGTCCAGTGCCCGCTTGCGGTACATAGCAAGTAAGGCTTGCTTTTCTTCCTCCGTTTCCGCCAGCTTGTACCCGCCGTCTTTCAGCGCAACGATGGGTACACCTTGCCGCCGCTGCTCCCGTATCATCCGGCGGTTTGCTCTGTCCGGCATCCCGGTCAATGCCTCAAGGTTTTGCCGTGTGTATGTAATGCCGGGAATCATGCGTAATGTGGTCATGTCATTCCTCCCCAAACCATTTTTTCGTCACGGCGATGGGAAATTCCTCGATCTCGCTTGCCCAGCGCGCCGTGCCCTTGCCGTTGTGCCGTTCGAACACCAGCGGAAATCCGCCGATGCCGTCAAACAGGCTGCCCATCGTAACAGGGCGAAGATATTGTGCGCTGATACGCTTTGCCAAAAAGTCCCAGAAGGGCAGGGCGATGGAATTGCCCAGCGCCTTGTACCGGGGGCTGTCTGCCGTTTTTCGGCGCTTCCCGCAACTATCGACCCAATAGCCTTCACCAGTACAACTATCGTACCACTCGCCAATGTCTGTCCATCCGTCCGGGTAGCCCTGCAGCCGTTCGCACTCCATCGGGGTAAGGCGTCGCACAATCATGCCCGTTCTCACGGTGTTCTGCAAATTGTAGCTGGTTCCTCCGTTTGATTTTGCCTGCAAAGTCCCGTTTGTTTCGCCGCCTTCACGGAAGTTTCGGCAGTCAATAGCGCACACAAGGTCTGTGCTGTCCTTAAAGTCCCGTTGCTTGCAGCTGCTTGCAACTTCCCCCTCGCGGTAATCGCCGAATCCCTGCATTTGATATGTCAGCGGCACTTGATTGCCGCCTGTTCCCATGCGTGCTTGCAAGCTTGGTGCGACCTCGCCGCAGTCTCGGATGACGTCGCAGGCGTGGCTCATATCCAGCACGGTGGGCTGATGCCCATGCTCCTGCGCTCTCAGCGTCCCGGAAACATCATGGCTCACGCCCATCACATTCCCGCCTTGATCGTTCAGGCACAGCACCGCCGGTTTATTCCCCCCACACTCTGCGTTCAGCGTTGGCGATTGCTCTTCGGCGTATCCGATGCTTCGCGCTTGCTCGCTGTTGCCGAGTTTAAACCCGGCGCATACAACCGGCTGATTGTTTCCGCTCATTCCTGCAGCGGCGGTCAAGGTTGGTGCTCTATCATCGCTTCGAACCTTGGCCCCGCCTTGCTGTGTTCCCATGCAGAAAATCGCCGGATTATTTACTCCCCCGCCAACGCCACCTTGTAGCGTCGGGGATTCTCCCTCTGTGCCAAAAATCCGTTTGCTTTGGCAGTCCCATGCTGTTAAGCATTGCTCTGTTTTACCAGCACGGCTTTCAGCGTTTCCGGCAAGTCTTTCCCCCGCCGTTCCGCTCTCCGCAGGATGCCCTGACACGCTTTTGCGCTCAAAGAGTATTTCTCCTGCGGTGTCGCCTCCAAAATCTGCGACAACCGAGATACGACGGCGGCGTTGGGGTACTCCCCAGTATTGCGCATCATGCACTCGCCAAGCCACGCTCCATCGTCCTCCCACTTCATCGTGGTAGCCCCCCCAGGTTGGCCAGCCTTTTTCAGGCACTTCAATATCGGGGGCTTCCGGCTCTGCGATGCGGATGATCTCTTCGAGGACCGCCGCAAAGTCTCGCCCTTTGTTGCTGCTGAATGCTCCGGGCACGTTTTCCCAGACCATAAACCGAGGTCTGACCATGTCACCTGTCCGTCCGTTCGCTCTGTCATGCTCTATCATCTCCTTTACGATGCGGACCTGTTCCATGAACAATCCGCTCCTTGCTCCCGCCAATCCGGTGCGTTTTCCCGCAATGCTCAAATCCTGACACGGCGATCCGCCCGTGATAACATCCACGATTTCAATTTCTGCACCGTTGATTTTCGTAATATCACCGAGGTGCTTCATCTCCGTTCCTCCCGCTTGGTCATTTCAACCTCCAATTCTGCTTTTTCCCGATGTTCAGCATATAATCCTTCGCCCTCTGGTTGATTCTGCTACCGATTGCCTCGTCCCAGCTCAAAATGCGGTCAATGGTCAGTTCCGTGGAGATGATCGTGATTGCATCCGGGTCAATATACCGGGCATTCAGCAGGTCAAAGGCAATGTTTTTGTCGGCATCCGTTACGCCGCCCTTTAGAAAATCGTCGATATACAGCGCACGGACGGTTTTCAGCGGGTGCATGGCTTCTGCGTATGCTTCGGCATCGTTGGTCTTTGCCTTGATTGCGGGAATATCTCCCCGCCATTGCACATACCGCACAGGGATTCCTCCGTCCATCAGTTTGGCGCAAATTGCCGTACACAGGTGCGTTTTCCCAGTGCCGGGAGAGCCGCCGATGAAAAACCACTTGCCTTTCCAGTCGGTCAAATACCTCTCTGCCGCTTGCTTTGCGGCCTGTTGCCAATACTCCTGAGTTTGGAACGCCTCAAAGGTGCAGCTATCCAGCAGTCCCAGAAGCCCGGAACGCTCCATGCGAAGCCTATTCCGGCGGATGATCTCGCATTTGCAAGTTCTGCTCACCAGTTCGCCGCTTTCCGTGCGCCGGACGGTGTAGCCCAGCCCGCCGCAGATGTCACAGCCATGTCCCGACATGGTATTCTTGCTTTGTTGGCTGTTCACCGGCTTCCTCCTTTCTGCGCTTCTCCCAGGTTCTGACGGCAGCCTTCCAGTCCTTCATGCGGTTTTTCCCAACCATCCATCCCTTGCTGGCGTAGAAATCGACGAACTGCTGTGCGTCAACCGCAGACCCCCGTTCTGCGATATAAGCCTGAACTTCGGCCAAAGAAGGCGGAGAGAAGCGCGCCTCGCGCGCATTATTCTCGCTTCTCGATTCTCGTATATCGATTCCCGATTCTCGATTCTCGAATACGGGAACATCTGCATTCATTTGTTTGCAAATGATTTCATCTGCTTGCGTAGGCTCTACCGGCTCAGGATATTTGCTTTCCTTTGCTCTCTGTGTCTGATACTTACCCCATGTTGGTAGGTAGAGGAAGCGCTTGCCCTGTGAAGTATAAAGGGTAACCAATCCAGCACTCGCCAGTCCATGAAGGGCGTTTTCTACAGTTTTCAGAGTAAGATTTTCTTTCAAAGGGAATAGCCTGTTTTTGATAATTGCGGCCCGTCCGTCATAGCGCCCGAAATCATCGCAAGAAACAATCAGCCGATAGAACAAGACCTCCTCGAACCATGAAAGCCTATCTACGCTGTCGCTGGTGCAGATGCTCTCGCGTATGATTCTGTTCGGCATCGGCGCACCGCCTTAGAACGGCAAATCGCCGTCGTCCTCGGAAATCTCCTCGAAGGTCTGTGCGGGCTGCTGCGGTGCGCTGTCCTTGCTACCGCAGAAATGTACCCGGTCCGCCGTCAGCTCCACCACAGTGCGCTTGTTGCCAGTCTTGTCCTCGTATTCCCGGCTGGAGAGCTTGCCCTCTACGATGATCTCCTTGCCCTTAGCAAAGTGGTTGCAAATCATCTCCGCCGTACCCTGCCATGCCACGCAGGGGAGAAACAGCTTCGTTTCTCTGTCCTTAATCTTCTCGCTCCACGCCACACGGAAGCTGCACACTGCTGTTCCGCTGTTGGTGCGGCGCAATTCAGGGTCAGAGCAAAGCCGCCCCTGCAAAATCATTCTGTTTACCATCGTTGTCCTCCTTATTTCTTAGCGACGTTGGTAACGACAATTTCAGTCAGTTTCCATGCCTGTTCCTCGGTGAAACCAGCCGCGATATAGCTGATGTACATACTGCGCAGGTCATCGGCCATTTCATCATACTTTTCAGCCTTGATGGCTTTATCCCGCTCTTTCTCAAGAGCGCTCATTTCATCGACCTGCTTCTTGTGGAGTTCTATGACCCGTTCTGCCAATTCCTTGCTCTTTACCATGATTTTTCCTCCTTACAAATAGCTTTTTCCAAATTCACGGCGGAAGTCATCTTCCGTCCATCTCTGCTCCTGCATGGCCTTTAACTGACCATATCGGCGCAGCAGACGCATTTGATTCCCGTTGCGGTGTACAGCGTTTCCACCGTTCCTGTGGCATCGTTCGCCGCAGAGATACACTACAAGGCCGTATTTCTCGCTTTTGTTGCGGTACGCGCCGCCGAAGATGTGCCTAATGGTGCCGCTCCAGCTGGTCACCCGCTCCATTTCTGCCGCACAGGAAGCACCGTCTTTCATCAGTCACCTTTATCACCTCCCAACGGCTGGGCTTCGCCCCAGCGTGATTTTAGCGCATCCAACTCCTGCGGTGTCATAGTCTCGATTCCAGCTTCTCGGCAATCGGCAACGATCTGGTCAATCAGCCGTGACATCTGCTCTGTGTCGTAGGTGCTTGAGCCGTACCAAACCGCCACGTTCACGCAACCAGGAATTTTGCTTGGCCCTTGTTCCGCCATCCAGCCGGTTCCTTTTGCCTCCCATCTGCGGCAGAACTCGTCCGCCGCCTTTGATACCATGCACACGACATCGCTCACACCACCGATGATCCTGATTTCTTCCCGGTACACATCATTCCTCGGAATCCCGTAGTGTGCCGCCAGTTTATCCAGCAGCACCCACGCATAAGCGTTTGCGTCAAGGCTCCTTCCCTTGCGCTTGATCTGAGCCACATACTGCTTGTCCGGCTTCATCTCGTCACAGATGGTCATTGCAGAGGCGGTGGACTGCACCCGGAGGCACAGCCACGCCCCATCGCTGTCCTGCTGCCACCGTGCGGCGGTCACATCAGCCTGCAACATTGTCCTGCTCCTTCTTTGCGGCCTTCATGCAGTCGGCGCACATCTGCGCTCCGTAGCGGCCCTTGGAGTACTTAACCATGTCCTTTACCGTCCACATTTCGCCGTTGCGCTTCTTGACGGACACAATGTCAGCTCCACATCGCTCACACACCGGAGCGGCGTTCCGCTCCTTCTCGTCCAGCTCGGCGGAAGAAATTTTGTCCGGGTCCTCGCCGGTGGGCAATGCAAATGCCCGCAGCCACATATACTTAAACGCATAGGTCATGGCCTTGCCGCTGCCCTTGTCTTGTGTGTCTGCGCCATCTCCGCAGGATGCAATCTCGATGTATTCCTCCGGGTTTTCCACGTTGACCATGCGGTAGATGACATCCACGTG
>ENA-UPSY01003486-UPSY01003486.1-human-gut-metagenome-genome-assembly--contig:-NODE-3486-length-11386-cov-3.215227_pt1 | contig 11386 bp, 7 predicted proteins | sample MGYA00250044_ERZ773365 | MGnify/ENA primary metagenome ERZ773365 (study PRJEB29103, sample SAMN06111932) | human gut metagenome | biome: human gut; feature: ankylosing spondylitis patient; material...
AGTTTTACCATATCCATTTTGACCATCTAAAATCACAATATTACTATTCATAAAATCAAATTTTAAAGGTTTATTATTTGTAATATACTTAAAATTTCTAATACATAAACTCTTAAATGTGTACCCCATCCAATTACTCCTCCAATAATTTTTGATATATCATATCGGACAATACTTCTACGTCAAAAGATGCTTCTTCTATTGATCTTATAAACATATCATTTAGCTTTTTAACATTATGTGTTTGTGTCCGTGGTCGATCTATCTTTTGTTTTACGATTTAATCAAAGTCATTCATGGATGCCTTTGGAAAGATTGGATTAAAAAATGGAACTTTACTTAATAAACGCGTCAAAAATTGTACTTGCTCCGATTCATCGTTCAAGAACTGTACAGCTTCTAATACTGTATCAAGCATCGGTTTCCCATTAGTTTTCAATGACCTACACCATTTTTCGAAACATTGCAGTTCTTTTTCTGTATAATAGAACACATATTTTTTATAAAAGAATTCATTTTCTTCAATTTTTATAATATCTGGATACATTCTTTCCTCTATACACTCCACTTTCCAGAACAATATCATGTAAGAATCGCTTGGTGTCGGTTTTTCTATGACTGTGTATGCATCACTATTTAATGCTACATCTTCAATCTCTGCTAAATTATCCTGATTTTCATCATTTATCTCAAGTTCCGAAAAATAGTAATACTTGCTTTCTTCTCCAGATGCATCCATAAACAGTTGCACTTTTTCATTATACAAATCAATCTTTGTATCTTCATCTTTTTGCATCGGTACAATATTTCCATCATTTAATAAACGGATTATATCCAATATAGTATTAATCATGATTACCTCCATTTTGTTCAAATTTTTCCTTCAATTCCTGAGCAGAAATCAATTCTATATCTCTATAATATTCGCCTACTTTATTTGGAGAGCTATTTTTCCATCCAGATGTAATTTGTGCTTGGGATAAAGTTCCTGAATAGCTTCCCGGAATAACCGTAATACTATTTCCTGCCAATATATCAATAATGTCTGTATTATTAATAATATTTTGGAAAATACTCTGTAACGCCCGTTCTTTCCTGGCACCACGTGTAAGATCTAAAAACGTAGGTATGACCTGTTTTCTTGGCGCTTGTGAATACTTTGATTGTAAATATATTCCACAATTATCTCCCGTAACTTTTTCTGGAGTATCGCTTCTATACAGTAATTCATAAATTTCACTTTGAATTTTATCAACTGAAAGATTTTCTACTAAGTTCAATTCGTTATCCCACTCATCTACTTTACCCGGATTGAGTAATTTACAAAACTGACCATAATCAACAATTTCAGTCATTTTTTCATATCCACATTTAGCAGCACATATTCTATTACAATTTTCTAAAGAAGTATCACATTCATCTTGACATAAATTATTTAAAGCCTTTTCAATATTCTGCATAACATATTCGTAAATTTTCTCTTTCAAAAAATATTCTTTTCGCACATCTTCTTTATCGATAGCAGACTCCATAATTCCTACGATATCAGAAAATTTTATTATATATTTTCTTTTTTTAGAGTCCTGCTTGTGCATCCTTGCGATGCTATCATCTAAAAATAAACATAGTTCCCCATATACAATCTCTTCTGCCTTATCAGAATAGCCTTTACTTTTCAAATATGCTAAGATTTCCATATCTATTTCATTTCTCACATCACATACACCAACTACTTTTGATGCCCTTTTATATAATTCAACACTTACATTGTATGTATTAGATGCATCATCCCAATCTTTTATCTCCTTTGCAACTGTAAGATAACATTTTGCTGTTGGATTATTTGATTCAGCCCGATGTTTCAACAATTTGTCCATTGCTTTGCTATAACTGTTCCATTTATCTTTAGACAAATATGCCTTAACCTGATGAAATGATTTATATTCTGAATCGCAAATAATACAAAAATCTTCTGTTTTTTCTAATTCAACAGAATAGGCGTCTATATCTTTGTTTTTATCTTTGGCTATTTGATTTATTAACTCTAGGACATACAATAGCATCATTTTTCCTTGATAATTAAATCCACTCCATGTTGGTATTGCATCATTACCTCTACCCACGACCATTACTCCTTATAATTTTTATACTCTCATTATACGACAAATAAATAATAAGTCGAGTTAATCATACAAAAATTGGCAAAATAGTTTTGGTATAGAGGCTACATATTTCTGTACTGCTTATTTCCCAATAAAAATGGAAGATCCTTTTTAGAATCTTCCGCACTAATTTCTGTATTATTCATTTTTTTCTACATTTGGTAATAAAGAAGCTATCGGCCAACTATAAAATTCTTCTTTTTCTGTTGCAGATAATTGCTGCATATGTATATCAAATTCATCAAACTGTTTCAGCAAAATACATGCACAGCACCTCGCAAATATATTCTCAGAATATTTAATCTGTGCCAATGTTTTCCTTTCTTCAAGCTCTAGCTCCCTTTTACGGGCAATGATTTGAAGTCTATTTATTGTAAGAATGGTTGAATCCATCGAATATCTCTCTAAGATATTTATTAATTTTTCAGCCAATAACAATAAATTTTTATCTCTTTCCTTATCATAAGATTTTAGAAAATCCAATATTAGTCCCAAAAGTTGATCCGTTTCTTCTTCACCGGTGTTGTACATTTCTTCCAACAGATCATTTTCATCAAATATCATCTGAGATATATCCTCATCTCGTAACGCAAACCATCTGCTGATTTTCTGTGTTTTTCCATCTGGTATATCGGCAAAGATAGCAATCCGTTTACCATCCTTCAAATAATTACGAATTATATATCCATCTTCTTGAATCTTTTCATATTCTAACAGCAATTTCCTACGTCCAATTATTTGTTTGTAAAGACCACAATTTTCATCTGCTTGGAATGGTAACGATAAAACTTTCATTTCCACTAATCCCTTTTTCAGAAAAAATATGGTAGGTTCTGCATCTAAAATTTCTTTCGTTTTAAATAAACTTCTTTTAATATTTAGTTCTGTAAGTGTTTCTCCTAATTGAACAATCCGTTTGTGATATGCAAGAAATCCTTCTGTAAAAGCTGTTTGTATTTCCCCTAAGAAATTTTTTCCCAGACTTATATTTTCGATCATTACTTCCTCTGCATCAGAAACAGCTATTATAATTTTTGATGCTTGAAAAACTGTTTCAAAATTATAGTTAGTTGCCTCAACACAACGAATGGTTGTTTTTTGGCTTTTTTCTGTTAATACAAATTCGATGATCTCACTAATCCTTGTAGTCGTTTGATTTAATTCATAAATATGTCGGACAGGATATCTTTGTTCTATTTTATCATCGATTTTTATTAACCACTCACTCTCGGTCGCAGTAACTAAATCTGTCAATAAAACTGGTATCTCCATCCCATCCTTCTTGGTATACACATACTTAAAAGGACTTTTCGCAATTGCGATTGCAGGATTCATATATGGAGTTGGCAATGTTGATATAGTAAAATTAGATATATTATCATAATCGGGAATTGATTTTCCCACTCCTACCATTGCCTGTTTAGGTCTATTTTCTTTAAAAAGAACACACAGTTCTTCTAATTCTCGGACAGTTTTTACATGGTTTAAATGTACCGTAATGCTCCCCTGTTCTTCTTTTCCTTTCATTATATGGACAATATCTACCGGAAGTAAGATTTTTGCATACATTTTGTCATTATATTCCGTTTTTGAAATTGCATCAACGAAAAATATTACTCCGCCATTCTTTAAATAATTTTTCAAATCATTTATATCCACTGGATAACTTATGCTATCCGAATCCGGAAGAATATTATACTCTTTTCCCTTTACTTGAATAGGAATAAGAAATTCATTTCCTGTCGAAGCCGGCTTTTTAGTTTTGTAATATATGATATTTCCATCCCATGAAACTGTTTTGTCATTCATATGAATATCTGACTCATCCAAATATTCAGATCTAGCACACATTCTTTGTAGTGTTGTTATAGAAAATGTTTCTTGACTACTCATTTATCTGAATCTCCATGTAGTTGTTCATTTCTGAAAGTTGATTGTTTTCTATTACATTATACTATATAGCACACTACGTTTCTAGATATTTTATCCCCACAACCACCAGCAGGCGCGTTCTTCACGCCCCTGCCAGTCGCTGATTGTTTTCTTCTTCATTAAAAATTCTTGATCAGATTCAAGTCTCTTTTATTCAATGCTTTCCGCATTGCTTCATTTTCTTTCCGTAATGTCTCGTTCTCTCTTTTCAGTTTCACTACCTGTTGCTCCAGCTGCAGGATACGGTTGTCCATTGCCATATCTAAAATCTTTCTTCTCTTATCTACCATGCCAGCCTGTAGCTGCAAGGCACGATCTACTGCCTTTCGCACTTCCGGGTTCTTATAAAAGAATCCTCTGGAGAGCCCGGTCTTTTGCATCAGTTTGGGAACAGTCACTTTATCCTCTTCTTCGATCATTTCTTGGATCGTCAGTTTTGCCCTCTGAATCTTCTCCACGCTCTGCTTATGGTTTACTTCCAGCATCTTGTCATATTTGCTCATACTCTTTCCCCCATCCTGCCAGATTCGCCCGGATCATCCGGCTCATCTCTGCTCTGATTTCTCTTGTTTCATCCGCAATGATCTGAAGACTCATCTTCCGGTAAAATTTCACATTCTTTACAGATGTATGCCCCAGTAGTTTTGCGATGGTCCAGTCATCCAGATGCAGTTCTGTTAAGCGGATACCATATACATGGCGGAACATATGCGTTCCGAATCCGAACAGTTCTCCATGGTCGTCCCGCAAGTCTTTTTTCTGGATCAGATCCATCACCTTGTTTTGAACGGTATTGTACTGCATCGGTCTCTTGCTATTTTTCTCATCCACAAAAATGTAAGCCATATCTCCATACCTTTTCTTGCTATACTCTATTGCTTTTTCAATCAGCAATTCCAGTTCTGCACTGATAGGCTTCACAAAGGTAGTTGTTTTCATCTGCCGGATCTGGATCATAGGATGTCCGTCCTGTCGATACAGGCAGTCTGTCTGTAGGGTAAGGGTATCAGATATCCTTGTTCCTAACATCTGGTGGATGACCATAAGCCGCTCCATCTGCTCATCCAGCTCCGCAAGCGCTGCATTAAAACGAATCAGCTCACTATCTGAATAAGATTTCAGTTTCGGCTGCACCTGTCTGGGCAAGTCACTGGCTAGGAATAAAATTTCTAAGTGTGGATACCCATATAATTTTCCAATGGTTTCCAGCAGTCCTCGGAGTCTCGTCAAATCCATTCGGTAATTATTCACGCCCTCCGCTTCCGTTGCAAGGTACGTCAGATATTCTTCCAGCAACTCCCGATTCAGTTCTTCTGCCGAATGGATTTGGGGATATGTTTCTTTCAAATATCTGGATAGTCTCCGGATGGCTGTCAACTCTTTGATGATCGTTGCAATCGCTTCATGATGTAAATGCTCATAAACTGCCTTTTTTGTTTCTTCCCGTAAGTCATCCTGGATAATCGCTGTAAAATTCAAAGTCTGTACATTTTTAATCGGATTCTTTTTATAGGCAATGTCCAGATTCTCTAATTTCCAGATATCTTTCTCAATCTCATCCCGTTCCTCTTTGGCTTCTGTAAATTGATATGCCTTCCGCACATATGTGATGAGGCTCGATGGCACTGTCTTTTCTTTCCCATATACGTTGATTCCCTGCATGGTCAGTTTTTGTCCATGTTCCAGAAGCCAGCTTCGGATTTTGATCAGCCATTGTTCCCACTCCAGTTCCTGCAGGCTCTCTGCCCGGATGTGCTTATCCTTTACCATTCTGCAAAATCTCTGATAGAGCACTCGTTCCTGTATCATCGTTGCCAATGCACATTGTCGGCTTCGATTCTCAATAAAGGAACGGAATTCATTTTGAAGCCCCTTTGTTGGAAGCAGTCCGAAATCAAAGCAATGGGATTCCTTTACCTTCTTTTTCTGGTTTTCCTCTGCTCTTGCATAGCAGTCCAAATCGATTAGATATAATTTTTCATCCATGGAACTCTCCTTTCATCAGTTCCGTCGCAAAGCTGTGGGTTTCTTCCTGGAAATATGCTTCACTGGCTTTTTCCAGTTTCTTCGGCATATAGTCCACATACTGTCTGGTCATTTCCTCATATTCATGCCCCAAGTAATCTCGTACCGCTTGGATGGAAATACCATTATCATAATAAAGCGTAGCCAGGTTATGGCGGTAATCATGGGATCTGAAAATATATTCCCCATCTGCAATCTGATTTTTCTCACAGTATTTCAACATTTGATACCGTAATGTAGCATACTGGAATGCTCCACCTTTTTTGCTTTTAAACAGGTATTCTTCTGGTCCGATCTGATATTTCTTTTTGTACACCTGCACTAATTTATACAATGCTTCCGGAATGGGAATCCGCTTATACGTTTTCATTTTCACCTGATATACTTTCAGCCAGTAATCTCCATTCTTTTCTTCATAATCACCACCTGTCAGGGTACATACTTCGCTCCCCCGGATTCCTGTACACCATAAGTGCAGGAACATCAACCGCAGATGTTCCGGAAACTCTGTCAGCTTCGATAAAATTTCCGTATAGATTCTTTCCGGTACACTGCGGTCATTGTGGACATGCACTTCTTTCTGCAGATAATACGCATGCCGGAAGGGAATCTTCTTTAAATATCCTTTGACTACAAGGAAATTGTAAAACTGTAAAATCATAAAGATTCTTCCATTTGCTGTTTTTTCACGGGTATCCTGTCTCTGAACGGATTCCAGATATCTCTGAATCTTCTCTGCCTCCACTTCATAGATCGGCTTTTCTTCTCCATTGAAGTGTGCCAGGAATGTACGAAGTTCCAGCAGCTTGATTCGGATGGTACTGATAGATAAATCTGTGATTCCAAACAGATACCGCAGATATTTTTGCAAAATCTTTTGATTTTCCATGTTAGTCACCTCTTTAAAGGATACCGATTCCACAGGCTTACTTGGATTCATCCGTTCCCTGGAAAAATGGAAACGTTCCAAAAACCACACATTCGCTTGCCAATGAATTTCCGGCGCCTGTAAAAATAGGATTTTTCTGCTCATCTGCAGGATGCCAAACATAGTACTTCTCTTTTTCCCTCGAAACTCTTCCGAGAGTTCCTGTTCAAATCGCTGTTCTTTGTCCAATGTCATGGTCTCAATATCAGCCACTTGATGTTTCACACAGAATTGGTAGAACCTTTGCAGTGCCAGCAGTTTCTCTTTTCTATAACAGCCTTGGTAGGTATGGATCACCTCTTTCAGTACTGTAAAAATCTGCACCTTCAAATTTCTTGGACATTCCAGGGTAAAATTCCACAACAGTTCTTTTCCGTCTTTACTTGATAGAAAGGATTCCGCAATCTCAATCTCCGGATAATGGGTAAGGCACATCCACTGTTCCTGATACTCTGTAGTATAGTTTCTTCTCCCTGCCAGTGTCTGCAGTTCTTCTTTCATCCGATGAATCACGATTCCATCAAATCCCCGCAAGCAGGTAATCGGTGCAAGAACGGTTTCGTTCCTTTCCAGATATTCTTCGTAGCGGACCCTTAGGACTGCGTCCATCTCTGAAATATCAGTAATCCCTTCTTCTATCAGGAACTTCTTTATCCGGTTTCGTATGGTTCCATTTACCTCTGTACAGGCATCCACCTGCTCACAGATTTTTTGTTCCAGTGCTTCCCGCTTTTCCCGATCTTCATATACATATAATTGATAAGCGGGCATGTTCTTCACCTCCTACAGGAGTTTCTCCACATCATAAAGAGCAGAATGTTTTGCATAATATTGGTCACTGGCTTCCATAAGCTGGTCATCTACAAGGTTCAGATATTTGATGGTTGTGTCGATGTGCTTATGTCCATACGCTTCGCTGATCATTTCCAGCGGCCATCCGGCATCCCGCCTCATATTTCCGAAGTATCTCCGCAGCATATGGGGCGTCGTATGGATGCCTGTCTTTTTCTCCATCCGTTCCAGCATCCGGTAAACTGCGTCTACCTGCAGTGCCTTCCCTTTCGTCTCTCCTTCGATGTTTACAAACAGCATCGGCTGGTGCTGCAGAAATTCCCGGTACTTGGACAGATAAAACAGTAAAAACTGGAAGGTGGCATCACTGACTTTGGATCTTCGGTACGCCGCATTCTTCGCCCTTGCCTTGTTCTCATTGTCATCCCGGAAGAATACCCGGATGGTGTGTCTTTCATAATCAATATCTCTGGTATAATCTACCCCTAAGATCTCGCCGATCCGGTATCCGGTCTCTGCCAGAAGCATGATCAGAAGCTGATCCCTGCAGTTGGTACACTGCTTCAAAAGTTCCAAAATCTCCTGATGCTCTGCTGGACGGACGTTTCGTTCTTCCTCTTTCAGATAGCCATTGAATGACCGGAACCGCAGCTTCCGTTTTACGCCGATGGAATCATGAGTGGTAAAACTGTCATAATATAACACTTTTAATCTTTCCATATCTGTTTCCAGCTCTAAAAAACAGAAAAACCTGAACACGTCTTTTAAGTACGCATTGCAGGTTTTATTGCTTGGCAGTTTCTCTGTCTTTTCATGCAAATGATTTCCGGCTTTCAGCCAGTGGAGAAATCCCACATAATGTTCATACTGTTCCTGGAATTCCAGTTCCGCTACCTGAGACAGTTCCATCTCCTTTTCATCCAAATATTCCAGATAGAACCGGATGGATTTTGCCCGGCGGCTAACGGTATTCGGGGAACGGTTTGCTCGAATCAAATGCGTCAGATACTTGGACGGGAGCAGCACCATCTGCCAGCTCTGATGATCCCGGATCAAGAAATATTCCTGTTTTCCTTCCCAGATATGTTCCACTGCATATCGTGCCATTTTGCTCACCTTCCTTTCCTCTAACGCTATACACATTATACCCACTTCATGTTCAAATAGCTATTCAGCAATACCAACAATCCCTCCAAAACCGCTCCAAAAACTGTACTAAATTTTCCCTTTAAAAGTGCCTGGAAAATAAGCACAAGCAACAAGGCTGGAAAGCAGATTTTTCCTATTATAAATAATACTCTACACCTTTCCGGCTGCGGATGAAATCCTGCACCTCTCTCAACTCCTCTGCTATCCGGCAGGGCGGAAGCGCACACATCACATCTTTGTGATACTTGCCGCCTTTTCCTGCCCGGATATCTAAAATAGACACCACGCAGGTATCGGTTTCTGTCCGGATGGCTCTCCCAAATCCCTGGCGTAGTTTCTTCTGCATATCCGGCACAATGATGGACTGAATATAGGTTTCCAGGGAATCATAGGTTTCCTTCTCTGCCTCGCTGATGGGATCTGGTACTGCAAAAGGCAGTTTCACAATAATCAGTGAAGATACCATGTCTCCCGGAAAGTCTACCCCTTCCCAGCAGGAGCCGGCTGCAAACAGCACCCCATTCTCCATGGTCTTGAACCGCAGAATTTCTTCCTGGGAATGCCTCCATACTTCCACCATGGGAAATGGCAGACTGTCTCTTAAAATCTGGTACACACTCCCCATCAATGTATAAGAGGTAAACAGTACCAACGTATGTCCGTAAGTGGAACAGATCAGGGAATGGATCTGGTTTGCCACCATTACTGCCTCTTCCCTGCTCCCTCTCCTGCAATGTTCCAGCGTCTTTGGCAAGTATAACAGACAGTTCTTCTCATAGGAAAATGGGGACTCTGCCACATATTCCTGTACCCCTGCCCTTGCTTCCAGCCCGGTGACCTGTCGGGTGCGCAAAAAGTCTGCTCCTGCCTTTAGCGTTCCGCTGGTTAAGATTGCGGATATTTCCTCTTCCCTGTCCCATAACATCTTTTGAAGCAGTTCTGGGATTTCCCGGCTGGCTGCACACAAAATGGGAAGCTGCTCTTTATCCAAATATAGATAACAGACATATTTCTCATCGCTGCTGCAAAAACACTCTAGCACATCCTTCGCCTCTTCCAAACGGTTCCGTATCCACTTTGGAACACTTCGCTCTAATTTTTCTAAAAGGAATTCCAGCATCTCTACACCTTCCCACAGCGAAACTACACTATTCGTTGTATTACGGAATGTTTCCCTGATTCCTTTTCCGATCCGTTGTTCTGCTCCAACGACACGCAATGCTTCGCCCATCACTGTCCGAAGGATTCTTGCCTCTTCTTTCTGATGCTCCCGTTCCAGATAATACACCATTTCCCGGATATCATCCATACACAGATTTTTCCCGAACATCTGCTTGGCCGCTTCCGGCAGCTTATGGGCTTCGTCTACAATCAATGTCCGATAATCCGACAATAACGGTTTATATCCTTCTGCTCTATGATACGCATCTGCCAGTAAATAGTTGTGATTGCAGATTAAAATAAATACATCCTGTTTCTTGGCTTCTTCCAGATACCTCTGATAGCGGCACATCTGTCTGCCCGGACATTCCCTTGGGCAGAATTTCGGCACACATACCAGCCTTCTGTCAAATCCACTCAAATCTTTTACCGTATCCATATCATAATGTTTCCGCAAAGACAGCAACGCTTCTTTTTGGGCAGCATTCTTCTGTTTATGGCGGATTGCTTCGATTCGTTGTTCCAGCCTATTGTCACAGACAAAGTGTTCCTTTCCTTTCCGCACCACTGCCCGAAGAGGAGACTGGATCATGCCTTGTTCCAACAGCACCCTGGATAAAAATGGAATATATTCTGTTACTATGGCTTTCTGCAATGCAATGCTGGAAGTGGACACCACCACCGGACGCTGTTCCAACGGATTTCCTCTTCCTGTCAACATAGAATACTTCCGCAATAGTACGCAGGCTACCAGATAATACGTCTTCCCCATTACTACACCTGCGTCCCACCGTGCAATTCTTTCTCCCAGCAAGGTATCTAACATTTCATGGCACAAGCGGATCTGTTCTTCCCTGACCGCCAATCCCTGTTCCGGAAGCAGCACCCGGAAAATCTTCTCTACTTCCTGATGCGCCCTCTTTTGATATTCAACTTTGTAAAACATATTGCTTCTTCTTTCCGCATGACGTTAATACCACAAGGATACGGCTGTGGGATTTCCCACAGCCGCATATATCTGATATCAACGACACACTCTTTTTTGATTTCTTATCGTTTTTTCTTTAGCACCGTATTTGTCCTCGACTCCCCGGCTGCCGCACCATATCTATGGCAGGGAACATTACAGGCGGATGCTTCGCTTCACATCGCTCGCAGATTTCCTGAAAGTCTTGCTGATTACAACTTGGAGTCCATCCTCTTCCGTATGGGAAGAAATTCGTATCATTATCCCCCT
>ENA-UPSY01003490-UPSY01003490.1-human-gut-metagenome-genome-assembly--contig:-NODE-3490-length-11374-cov-3.771709_pt1 | contig 11374 bp, 10 predicted proteins | sample MGYA00250044_ERZ773365 | MGnify/ENA primary metagenome ERZ773365 (study PRJEB29103, sample SAMN06111932) | human gut metagenome | biome: human gut; feature: ankylosing spondylitis patient; material...
AACAGATCGGTGTGAAAATGATACCGGAGCTGCTCGTCCGGCAGTGTGCCCTTCATCAGTGAGTCGCCGTATACGGCGATGCGCAGCTTTTGTTCCATTGTGAGCTCCTCCTGCAGGTGGTGTTTTCACTATGATACCGACAGACACTTAAAAATCCATTAGAAAAGTGTAAAGAAAGCGAAAACGCGGCGGATGCCGCGTTTTCGCTTTCATTCGATCGGTTATTTCCACAGCGCGGGGGGATACGTTCCGTCGGCGTGCAGGGCGCGCAGCGCCGCAATTACGCCGGGCTTGTCGTCCTGATATGTCAGGCCGAACCAGTGCTCGTCCGTCTGCAGTACGCGCGTGCGCACGCGGCTTTGCGCCGTGAGCGCGTCCATCATCACGGGCAGCAGACACTCGCGCTTTTCATCGCCGGGCGTGAGCGCGTGCACAAAGTCGTCAAAATACTGCGCCATTACGTCCAGCATCTGCGGGTGATAGCCCCACAGGTTCATGCTCACGAGCGCTTCGGGGTCGAGCACGATGCCCTCGCCCTCACCGGACATGTCGCGGATCAGACCGTCGGGGCAGAGCCGGATCTTGTACGTCTCCTGCACCTTGCGCAGCAGGCCGTCCTGCGTCGCGCACACGCCGCGCGTGACCGTGCCGAAGGGGCTGACGGTGTTTTTCAGCCGGTAGCCGACCATGGCGGCGTCCTGCGCGCCGTGCAGCTCCGGCAGCGCGGCAGCAATGGCGTCGATCGCGCCGCGGCCGTAAAAATCATCGGCGTTGATGACGGCGAACGGCGTTTCGATCGCATCGCGCGCGCACAGCACGGCGTGCACCGTACCGAGCGGCTTCTGCCGCTGCGCCAGCTCCGGCCGCGCCGCGGTGAAGCGCTCCGGCGTCTGAAACGCATAGTCGATCCGGATGCCGGTGCGCTGCTCGATGCGGTCGCCGAAGAGAGCACGCACATCCTCCAGCATCGACGGCTTGATGATGAGCACGATGCGGTCGAAGCCGGCGCGCAGCGCGTCATAGATCGCGTACTCCATGAGGATCTCGCCGTCGGGGCCGAGACGCTCGATCTGCTTGACGCCGCCATAGCGCGAGCCGAGGCCGGCCGCCATTACTACCAGGGTCATATCCATATGCGGTGAACCTTTCTGTCTGTTATAAAGATCGTAACATACAACATAGCACAAATGAAGTGAAACTGTCAATCTTTGTGTGCTGTCAAAATGCGCCTCTGGAAGAGCAAACCATTGCAAAAGCAGGATAAGTGCGGTAAAATCGCTTCGACCTGTGAGACCTGAAGGATCTTCGGTGTGACATTTTCCGAAAAGGAGGACGGGCGCGCACGCGGCGCGTCCGAGAGATGATGAAGCGAATCTTGTCTTTTTTTCTGACCGTGGCTCTGTCGGCGGCGCTGCTGGCACCGGCTGCGTCGGCGGCGAATGAGGCTGCGGCGAGCAAGGATACCGACTGGCTGTACATCACGATCGACCCCGGTCACGGCGGCGACGGCGCGGGCGGATATGACCCCGGCGCGATCAACAGCACCTACGGCTATCAGGAGGCGGACCGCGTGCTCAGGATCGGCCTCTATCTCAAGCAGGAGCTTGAGACGTACCGCCATGTCCATGTGGACATGACGCGCGAGGACGCCAAAGGCACGAGCGCCACGGCACCGCTGAGCAAGGTGCAGGGACGTGTGGATTTCGCGCAGCAGAAGGGCTCGGACCTGCTCGTGAGCCTGCACCTGAACGGTGCCGCCACGCAGTCTGCGCACGGCGCGCTGATCCTTGCGAGCAACGGCAACTATGATGCCAAGTGCGCGGACATCGTCGACGGTGTCGGCACGAACATCCTCACGCAGCTTGGCAAGCTCGGTCTCGACACGAGCCGCGGCCTTGTCAAGGAGGGCTCGCACGACGGCACGACCTATCCCAACGGCAAGCTCGCCGATTATTACGGCATCGTCCGCTACGGTCAGCTTGCGCACATCCCGTCGCTGATCATTGAGCACTGCTTCATCAGCAGCGACAGCGACAGCGCGCAGTTCCTCTCGAGCGACGCGAAGCTGCAGGCCATCGCGCAGGCGGATGCGCGCGGCATCGCAGCGTATTACGGCCTTGAGAAGAAGGCGGAGGGCGAGACCGACCCCGAGCCGGCCTTCCGCGACTGCCGCAAGCACTGGGCGCGGGAATACGTTGACGCCGCCGCAGCCGCCGGCTGGGTGTCCGGCGTCGGCAACGGGCTCTTCGCCCCGGACGGCACGCTCACGCGCGGTATGTTCGTGACCATGCTGGCGGGGCTTGCCGGTGTGAACGAGGCGGACTATCCCGGCAGCCGGTTTTCGGACGTTGCGGCGAGCGCGTGGTATGCGCCCGGTGTATCCTGGGCAGCATCGGAAGGGATCGTCTCCGGCGTGGGCGACGGGAAGTTTGAACCGAACCGCAACATCACCCGTCAGGAGATGGCGGTGATCATGGCGGGCTACCTCGCCTGGAAGGGCACCGACACGACGCCGGGCACCGAGGCCTCCGCCTACAACATCGCAGACCTGGACGACATTGCCCCGTGGGCGCTCGAGAGCGTCTGCTTCTGTTATGAGAAGGGTCTGCTGTCCGGCCGCGGCACGGGCTTCGCGCCGCTGGCCAACGCCACGCGTGCCGAGGCGTGCGTCGTGCTGTGCGGGCTCCATGACTTTCTTACCACGTCCGGCGGTTGACTTCCTGCGCCATTGGCGTATAATAAGACCAACATATCGTTGAAACGGAGGAAACCCCAACTATGAGCGACCATCACAACGAAACCCCTGAAAATTGCACCCACGACTGCTCGACCTGCGGCGAAAACTGCGAGCACGCAGCTGAGTCCCTGCAGCAGGCGCTGCGTCCGGGCGCCCGTGTTGACAAGGTCATCGCGGTCGTCTCCGGCAAGGGCGGCGTCGGCAAGAGCCTCGTGACGAGCCTGCTCGCCTGCGAGATGCAGCGCCGCGGCCATCAGGCTGCCGTGCTCGATGCCGATATCACCGGCCCCTCGATCCCGCAGGCGTTCGGCGTCCACGGCAGCGCCATGGGCGGCGAAGATTTCCTGTATGCCAACCGCACCCGCACCGGCATCGAGATCATGTCCATCAACCTCCTGCTCCCGAACGAGACCGACCCCGTCGTCTGGCGCGGCCCGGTCATCGCGGGCGCCGTGACCCAGTTCTGGACCGACGTCCAGTGGGAGAATGTGAACTATATGTTCGTCGACATGCCTCCCGGAACGGGCGACGTGCCGCTGACGGTGTTCCAGTCCCTGCCTGTGGCGGGCGTGGTCGTCGTCACGTCTCCGCAGGAGCTTGTCGGCATGATCGTCGACAAGGCCGTCAACATGGCCGACATGATGCACGTGCCCGTGCTCGGCATCGTTGAGAATATGGCCTACTACACCTGCCCGGATTGCGGCAAGCAGCATGCCATCTTCGGCGAGAGCCACATCGAGGCCATTGCCGCCAAGCACGGCATCCCCAACACGGCCAAGCTGCCCATCGACCCCGCCATCGCGGCGGCGTGCGATGCCGGCCGCATCGAGGACGTGCAGGGCGATTGGCTCAGCAGCCTCGCCGACGCCATCGAGGGCAAGTAATTCCCGTAAGAACAGAAAAACCGCTCTGCGAAAGCAGAGCGGTTTTTGCTGCGTTTTACCATTTGTTGATGACCTTCTCGGCAAAGCCGGGGAGGTCTTTTACGTCCAGCACCGTGCCGTCGTCGAGCACGGCGCGGCCGTTGAAGACGCCGAACACCTGATGCTGGTCGGACTTGATGAGCCCCACGTCCGAGCAGCTCGCGCGGTCGAGCACGGGGGTGTAGTCCATCTCGAAGCGGCCGTCGTCGCTCGTGAAGGCCCAGGGCTGCATATAGTCCGGCGTGCGTCTGCCGCCGTCACCGGGGATGTGGAAGGTCACCTGGCTGAGCTTGTGCGCGCGGCCCTTGTAAAAGAGCATATTCTCGCTCGCGGCGCTCGTGTTGCCGAAGCCATAGCCGATGTTGAAGCCGAAACGCTCCCCGTCCACGAGACCGGAGGCACTGCCCCAGTACCACGTGTTTTTGTACGTCCACACGCCGCGCCCCCAGTCGAGCACGGCGAAGCTGTCCGCCGGGTCGAAGGTATATGTGCGGTTGTAGTAGCCGTAGGTCACCGTGCCCTCGGCGCGCATGCAGTTGATCTTCTGGTTGAAGTAGAAGTGCTTGTCCTTGTCAAAGGGCGTGGCGATGACCATGGACTCGGGCGGGATGTCCGAGAGCGTCACCTTCGCGTACAGCGACCCCTCGGGGCCGAAGTGATCCATCTGCGCGATGAGCACGCGCTTGTCGCCCTCGTTTTTGAGCAGGATGCTGTAGTGCTTGCCGGAGCTGCTCACATCGCCGTGCTCGCTGCTCTCGGGCAGACCGATCTTGCCGTTGGTGAAGGCCTTCATCGGGCTTTTCGTGATCTGCCAGCCCTCGTCGAGGTTGATGAGGGAGATGGAGTCGAGCCCCATGTAGCTGTTGTCCGCGATGGTCAGCGCCAGGGCAAAGTGGCCGTTGTTGATGCAGTAGTAGTCCCACTCCTTGATGCGCATTTTTCCGGCCTTGATGTCGCTGCGGCGATAGATGGGCAGCAGGGTCTTGGCGTAGCCGGGTTCTGTCAGGTTTCCGCTCGCGTCGAGCAGGGGTCGGCGCTCGGTGATCTCGTGCTGATTCATGCTTCGCGCTCCTTTTTGATCTGCCGGATGTCCCGACCCGCGAACGGGAGCGTCTGGTATTCGCCCGCGATGCGTGACAGGATCTGCGGCGTGTATTTTTTCTGCAGCTCCTCGTTGGAGCAGTTGGTGCTGATGATGGTGGCCTTTTTGCGCGTCAGGCGCGTGTTGATGAGCGTGTAGAGGGCGCTCGTGGAATAGGCCGTGATCATTTCCGTGCCGAGATCGTCGAGGATCATCAGGTCGCAGCCGAGATACTGCTCCACGCGCTGCGCGGCGGCCTCGCCGTCTGCGCTGCTGCGCTGGAACTTCGCGCACTCGAACGCGTCGAGCGCGCTCGCAGCCGTCTCGTAGGCGACGGCGTAGCCCGCGCCCGCGACGACGCGCGCGATGCACGCCGACAGATACGTCTTGCCCAGCCCCGTGCCGCCCTGCAGCAGCAGGTTCATCGTGCCGGGGCGAAACGTCTGCGCAAACGTGCGGCAGACCTGAAACACGCGCTCCATCTTCGGGCGCGCGCTCTCGTCGTAGAGCGTGAGGTCGAAGTGCTCGAACGACTCGTCGCCGCTTTGCAGCAGGCGGCTGAGGTCGCGCGTAAGCTCGGCGTTGTAGCGCCGCAGCAGACAGCGGCAGGGCTGACCCTGGATATAGCCCGTGTCGCGGCAGTCGGGGCAGGTGTAGATGTTGTCGGTGTAGTCCGGCGGCAGGTGATAGCTTGTCAACAGCTCGGCGCGCTGTGCCTGCGTGTCGAGATTCGCGCGCTCGAGCGCGCGAATCTCGTCCGTCGGGTCGCTGCCGTGGCGCATCGTCAGACCGACGAGCGTGATCATCTGCTGCTGCAGCGTCTGGTCGAGTGCACGCAGACCGGGCACGCGGCGATAGGCGTCGTCCACGCGGCGGCGGTGCTCGCGCTCATTTTCCGCGCGCTGCTGCGCGATCTGCTCGCGGGCGCGCGCCAGATAGATCCCATTGCGGGCCATGCCGGTCCCTCCTTAGGTGTTGGTCTGCTCCATCTTGCGGAGCATTTGTTCCACGCGATCGAGATCGTCGCGGTCGGCTGCGGGCGCGGCGGCAGCCGCACGGTGCTTGCCCGCTGCGCGCGGGTCGCCGCTGCTGATCTCGTCGAGCGTGTGCAGCCCTTTTTCGTGCCAGCTCATGAGGATGCGGTTGAGATAGGGCCACTTGCGCGCGCCGGTCGCCACGACCGTGCGGTCGTATGCCTCGGCGATTGCGTCGCAGCCGAAGCCCATGTCCAGCCAGCTCGTGATGTAGCCGCGCTCGGTGCGGCTCGGCGCGCGGTCCTGGATCTGCAGCACCTGCAGCACCTGCTGCGCCAGCTCCCGCCGCGCCTGTCTGCGTTGTAAATATTCCTCCGCCTGCGCCGTCGTGTGGATCTCCTGATCGGCCCACGCATAGGCCTCCTTTTCGATCCGGCGCATCGTCGGCGTGCCGGCGTGACCGCGCTCGGCGCGGTATTCCTGAAAGACGTAGTGGATCAGCTCCATGAGCACGTCGGCCGGGAGACCGAGATAGTCGCGCAGCCCGAGCAGCATGTTCATTTCGGGCGTCGTGAGCTTGCGGCCGTAGAGCTGCTCGGCCTCGCGGCGCACGGTCTGCATGGGCCCGTCGCTGAGCATCCGGGTGGAGATGTCCTCCGCCGTGTACTGTGGCAGCTCGGCCGCGGGCACGAGCTTCGGCTCGGCGGCGCCCGGTCGGTCGTCCGCGGGCGCGGCGCGGCGCTGTGCCGGGGCGGGCTGTTCTTTCCCGGCGGCGGAGACGAGTCCGAGCGCGCACAGGCGCTCCATCGTCTGGCGCAGTTCGCGCTCGGTCAGGCCGATGCGCTCGGCGGGGAAGGGCTTTCCCCCGGCACGCAGCAGCGCGAGATATACCAGGGCACAGCGCCCGTCCTTTTCCTGCAGCAGCTTGTCCGCTTCCTCGATCGGCAGCGACAGGCAAACCGGCCGCGACAGCGTAAATTCGGCTTGATCCATGCAATTACCCCTCGGGTCGATAGAAATTCATGATAGATTCACATTATAGCATGAAAATTGACTTGTAGCAAGAGCAGCGCCTGTGTTATAATGCGATATGTATGACTATAACTAGGAGTGGGTCTATGCTGGAATTGCTGGCACCTGCGGGCAACCTCGATGCCGTCATCGCGGCGGTGCAAAACGGGGCGGACGCGGTGTATATGGGCTTTGGCGACGGGTTCAACGCGCGCCGGAGCGCGGATAATTTCACACGGGAGTCGTTTGCAAAAGCGGTGCGCTACTGCCACATCCGCGGCTGCAAGGTCTACGTCACGCTCAACACCCTCGTGGGCGACCGCGAGATGGAGGCCGCCGCCGCGCTCGCGCAGCAGGCGTCGGACGCCGGAGCGGACGCGATCCTCGTGCAGGATCTGGGGCTTGCGCGCGTGCTGCGCGATGCTCTGCCGGATATCCCGCTGCACGCGAGCACGCAGATGAGCATCCACAACCTCGCCGGAGTCGAGGCTGCGGCCGAGATGGGCATCACCCGCGCCGTGCTCTCGCGCGAGCTCTCGCTCGAGCAGATCCGCTTCATCTCGCAGCACGCGAGCATCGAGACCGAGGTCTTTGTGCACGGTGCGCTGTGCTTCTGCTATTCCGGTCAGTGCTATATGAGCGCGCTCATCGGCCGCCGCAGCGGCAACCGCGGCGCGTGTGCGCAGCCGTGCCGCATGCAGTACAGCATGGGCGGCCGCATGGACGAGTATCCGCTGAGCCTGCGCGACAACTGCCTGGCGGATTATCTGCAGCAGCTCGATGAGGCCGGCGTCGCCTGCGTGAAGATCGAGGGGCGCATGAAGCGGCCGGAGTATGTCGCCGTGGTCACGGATGTGTACGCCAAGTGTATCCATGAGCACCGCGTGCCCACGCCGGAGGAAAATGACCGTCTTGCGCTGGCGTTTTCGCGTCAGGGCTTCACGCAGGGCTACCTGCTCGGCGAGAAGGGGCCGGATATGCTCGGTACCCGCGCGGCCGAGCCCGACCGCGAGGCCGAAAAGATGTTCACCGCCGCGCGCAAGGCATATGCCGACGGCGAGCGCCGCCGTGTGCCCGTGAAGTTTTATGCCAAGGTGCGCGCGGGCGAGCCGGTCATGGCCGCCGTCGCGGATGAGGACGGGCATCGCGCCGTGCTCACAGGGCCTGTGCCCGAGCCTGCGCAGCGCGCGCCGCTGACCGAGCAGAGCCTTGCCGATCAATTTGCCAAAACGGGCGGAACGCCCTATTATTCCACCGGCACGGAAAGCCGCATCGACCCCGGCCTGTACCTTCCGGCGGCCGCCGTCAACGACTTGCGCCGCCGGCTCATCACCGGCCTGAAGGACGAGCGCGCGGCGCTGCCCGAGCGGCGCAGCCTGCCGCTGCCGCTGCGTCCGGAGGGGAAGCGCTATTATGCCGACCCTGTGCTCATCGTGCAGGTGCATCAGGCCGAGCAGCTCACGCCGGAGCTTGCCGCGCTGAGCCCGGCGTATGTGTATGTGCCGGTCGAAATTCTTGACACGGATTTTCCGCGCGTCGCCCCGTTTCTGGAGCAGGGGGCGCAGGTCGTGGCGGTGCTGCCGCGCGTCATCACGGACGATCAGGCGGAGGATATGCACGCAATGCTCTCCCGCGCCGCCGAAAACGGCGTGCGTGAGGCGCTCGTCGGCAACATGGGGCACATCTTCTTTGCCCGCCGCGCGGGCATGCGTGTGCGCGGTGATTTCGGGCTCAACGTCTTTAACTCCTACACCGAGGGGGTCTTGCAGCAGGCCGGGCTCGTGAGTGCGACGGCGTCGTTCGAGCTGCGCGTGGCGCAGATCCGCGACCTTGCCAAGGCGGTCGACACCGAGATGATCGTCTACGGCCGTCTGCCGTGCATGATCACCGAGCAGTGCATCATCCGCAACAGCGCGGGGCGCTGCAACTGCACCGTGCCGAACAATCTGGCCGACCGGCGCGGGGCGCTGTTCCCGGTGCTGCCGGCGTTCGGCCACCGCAACCAGATCTTCAACGCGCACAAGCTCTATCTCGCCGACAAGCATGAGGACTATGAAACGGCGGGGCTCTGGGGCGTGCGCCTCATGTTCACGACCGAGACGCCGCATGAGTGCGTCGCGGTCACGCAGAGCTATCAGGGTCTGACGGATTACCGCCCCAACGGGCTGACCCGCGGACTGTATTATCGGGGCGTGGAATGACCCGCCCGGGAGGAACGACCATGAACTGGATTCTTGCCTCCGGCTCCCCGCGCCGGCGGGAGCTGCTGGAGATGCTCGGCGTGCCGGACCTGACGATCCGGCCGGCAAAGGGCCCTGAGCGCGCGACGCCGGGCGCCGGCCCGGAGCAGACCGTGCGCGAACTGTCCCTGCACAAGGCGCAGGAGGTCGCGCAGACCTGCGCGCCGGAGGACATCGTCATCGCGGCGGACACGATCGTCTATCTTGACGGTGTGATCCTCGGCAAGCCGAAGGACACGGCCGACGCCGCGCGTATGCTCGCCGCCCTGTCGGGACGCGAGCACACCGTCTATACCGGCGTCGCCGTTTTGCGCGGCGGCGAGACGCGGCTGGCGGCCGAGCACACGGCCGTGCGCTTTCGCACGCTGACGCCGGAGGAGATCACGCGCTACATCGCCACCGGTGAGCCGATGGACAAAGCCGGCGCCTATGGCATTCAGGGGCGTGGGGCGCGGTTCGTCGCGCATCTGGACGGGGATTATTTCAACGTCATGGGCCTGCCGCTGTGCCGGCTCGGACAACTGCTGAACGAACTGGGAGTCGAGCTGCTTTGAACTGGAAAACATATCTGAAGAAAAAAGGTGCGCGCATCGGCGCGGTCGTGCTTGCGGTCGTGCTCGTGCTCGCGCTCATCGCCGGGGCGCTCGGCGGCAAGGCGGGATTCCTCACGAATCTCGACGGCATCGTGCGCGCGCCGCTGCAGAAGGCCGCGACCGTCACGGCGCAGTGGCTCGAGAGCATCTACGGCTACATTTATAAATACGACCAGCTCCAGGCCGAAAACGAGCAGCTGCGCACGCAGCTGGCCGAGGCTCAGGCGCAGGCGCGTGAAGGGCAGGAGGCGATCGCGGAAAACGAGCGCTATCGTGACCTGCTGGGCTTCACGCAGCGGCACACGGACTTCGAGCTCGAGCCCGCGAACGTCGTGTCCTACGGTGCGTCGAACTGGTCGAGCACGCTCACGCTCAGCAAGGGCAGCGACTGCGGCATCGAGGTCGGCGACTGCGTCATGAACGAGGCCGGCGCGCTCGTCGGTCAGGTCATCGAGGTCGGCAGCACATGGGCGACCGTGCGCACGGTCATCGACGTGGACATGAGCGTCGGCGGCTACATCAGCAGCAGCGGCGCCACGGCCATGGTGCTCGGCGACTTCACGCTCATGCAGGACGGCTGCGTGCGCTTCGGCTATCTGGCCGAGGGCACGAGCATCTTCACCGGCGATACCGTGCTCACCTCCGGCAAGGGCGGCGCGTTCCCGGCGGGGCTCGTCGTCGGCACGATCACCGACGTGCGCACCGAGGCCGGCGGCCAGCAGACCTACGGCGTCATCACGCCGGCATGTGATCTCGGTGAGCTGCTGCAGGTGTTCGTCATCAAGGACTTTGACGTGGTGAGCTGACATGTGGGCGGATCTGATCAACAAGGAAAAGATACACCGCGTGCTCTGGTGCGCGCTGTACATGGCGGTGACCGTTGCACTGCAGACCACGGTCTTTGCGCACATTGCGCTCTTCGGCGTGCACGCCATGTTCGTGCCGGCGGTCGTCGTGGCGGTCGGCATGTTCGAGGGCGGCACATGGGGCGCGGTCTTCGGCCTCATCACGGGCTATTTCTGCGCCATGGGCTACCCCGAAACGGGGCTGCTGTTTGCCGTGCTCTTCGCGCTCATCGGCTTCGGCGCGGGGATGCTCGCGGCATATCTCATCAATAACGGGATCTTCCCGTTTCTCGTGACGTGTCTGGCTGCGTTTCTGCTCACGGCCTTCTGCCAGATGTTCCGCCTGTGGATCTTCCACGGCGCGTCGTTCTGGCGGCTGCTGGCCGTGGCGCTGGGGCAGAGCGTGCTCTCGCTGCCGCTCGCCATCCCGTATTACTATATCAGCCGTGCGTTTCACCGCCGGCGTGCCCTGCGCTGAGCCTGTCAGCGCGCCCGACCCCGAAAGGATCTTCGCCATGGAAAAACCCATCAAACCCGGCCGCGTCACCGCGCTCGCGTGCATCCTTATGCTGCTCGTGATCGTGTTCGTCGTCGCGCTCTATAAGCTGCAGATCGTCGATGGCAAGGCGTATTATGAGGAAAACCGCAACAGCGTCGCCAGTTCCCAGACCGTGGAGGCCGCACGCGGCAGCATCCTCGACCGCTACGGCCGCGTGCTCGTGTCGAACACAAGCTGCAATAACCTCGTCTTCAATCCCGACGACCTCTTCGAGCAGGACGATCCGAACGGCATCCTCCTGCAGATGGCGCGCACCGTCGCCGCCTGCGGCGACACGTATGTCGACGAGCTGCCGGTCACGGCCAAGCCCCCGTTCGAGTACACGGACATGAACGACACGCAGCGCACCCAGCTCAAGGGCTTCCTCAATTACGCCGGCCTCGACGAGGAGGCCACGGCCGTGGAGCTCAT
>ENA-UPSY01003497-UPSY01003497.1-human-gut-metagenome-genome-assembly--contig:-NODE-3497-length-11345-cov-8.514554_pt1 | contig 11345 bp, 8 predicted proteins | sample MGYA00250044_ERZ773365 | MGnify/ENA primary metagenome ERZ773365 (study PRJEB29103, sample SAMN06111932) | human gut metagenome | biome: human gut; feature: ankylosing spondylitis patient; material...
AATATAGCAAAAAAGTAAAAAAAGGTGATATTAAAGAAGCTATAAACTTATATGATGAAATAAAGTCTGTAATAAAAGAAGATGAAGAATTAATTAATTTATCAAAAAATAGATTAAATAAAGATTGTTATCAAGATGAAAATTTAAATTTACTAACTATGGATATAGCTTATTTTATAGAAAATTTTAATGAGGAAAAGAAGCAGGAAATGATTAAGGTTGATAAATGTTGGTATGTTGGAGCTAATATGGAAGGGGTGGATTATTTTGATGAATTTGTGAAAAATGGATATTGGGAGAATGGATATGAAAATAAATATTTAGATAAAGTAAAGAGTATGCAGGTAGGCGATAAAATTGTTATAAAATCTGCATATACACAAAAAAGAGATTTACCATTTGATGTAAATAATAAATCTGTAGCTGTAATGAAATTAAAAGCAAAAGGAACGATAATAGAGAATAAACAAGATGGAAGGCGAGTATCAGTAAAATGGGATAAACCATGGGAAAAACCTAAAAAATGGTTTTTTTTACAATATAGAGGTACAATAAATAAAGTTGAACGCAAAGATGATGATTGGGTCTATGGTGCTTTATTGGATTTTACTTTTAATGATATAGAACAAGATTATGATAAATTTTTAACATATCCTTATTGGGCAAATAGATATGATATAGATATTGAAAATGAGGAAGATTATGAAGAAAATAATGAAGTAAAAATATATACTAAAGAAAATTTTTTACAAGAAGTATTTATTGAAGAAGATTTTTATAATAATTTATTGAATGTATTAAAACGAAAGAAAAACATTATTTTAGCTGGTGCACCAGGTGTTGGTAAAACTTTTATGGCTAAAAGATTAGTATATTCATTATTAGGAAAAAAAGACGATAAATATATACGTATGGTACAATTTCATCAAAGTTATGCTTATGAAGATTTTGTAATGGGTTATCGACCAAGTGAAAATGGTTTTGTATTGAAAACAGGTATTTTTTATAATTTTTGTCAAATAGCTCAAAGTGATAGAGAAAATGATTATTTCTTTATTATTGATGAAATTAATCGCGGTAATATCAGTAAGATTTTCGGTGAATTATTGATGCTTATTGAAGCAAATTATCGAGATGAAGAAATAATTTTATCGTATAATGGAAAAAATTTTGCTGTACCGAATAATTTATATATTATAGGCATGATGAATACTGCAGATAAAAGTCTAGCCGTTGTTGATTATGCTTTGCGTAGAAGATTTAGCTTTTTTAAGATTAAGCCAGCATTTGAAGATGGTAGCTTTAAAGAATATCAAAAGAAATTAGAAAATGATTATTTTAATAAATTAGTAAATCTATTGATAAAATTGAATCATGAAATTAGTGATGATATATCTTTAGGTGAAGATTTTTGTATAGGGCACAGTTATTTATGTAATTTGAATAAAGATATTTGTACAAGAGATTTATTAAAAGAGATAGCATATTATGAAATTTTACCTATATTGAGAGAATATTATTTTGATGATTTAGATAAAGTAAGTTATTGGCAAGATGAATTTGAAGGTATTTTTGATAATGAAACAAAATAACATTTTGATTAAAAACATATATTATATGCTTGCTTATGTCTATTGTGATTTGAATAAAAAACAATATGCTTGTTTAGCCGTAGAGAATTTTGAGGATATAGAAGATTTGTTGACAAGCATTTTAATAAAAGGCGTTAATTATCAATTAAAAAAGGGATTATATACTGATTATCAAGAAAAAGAAGATTTATTGCTTGTAGTACGAGGAAAAATTGTATTACAGAAAACATTAAATCAATTAAATACAGGGAAAAAACAAATTTATTGTCAATTTGATGAACTTAGTTATGATAATATTTTTAATAGAATTATAAAAGCAACAATGATACTTTTATTAAAAGATACGAAAATCAAAGAAGAATATAAGATTATCATAAAAAAATATTTACGGTATTTTTCTAAGGTAGAATATATAGATTTAGTAAATATAAAATGGAAACAATTAAAAAATTATTATCATAGAAATAATATGTCTTATGAGTTATTGATGAATATTTGTTATTTGATATATGATAGACATATATTAAGCGATAAACAAGGCGATAATTATTTATGGAATTTTATTGATGATATAAATATGGCTAATTTATATGAAAAATTTGTGCTTAATTATTATAAAAAGCATTATCCAGAATTGAAGGCAAAATCAGCGGTTATTAGATGGAACGTAAATAGTATGAATAGTGATGATGAAGCATTAGCTTTTTTGCCTAGGATGAGAACAGATATTACGTTGACATATGCAAATAAAATATTGATTATTGACACTAAATTTTATCAATATAGTTTAGTAAAACATAGTAGATATCAAAATAGCCATTTAAAACATCATTCAGATAATTTGTATCAAATTTTTACGTATGTAAAAAATAAAGATAAGATAAATACAGGTAATGTAAAAGGATTATTATTGTATGCTCAAACTGTCAAAGATGGGGAAATAAGACACAAATATATGATGGCTGGAAATGAATTTTATGTACAAACTTTAAATTTAAATCAAGATTTTGCAAGGATAAAAGCACAGTTAGATGATATTGTTAATTTAATTAAAGATAAAAAAGCTCTATAGAATAAAAATCTATAGAGCTTTTTATAATATTATTTTTCTTTGTGTTTATTTTTTTCGGCTAAATCAGCTTCACATTTTTCAAGAGCTGTAGAGAATTTACGCCAGAGATGTTTTCTGCCTAATGTGCGGAACAATCCAGCACGATACATATGACGGCGAACTTGTGGATTAGCTTCGCAAAGATATACTTCAATGCCACGTTTTTGAAGATGTTTAACGATTTCATTGAGCATTTTAAGACCACTTAAATCTACGAATGGCACGCTTTCAAAGCGTAAAATTAAAGATTTTGGATCTTTATCGATATGGGCAAGGGAACGTTCAAAGGCACTTACAGCACCGAAAAAGAGTGGCCCTTCGATAGTATAAACGAGCATTTCAGGGTGATGTTCTAATTCTTTTTGGAACTGTGGTTCAATTTCTGTGTGATGAATAGCATGGACATCAACAGAGAATACCATTTTACGCATGAACTGTAAAATAGCAAGTACGACACCAACGTTTACAGCAACTACTAAATCAGTGAAGATAGTCAAAAAGAATGTGATGAGCAAAATAAGGGAGTCTGCACGAGGGGCAACACGGATAAGGCGAATAAAATTCGGTACATCACTCATATTGTAGGATACGACGAATAAAATCGCAGCCATAGAGGCAAGTGGAATATTAGCAGCAAGTGGAGCTAAGAAGAATAATACTAATACTAAAAATACGCAGTGAACTAAGCCTGCAAGTGGATTTGTACCACCTTGACGAATATTTGTAGCAGTACGAGCGATAGCACCAGTAGCAGCGATACCACCAAAGAGAGGACAAACGATATTAGCAAGACCTTGACCGAATAATTCTTGGTTAGAATTGTGTTGATGACCTGTCATACCATCAGCAACAACGGCAGATAATAATGATTCAATAGCACCGAGCATAGCAATAGTAAAAGCTGGGCCAATCAAAGCAAATACATCAGAAATAGATATTTCAGGAAGTGTAAGACTTGGTAAGCCTTGAGGAATACCACCAAAAGCAGTGCCGATAGTAGCAACCCCAGGGAATTGATAATAAGATTGGATACAAGTAGCGACAACCATTGCCCAAAGTGGTGCTGGGAGTTTTTTAGCAAGTGGAATTTTTGGCATGATTAGGATAATAGCAAGGCTGATTAAACTAATCATGAGTGTAGGCATATGACTTTGTGGTAAAGATAAAATCATCAAATAAAGTTTTTCATGGAACATTTCAGCGTGAGCAATTGGCGGAAAACCAAAGAAGGATTGCCATTGACCAACCCAAATAGTAACACCGATACCAGCAGTAAAGCCAACGATAACAGGAGCAGGAATAAAGCGAATGACATCACCGAGTTTGGCGATAGACATCAAAACTAAAATAATACCAGCCATGATAGTGGCGATTTGTAGACCTGCTAGACCATATTGTATCAAAATGCCACTGAGTAAAACGATAAATGCACCTGTAGGGCCTGCAATCTGTACACGAGAGCCACCAAAGATAGAAACGAAAAATGCGGAAATAATAGCAGTATAAATACCTTGTGCAGGAGATACGCCACTAGCGATAGCAAATGCCATAGCAAGAGGCATAGCCACGATACCGACTACGATACCTGCGGAGATATTTTTTCCTAAATGTTCAGATTTGAATAAACCAGCGTTATAAGCTTCTTTTAATGCAATCAACAGTAATTCTCCTTTAGTTAAATATTAAATTGTTAAGTGAAAAACGATTAAAAAATATGTAATAGCTATAATTTTTCTTAGATGATAAAATACCTCCTTTATAAATAAAATATAAGTGATAAATTTTTTATAAACTTCATAAATATGATAAAGCTAATAAAAAATACAAAGAATAGTTTATCACTAGATTTTAAGACTAGCAATAAAATTTAGGTGAAAAATAAAAAAGAAATTAGCAAAATACTAATTCCTAGCAAAATTTTAATAAAATATGATATGAAAATGTAGTTTTAAGCTTCAAGATATCGTTGATACATATTATAAGTTTTTTCATCAAAACAAGAGAAAATAATATCAAGTTTATAATCTTTATGCATATCTAGCCATGTTTTGACTGTAGAGATAGCAATTTTTGTCGCTTCTTCTAGTGGATAATGATATACACCAGTGGAGATAGCAGGAAAAGCGATACTGTGAATATCGTGTTTCAAAGCTAAATCTAAAGAATTTTTATAGCAATTGGCAAGTAGCGAAGCTTGATTTTTTTGAGTAGAACAAATTGGCCCTACTGTATGAATTACATATTTTGCTTTTAAATTATAGCCCTTAGTGATTTTAGCTTCGCCAGTTTCACAGCCACCGAGAGTGCGACATTCTGCTAAAAGCTCACGACCTGCACGGCGATGAATAGCACCGTCGACTCCACCACCGCCGAGAAGCGTTTTATTCGCAGCATTGACGATTGCATCACAATCAAGAATAGTAATATCACCTAAATCAATAGAAATCATATTAACACCTTCTATAAAAATTAATTAGTTAAATCATCTAATAGGAATTTTAGAAATAGTTATCTTTGTCTTTTTCAAGCCATTAGCCTTGAGAAAATGATTTAATTCCTGTTTATTTTGTCTACACATAGCACCGAGAGTGATTTCAGGAATGAGTTCACTATCCCAAATATCGGCTAAACATAATTTATGATAACTGCGGATTTCATTTTTAAATAAAGAAAAATGCGTCTGTTCAATGGAAGACATTCGCAATAGTGAATGGAATTTGTCATGCAAAGGTTTGAGCGTAGCAGGTAAGATAATATTACGGCTCATGCTCAAAAAATCTTTTTTCATAGATAGAGTTTTAGGATAAAAAAGCAGACGAAATTCATGTTCATCAGCAAAATAATTATTTTTAGCAAAGTTCATGACTTTATTATAGGCAATGACTAAAACGATAAAGCCATATTGTTCGATATATTTTTGAAAAGGGTCATTATAATTGCGGATTTGTTCTTCAAATAAATCGTAAAAACAAGCACAGATATGGGATAATTTATCTAAGATTTCAGTATCGCTATAGAGAATTTTTTCTAGTTCTGTTATGGAAAAATGGGAATAATCTTTGAAATTTACATTGAGTTTATCCATGTTGATACCGATACAAACACCACTATAACTAGAAGCATATCTTTCCCAATGTGAGAGATTATCTTTTTTATCGGTTAAACTAAGCGAATAACCATCGCTTTTTTTGAGATAATTTTTTAAGTCAGGCATATGGGTTTCAAAACTTTTTTTTAATAATGATAGATATTGCTTGAAATTATCATCAGTGGAATTATTTATAATTTCGTCCATATCTTTGAGCATATGATTTACAGTATAATATCTCTCTGATTTATCGTTAGAAGATTTTAAATTAGTTAGCCAAAGCTCACGGCTCATGATGATATTATAAAGTGAATTGATTGATGTATAATGATAAAAAATATTTTGTCCGTCCATAATTATTACCTCGTAGAAGTCTTATTAATTATAATTATGATAGTGAATAATTATAATTGCAATAGAGAAAAATTTTGTTAAGTAATAAATATATTAATAAAATTATACTATAATGTAACATTCTTTTAAGATAATAGAAAAAATGTTATAATATCAATACAATAAATATAATTTTTGTATAGAGAGGAGGATTTTTATGAAATATAGTGCTTTAGATATTGCACATTATATAATAACTTATTCTTGTGAAATGAATATGCGTATAACAAATTTAAGATTACAAAAATTATTATATTTTATTCAACAAGAGTATTTAAAAGATTATGGGAAACCATTATTTCTTGATGATATTTGTGCATGGAAATATGGTCCAGTTGTACCGAATGTATATTATATTTATTCTGGATATGGTGGATTACCTATATTGAATAAATATGAATCTAATCTACCTAATGAAATAAAAAAATATATTGAAAAAATAGTAGATAAGTTAAAGAATAAAGATTCTTGGGATTTAGTAAATGATACGCATAAAGTAAATGGTGCATGGGATAAAATATATAAAAATGGTGAAGGGGATAGAAGATGTATTCCAATTGATTTGATACTAGGTGATGTCAAATAATGGAACAAAGAAATTTCAGTGATAGTAGTAATGATTTTAAAATATCTAAATTTATAAGAGATTTAAATCAAGATATATTATCTAAGAATGACATAAAACAAAGAATTAATTTATTGCTTGAAGAAGTTTATAATGGAGAGTATCGTCATTCATATGCTATGATTGCTGGTATACTAGTAGAAATAAAAATTAGTAGCAATGATAAAACAGAAGTATTTACTTGTTTATCAGAAAATTTACAAGTAGTAAAAGAAATTGTAGATGAAAATTTGGAATATGATAGTAGATTAGTTAAAATAAATAAATTATATGACCATATTACTTTAGAAATAACTAGATTTAATTATTTAGATCAGGTTGTTGGTAAACAAAGTGATTTAATAAATAAAGTTATGGATCAAAGAAGATTATTTGATGAAACAACAGAAAAATTAAATAAAGACTTAAAAGATGTTGAAAGTTTGAAACCAGAAATCATAAGTATTATAGGTATTTTTTCAGCTATTACTTTAGCTTTTATTGGCGGTATGACTTTTACTAGTAGTACATTAACTAGTATAAATGAAGCATCAGCATATAAAGTAATATTTATATCATCAATATGTGGTATAGTAATATTTAATACTATTTTTTGCTTGATTTATATTATTAGTAAAATGATTAATAAAAATATTTTTTCTAGGTGTTCAAAATCAAATAATGATTGTTTAACTGGTATATGTAATGAAAATTGTTTTGCTTATAAAAAAATACAATATAGGTTACCTTATGTATATTGGATAAATTTTATTTTGATATCCATATTATGTTTAGACTTTGTTACTTGGTTATGTGATTTAAAATCTTTAGCTATAGTGTTTAGAGGGTACATTGCACAAATACCAGTTATAGTGGTAGATATTTTAAATTGGTCGTTAATATGTTTACCTATAATTATAATAATTTGTTATTTGGGTTTTAATTTTTATAATAAAATTCAAAGATGAAAAACAAAAAGGCTATTTCATTATGAAATAGCCTTTTATTCGTATTAGGGGTGTTTGTTCATTGGTAAAGAAAACGAACCAAAAGAAATCCACCGCAGATAAAATTTTAGCTTTGAAAAAAATTATCATTTCATACATATTTGTTCATTTCTTTAGTGATAAAGAAACGAACCAAAGAAATCACCCGCTCACGCACTTTTTACTTTGTCAAAGATAAAAATATATCAACAACGTTCTAAACTCGCAAGGCTCAAACAGTAGAACTAAAACCGTAGCTATATTTTTATCTTTGCCAATAGCTGATAGCTACCGTAAAAAGATGCTAAAATGCGGGAAAAAGTTTGGTGTTATTAAAGATTTTCAATAACTAGCGTTACCATTAAAATTTTAAAATGTGAAAAAACGATAAATAAAATAAAAACCAAATGTCCCTCACGTTAGCGAATTTTGCGGTAGCCGTAGGCTATTGGCAAGGATAAAACCATGACTATGAATTTAGCTCTACTGTTTGAGCAAAGCGAGTTTAGAGCGTTATAGTCATGGTTTTATAATTGACAAAGAAAAATTGGTATCGGGAGGTAGAGTTCTTTTGTTACTTTTCTTGCTCATGAAAGAAAAGTAAGCGGACTATACGAACATTTGCTGTAATAGTCCTTTTTTTATTTGTTTCCAGTGTTCTAGCTGGGCTTTTTGGTTTTCGAGTTTGCGGTCAAATGCTGAAAGGAAATCGGCTATTTTTGTTTGTTCTTCTAAACAAGGGATAAATAAGATTACTTCAGAAATATCTTTTTTATTAATGGAGCTAAAGGTACTTCCTTGACTTTTTTTTATTAATTGAAATAAGTTAAATTTTAAATTATATTTACCAAATAATTTATTACAATTAAAAGATATGGCAGATAAACCACGACCAATACAAAATTTTTTATTAGCAATATTTATAGCACCAACAGGTGCACGCACACTTAACAAAATATCTGTAGGATTTGCGATTTTTTGTGGTTTAGTACACCAATATTTTTCAATAGGATATTTATTAGTAAATTCTGCATTACCTTGTAAAAAGGGAGTACCAATTTTTTCAGTATTAACAAAATCACTATCAGGAGATTGTCCCATAGTAATATTACTAATATCTTCTAATTTTTTCTTTTCCCAATTAGGATAATTATTGCCGTTTTTATCTTTAAAGCGTAGTTTTTGGCTAAAAATTTGTTGTAGTAATCCTTTTTTCTGATTTTCTAGGCTAGTGATAGTATTTTCTAGGTTTGTTATTTTTTTATCTACTGTAGAAAGGAAATTAGCGATTTTCTTTTGTTCTTCTAAAAAAGGAAGATTGATAGAAATGTTTTCTAAATAAGAATAATATAAGTTAGAAACATTGCCACCTTCTACAAGTCTGGCAAATTTATATTTCATTGTCCCATTAAACATATAACTTATAAACAATGGATTATTTTTTGTATTATAAACAGAAATCATTTCACCTATTGCAACATCTTTAAAAGGAAGATAACAGCATTTACAAAAATCAAGAGGTTCTTCACCAACACGGGGAACTAAAACCTCATTACCTGTACTAAATTTTAAATTTTCTTTAGGAATATTAGTATAGGAATAGATTTTTTTTACAATAATGTTATGAGTAGTATAAAGTTCTCCATATCGAACGCATGGAGTAGTTGCCGTATCTGTAATAGACCATTTAGGCGCGCTTTTACCATAGTAAAAATAGCCACTTTTACCTATTGTTGAATTAACCCAATTCGGATAATCATTGTCATTATTATCTTTAAATCTTAATTTTGGTACATTCATTATTTTAACCCCAATTCATGGAAGTATTTGTCTAATTCTTCATCAATATTTTGGCTTTCGTTTTGGAGTTTGGTCAATGTGGCAAATTCTGCTTGTAGGTCTATTGGTTCTTCTTCTTCAAATGTATCTACATAACGAGGAATATTGAGGTTATAGTCGTTTTCTTCGATTTCTTCGATAGTAGCAACATGAGCATATTTTTCTACATCTTGGCGGTTTTTATATGTTTCAATAATTTTATGGATATGTTCATCTGTGATGAGATTTTGATTTTTGCCCTTGTCGAATTCTTTGGAAGCATCAATAAATAATATATCTTTATTTGGACGGTTTTTCTTGAAGACTAAGATACAAGTCGGAATACTTGTGCCATAGAATAAGTTTGCAGGTAAGCCGATGACTGTATCGAGATAGTTGTAATCACGGATAATTACTTTGCGGATTTGTTCTTCAGCAGAGCCACGGAATAATACGCCATGTGGCAATACTACAGCCATAGTGCCGTCTTCATCTAAGGAGTTTAACATATGGCAGACGAAGGCAAAATCTGCTTTGCTAGAAGGTGCGAGTTTGCCATAAGGGCTGAAGCGTTCGTCTTCTAAGAATTTTTTATCAGCAGACCATTTGGCAGAATATGGCGGATTGGCTACGACTGCACTGAATTTTTTATCTTTGAAAGCAGGTTCTTCAAGTGTATCGCCGTTTGCTATTTCAAAATGTTGATATTGAATATTGTGTAAAAGCATATTCATGCGAGCAAGGTTATAGGTAGTTGCAGTTTTTTCTTGTCCGTAGTAATAAGTAACTTTAGTTTCTTTGCCGACACGAAGAAGAAGCGAACCACTACCGCAACATGGATCGTATACGGAGAATAATTTATCTTTATTTAAAGTTACAAGGCGAGCTAAGATTTTGGATACTTGTTGTGGTGTATAGAATTCGCCAGCTTTTTTGCCTGCTGTCTGGGCGAACATGCCTATTAAATATTCGTATGCATCACCGAGTACATCAATTTCAGCATTATCAAAATCTAAATCAAGATTGTCTATACTAGCTAATACTTTGCCGATTACTTGGCTACGTTCTTTGACATCTTTGCCAAGTTTGGTGGATTTTAAATCCATATCATCAAATAAACCTTCAAAATCATGCTGGCTTTGTGTACCGAGTGATGATTCAGAAATAGCAGAAATGGCTTTGTCGAGTTCTTCAATATCGAAGCTATTTGTTTCTTTTAAGACTTTAGTGAAGTGAGAAAATAAGTATTGTGGTGCGATAAAGTAACCAAGAGATTCAACAATATCAGAACTAAAATCGTTTCTTACATCTTCATCATTATTAGCATAGAAATCTTCAAAAGAGATATTATCATTTTTTAATAATAAGTAAGCATTTTTTTCTACTTTTTCAGATAGATAGCGATAAAAGATTAATCCTAAGATATAAGATTTAAATTCGTAAGCTTCCATACTACCACGCAAATTATTTGCCATGTCCCAAAGTGTAGAATGAAGTTGCGCTTGTTGTACTTTTTGAATATCAGAAGTTGACATAAAAATCCTCCTAAAAATAAAATGATGTTCATTTCTTTTATGGTAAAGAAACGAACTAAAGAAAATTATTATAGATAAAATTTTAATTTAAAAATACAAAAAAGTAATGTATTATATTTATTTGTTCATTTCTTTGGTGACAAAGAAACGAACCAAAGAAATCACCCGCTCACGCACTTTTTACTTTGTCAAAGATAAAAATATATCAACAACGTTCT
>ENA-UPSY01003500-UPSY01003500.1-human-gut-metagenome-genome-assembly--contig:-NODE-3500-length-11339-cov-3.452229_pt1 | contig 11339 bp, 12 predicted proteins | sample MGYA00250044_ERZ773365 | MGnify/ENA primary metagenome ERZ773365 (study PRJEB29103, sample SAMN06111932) | human gut metagenome | biome: human gut; feature: ankylosing spondylitis patient; material...
GGCGAGATGCATTCAAGCCAAAACATGCATCCTCCGTGTCAATCAGCGGAGTGATTGACACGGGAGTGAACAGTAACACTGGTTATGTTATTTCAGATGATCATATAAAAATCATAATTGACATTCAAAAATATGTAGTATATAATCGTTTTGTTCATCGGAGGGTGATTTGTTCGATCAGAAACAATAGCTGGATAAGATGGCAGACTGAAATGTCCGCTTTCTTATTCAGCTTTTTTGTTATCTGCCTGATTCGACTGAATTTTCAACAAAATCAATTATACAAGGAGGAATTTCAGTACATGGAAAAAAACACATCATTTACCGAAGGAAAAATCATGCAGCCGTTACTTCTGTTTGCAGTTCCTGTATTGCTGGCACTCTTTCTACAGGCTATGTACGGTGCAGTAGATTTGCTTATTGTTGGTAAGTTTGCATCTTCTGCTGATGTATCTGCGGTATCTACCGGTTCACAGATCATGACCACACTGACAAATCTGGTCAGCAGCTTCGCAATGGGAACAACGATTCTGCTTGGACAACAGATCGGAAGTGGTAAGAAAGAAGAAGGTGGCCGCACCGTAGGAACATCCATTCTGCTATTTGCCGGAATTGCTGTGATCATGTCAGTCATTCTTGTAGTCTTTGCTCCTCAGGTCAGCAGTCTCATGAACGCTCCGGAAGAAGCTTTTCAAAAGACCGTTGATTATATCCGGATCTGTGGCGGCGGTATGCTTGTTATTGTCGCTTATAACCTGATCGGCTGTATTTTCCGAGGGCTTGGTGACTCCAGAACACCACTGATCACAGTTGCCATCGCATGTGTATTCAATGTCGCCGGAGACTTGCTTTTATGTGCTGTTTTCGGTATGGGTACAGCAGGTGCCGCTATTGCTACTGTATTTGCACAGATCGTCAGTGTAATCGTATCTTTTATTCTTATCAGTAAAAAAGATCTGCCATTTACAATAAAAAAAGAAAATATCCGGATTCACAAAACTTACCTGCGCAAAATGACCGCTTTCGGCGCACCGATTGCCCTGCAGGATCTTCTCGTAAGTATTTCTTTCCTGATCATTCTGGCAATCGTAAATGGTATGGGCGTGATTGCTTCCGCCGGTGTTGGCGTTGCGGAAAAAGTCTGTGCTTTTATTATGCTGATATCATCCGCTTTTATGCAGTCCATGTCTGCTTTCGTAGCACAAAATTATGGTGCCGGACGCCTTACCAGAGCAAGAAAGGCATTGCACTATGGCATCGCAGTTTCTTTTACCGTCGGTATTGTAATGTTCGCAATTACCTTCTTCCATGGAGATATCCTGGCAGGTATTTTCGCCTCCGACCCGGAAGTAATCGCAGCAGCCGCAGATTACCTGAAAGCCTATGCCATTGACTGTCTGTTCACTGCTATCTTCTTCTGTTACACCGGATTCTATAATGGAATTGGCAGAACAAGATTTGTTATGATACAGGGGATTCTCGGTGCTTTCTGCGTCAGAGTACCGGTATCTTACATTATGAGCATCCAACCGAATACTTCTCTGTTCCATATCGGACTGGCAACACCGATGTCCTCTATATTACAGTTGATTCTCTGTGTAGGATTTATGCTCTGGCTGCAAAAAAACAAACTGTTAGATGACAACCTTAAAAATTATTAATTCCATGCTCGCACACACATAAAAAGCACCCGGATGGGTGCTTTTCATAGTTTCCTGGCGTTTACTACTGCACTTTTCCTGCTTTTTGTTCCATCCGTCACTGCCGTTATCTCTCCTATTATCTCTATATCTGTTTTCCCTCATCCCCACACCGTATCATAATTCACCGGCTTATAAAATGCTTTTTCTCTGCTTTCATGGTCCATCGGCCGATTTCCCAGCAGCCACATGGTCTTCGCTGCAACCGCCTCCGGTGTCATATCGTAAGACTCCAGTACATTGCACAGTTTTTTCATTTCATGTCCAACTTCATAAACCGTCATATCACTTCCCTCATGGGCAACCTGCGTGCACAGGACGATCATTTTTTCCGGATATTTCTGACAAAGTTCATAAAACATATCCTTGATACTGGACGGAATCCCACCGACGCCAAAACTCTCCACGATAATCGCATCGTAATATTCGAAAATTACCGGAAGAAGCACCGGCTGAATACCAGGGATTAATTTTAATAAGAAAACACTATCACTTAACTTCTCATAAAACCGCACCGGTTTTTCATATGGCAGCATCGGCAGATACCGCAGAATCCGGCGATCCTGTATCACAGCTAGATACGGAAAATCAATACTGGAAAACGCGTTATAGCTCTTGGTCCGCACTTTTTTTGCTCGTGTTCCCGCGATCACCTTTCCGTCAAACACGATCTGTACCCCCTGGGAAGCATCGTCACAGGCATAGTAAAAGCTGTCCGAAAGATTTGTTTTGGCATCGGTAATATCCAGATTGATCGGACGCTGTGCACCGGTGATGACAATGGGCTTCGGCGAATTCTGAATCATATAGGAAAGTGCAGCCGCCGTATAGGCCATCGTATCGGTGCCATGCGCTATGATAAATCCATCAAATGCATCATAATGTTCCCGTATAACCTTTACCAGCATGCTCCAGTTTTCCGGCACTACATTGGAGCTGTCCAGATTAAAGGGCTGCACGGCTGTAATCTCACAAATCTTCTCCACCTCCGGGATATAAGATATCAATTCTTCCGGCGTGATCTGCGGAGTCAGACCATTTTCTGTTTTTTTCGATGCAATCGTACCACCGGTTGCAACAAATAAGATTTTCTTCATTGTTTTCCACTCCTTATTTCTGTATAATCATCACTATAAACAATTCCCCTGATTAACTGTTATACTCTTTATTTTTCTTGCTTTATTTGCACATAATTCTTATAATAACCATAGGTTACACTTATACTTTACAATATCATAACCAATGGTTATGATCAAGAGGTGATCACAGTGAAATTTCGTCCTGACCGTTTAATTCAATTAAGAACATCTATGAATATCAGCAAAGCCGAGGCCGCCCGCCAACTTAATATTTCCGCCATGACCTACGGCCGCTATGAAAAAGGAGAACGCGAACCCTCTTATCCGTCAGTATCTTATATTGCTCAGATTTTTCATTGCAATATTGACTTTTTATATGGAACTTCAGATGTCATGAATTGTGATTATATCGTTATTTCACGTTCCGAATCTCCGGAGTTATATTCTCTGATAGAAACTCTTCAGCAAAATCACGACATAAAAGACCGGATCCTGGCTTATGCACGAGAACTGAACCGCAAAGAAAAAAGGGGATAAAAAAACAGTTTGTTTTTTATATAAAATATTTCCATTAAAACAAACTGTTCTTTAATTTCCACTAATTTTAATATGATTTTCCTATCATTTATCATTTCTTCTCGCTTAATTTTACCCATCTGTTTTAAAATAGCTCCACTCATTGTTTTGTCTAAATAGGCCGGATTTATTTTTCGTTTTGTATATGCCATATAACTGTCTTTTGTCTCTTCTATTAAAACTGCTGCAAAAAAACTTTCCCAGCTGAAATATTCTCCACTTACTTTTTTCTTCCACAGCATTTCTTATATTTTTTTCCACTGCCACATGGACAGGGATCATTTGGATACACTTTCTTCTCTTTTACAATCGGCTGCTGAATCCCCATTCGTCCCATTCTGTCAGAATTTCATATGTATCTTCATAGTCTATACACTGCTGTACCATGTTCCGTAACGCCTGCGTATATCTTTTTTCATCATAGGGCTGATTTTCTTTCATTACATCATAAATTTCTTCTATTACAATCGCACCTATTTTTTCTTTCGCCTCTCTCGCAGAATATCCTGCATCGATCAGTTTGTCATAAGATTCCTTTGTTACAGGCGGATTATTTTCTCTTAACTGATTATCTACAACTTCAAATATCAGTTTCTTTAATCTTAAGTTTGCCATTTAATCTCCCTCTCCAAAATACTTCATCTTTTACTGTTATTTATACTCGCAATTTTCTTCACAAAAAGGCAGTTACTTTGGTATGCTCTCTGAAAGGCATAATACCCCCGAGGATGTCAAGTCATTGCTACAAACTTTTTGACCTTTTTTCCTTCGATTTTCCCATAAAATCGTTGTTTTGGAACAGAGGACGTTATATTGTTGTCACAAAATCAGTGGGGAGGATGTAACGTCATTGTCATATTATCGCCACTTTCATTGCCGTTATCATCGCCATTGGCAATGGTAATGGCAATGACAATTCAACCTTTATAAAATAAGCTACATAAGCAAAACATTTTACAAAATACTCACCCTGTGGTTCATACCTCTGACAGTGCTCCATCACTATCTATCATTTTGATCTCTTCAGCTGCATTCAAGACATTCAGCTGATATTCAGCAATCTCTTGTAATATTTTGAATCTTTCTCCTTTTTCTTTTCCTTCACGCAGCATCTGTGCATTATGTGATTCCAGATTGGATAGAACTGTTAATTCATTAATTGTTGCAAAATCTCTGACATTGTTTTTCTTCGCAAGTTCAGGATTTGCCTCTCTCCATGCTTTCGCCGTAAATCCAAATAATGCTACATTTAATATGTCTGCTTCTTCCGCATATGCCAGCCATTGAAGGTTTTCTCTGTAATTCATTTGAGGAAGCAAGTATCTTTTTACAGCATCCGTCTGGATCAGATAATTATTTTTACTTAAAAAACGTTTTGCATCCCATTCCTTTTGTTCAGAATTGTTTTCTTCTTCCTTCAACCGCTGGAATTCTTTAATTAAATACAATTTAAAAACCGGACTGATCGCAGATGCAAATTCAAAGGCAATGTCTTTGTGTGCATATGTGCCACCATATTTTCCACGTTTCACATATAATCCAATGGCATTTGTTTCATTTACCCATTCCGAAACACTAGGTGTAAAAGTCAATAACCCTGCTTGCTTTTTAAAGTGTTCGGATTCGAACACTTTAAAATTTGGATTATATATCTGTTCCTATACAGACAAATATTCCAAAGTACCACGATTTCTCAACCAATTTCTTACCACATCTGCTGCCCTGACAGAATCTGATTTAGCCTTAGCAATATCTGTAATGCAAATGTAATCATCTAACTTCTGTTTCGAAATTGAAATATGCACATTTTGTACTTCAATTACTTTATTCTTCATTCACATCTTCCTTTACAATAAGATCATCCATCTTTACTTTATACGCCAGCAAACGTAATACATAATCCGGCATCTTTCTGGTTCCTCGTTCCCACTCTGTTACTGTTCTGTATGGGATTTCAAAATATTTACAAAATTCCTTTCTGTTCATTCCGGTACTTTCTCGTAATTCTTTTATTTTATCTTTTATTTCCATTTTCTCTTCCCTTTTCATTTACACATTGTGTATGTATCGTAGCATATTTTTTCATTTATTACAACATCTATCATCTTCATTTTGGTATGCTCTCTGAAAGGCATAATCTCCCCGAGGATGTCAAGTCATTGCTACAAACTTTTTTGCCACTTTTTCCTCGATTTTTCCCATAAAACCGTTGTTTTGGAACAGAGGACGTTATATTGTTGTCACAAAATCAGCAGGGAGGATGTAACGTCATTGCTACAAGTTCAGTAGTAGTGGACGTTACATTATTGCTACAAATCAAGCCAGTGATTTCCATTCCACCTCCACTCTCCCATCATCATACACATATATCCCCTGCACATATTCTTCCAGCATCTCTCGTGTCAGCTTTTCATAGCCTAAATACATCAACATCTGCTCCACCGGAACATTCTTTTTCATCAGGATTTCTTTCTCACCGTTTATCAGTTCTTCCAACTCCTGTATACATTTCTGCAATCGTTCTCTTTCTTCTTCCAACTGCTTCTTGGCTTCCATGAACTGTTTCTGGTTCATCTGTCCCTCATGATACTTCTCATAGTTCTGACGGTTCTGAAGCTTTATCTGCTCCTGACGTTTTTCACAGTCCGTACTTTCCAGCTCATAGGCTTCTATGCTGTCCGTATGCTGTTTTCTCATAGATTGCTGCATCTGTTCCTGGCTGATATTCTGACGTAAATATGCCTTAATTTCTGCCAGCACGATATGCTCTAGCATTTTGTTATCAGCTTTTCCGGCAAAGCATCCTGTATCTTCTTTTCCTTTACTGTAAGCACAGCTATAAAGGATATGACCATGAACCGGACTGCTTGAAGTCAGGCTTCTGCGACAATTTCCGCATTTCACATAGCCACCTAACAATGTTGTTTCCCTGTCGAATTTGCTTTTCTTGGTGTATCTGATCTGCAAGGACTGTGCTTTTTCAAAAATTTCTTTTGATACGATCGGCTCGTGATGATTTTCCATCACTTTCCACTGATTTCTCGGTACCGGTACTTCTTTCCCTGTTCCGGGATCTGGAATTTTTGTCTTTCCATAGACCATACAGCCTATATAAGTTTTATCATCCACAATCTTCCGTATCATATCACTCGTCCACTGCAGTCCTCTTGATGCAGCTTTCTTGCTGTCTGATTTCTGTCGTCTGCTCATGGACTGCAAGGGAGTCAGTACCCCCTCTTCATTAAATAACCGACAAATCTCCATCTTGGAATACCGCTGATTTGTCAGTTCAAATACTCTGCGAATCACTTCTGCTTCGTCCTCTACAATCACCAGTTCTTTCTTATTTTCAGGATTGATTCGATACCCATAAGGTGCAGATCCACAGCAATACTCACCTTTTCCTCGTCTGGTACTGACTGCCGATTTTACCTTTACAGACTGGTCTTTCACATAAAAATCTGCGATCAGTCCTTTAAACTGTACTTCGATGTCGGAACTCTTTCCTATATAATCTTTAGAATCATATCGGTCTGAGATAGAAATAAATCGTATTCCCAGGAATGGAAAAATCTGTTCCAGATAAGTTCCCATCTCAATATAGTTTCTGGCAAAACGTGAAAAATCTTTTACCACAATACACTGCACTTTATTCTCCCTAGCAAGTTCCAGAACCTGCTTAATTGCCGGACGCTCCATACTGGAACCAGAATATCCATCGTCGTAGAACTCCTGAAATGGCATAGAAGCCAGTTCCGGGATATTGGAAATATAATCTTTTACCAGTTTTCTCTGATTAATAATGCTGTTACTTTCTCCCTCTGAATCATCTTCCATGGAAAGACGGTAATATCCAATAATCAGTTTCTGATCACTCATGTTCTACCGCCCCCTTAAACCCGAAGTTGATTTCCAGTCTGCCATCACCATACAGATACATACTTTCAATCAAGCCCTCCGCAAGTTCCGCATTGATTCTGGTTGTCCCATCCAGTTCCAACAGACTTCGTAAAAATCTGGCTTCTTTTTTCTGTTGTTTTTCCAGCTTTCGTATGGTCTGCTCCAGAGACTTCTTTCTCTCTTCACAAAACTCTTTCCAGTTATTACGGTCATCTTTCATTTCTATATAGGCTTCTTTGGAAAGTTCACCCTCTTTATATTTCATAAATGCCTGTGCCAGTTTTTCTGAACGTCTTTCCCTATCTGCATCCAATTTTCTGATCTCAGTTTGAATCTCATTGATTTTGGAAAGAAATACCGCACTGCTTATAGCAGACATATCCTTTTTCCGCAATCCAGATAACTGAAACTGTCTGGTTAGCTCCGAACGGACAATTTTCTGCAGCTTCTCTTCGGAAATAGATTTGTGACTACATTTTCTTTCATCCCGATACCAGGCAGCATTGCAAAAGTAATACACATTGCCTCTGTATCTACGTGTACACATTTTCCGCTTACAATCACCACAATAGAATACATTGTAAAATGCTCTTTCATCATCTTCCCACCCTGCAGTAGTTTTTGTTGCTTTCTGTTGTGCTGCTTTTAGCCTGACCTGTGCTTTTTCAAACAATTCTCTGCTAATAATTGGCTCATGGGCATTTGGCGTAATAATCCACTGGCTCTCGTCCAATATGTCACACCATTTTTCACCTCTTTGAAATCTGGATTCATATTTTCTCTGAACCAGATCGCCATAATAATTATTCCGGTTCAGCACTGCACGTATCGAAGAATTTCCCCACTGATGAAGGTTCTCTCCGTCCTGACAGTACACATGATGATATTGGTTATAATCTGAAATCCGATGTACCCTATCCTCAAACAGCCTGTCAATAATGCTCTGTACGCCATCTCCCGAAGCATATTCTTCAAAAATCCTGCGGACAATCTTTGCAGCTTCCGGTTCCACCATCAACTTATAAATTCCATTTATCTTTTCCACACAATATCCATATGGAGCTGTAGATCCCACATACTCACCATTTTTCTGTGCAATACGTTTCGCTGCCCGTTCTTTTGCGGAAATGTCTTTCGCATAAGCATCATTCACCAGATTCTTGATATTCATGGATAATTCCTGATTCTTGGCATCCGGTGCAAATGAATCATAGTTGTCACATACAGAAATAAACCGCACTTTCATAAAAGGAAGAATCTTTTCCAGATAGTTGCCAGTTTCGATATAATTTCTTCCAAATCGTGAGAAATCCTTTACCAGAATACAGTTTATTTTACCTTCCCTGACATCATTCATCATCCGTTCAAATCCCGGTCTGTCAAAATTTGTTCCGGTTTTTCCCAGATCAGAATAAATGTTATATACAGCAATTTCATACTCTCTGTTCGGATTTTCATTGTGCTTCTGAATGAACTCTTTTATCAGCGTAACCTGTGTTTCAATAGGTTCTGACTTTTTTTCATCACTGTCTACGGATAATCTGACATAAATTGCAGCCATACATACCGGAATCCCAAGAACTTTCTTCTCTGTGTTTTTCTTATATCTTTTTGCTGTCCTTGCCATTTATCCCACCTCTTTCCTGCACTCTGTCCGGTGTTCCGCATAAAACCGTCTTATGACTTTCATTTTCTCAATCATATCCTGATAACGGATATGAATTTTGATCTGTTTGTTTTCATAAATATAGATTTTATCTACAGTCAGTGCCAGCAATGTGCGATCCAGTTCTTTGATTTCCAGTGATTTCTTCCAGTCCTCCAACTGAACAGTTGCAGACACTCCACCCTCAAACATTTGCTTTACCAGTTTTTTCTGGTTTTCAATCATCTGCTCCAGTTCTTCACATTTTCTTCCGTAACTTTCCCGAAAATCATCGAACTCCTCTTTGCTGATCAATCCCTCTTTCAAGTCATCACCCAAAGATGCTTTCAGGCTGTAATAACGGTTATATTCTTCCTGCAACTTACTAATCTGCGTATCATAACCGATTACCTGATCGTAACTGACTTTCATTTCACAAAGTTCTTCCATAATCATCTGATAGTCTACGAAAAGTGCCGTATATGCCTGAATCTCTTTCAATACAATCCTTTTCAGCACCTCTTCCGGAATACTGTGTCTGGTGCAATCTCCACCTTTATTTTTTGTCTGGCAAATATAAAAGGCTTTTTTCTTTCCCTTATACTGATTTACCCTGCGTATCATCGGTGTATGGCAATCTCCGCAAAATACAAAACCCGAAAAAAAGTTTGCACTGTCCGATGTTTTCGATGCCCTGCCATCATACTGAAGTAGCTTCTGCACCACATCAAAATCATTCTGCCTGATTATTGCCGGATGCGTATTTTCTACTTTCACCCACTCTGATTCTGGCTTATCCAGACGTTGCTTTACCTTATAGCTGATTCGTTCCTGCTTGCCTTGCACCATGTTTCCAATGTAAACCTCGTTGGTCAGAATCCTTTTAATCTGCACTGCCGACCATTTCGGTGTGTCTGAGCTGTGAAATCCAGAATTGTAATTCTCGCCATTTGCCTTTTTATATTCTTTTGGCGACTGCACATGACGTACATTCAGTTTTTCTGCGATTGCTCCAAGACTGAATCCATCAATTTTCCACGAAAATATTTTTCTTACAATATCTGATGCATAAGAATCAATCACCAGACAATTCTTATTCTCTGGATCTTTGCAGTAACCATACGGTGCAAATGCTCCAATAAATTCACCTTTTTCACGTTTGATTTTCTGGTGGCTTCGCACTTTACCGGAAATGTCCCGACAATAGCTTTCATTTACGAAATTTTTGATTGGAACTACAAATGACTTCTCTGAAAAATCTGCTGTTTTACTGTCAAACTGGTCTGTAACTGAAATAAAACGCACATTTAAAGCCGGGTAGGTCTTTTCGATCCATCGCCCGGCTTCTATATATTCTCTTCCGAATCTGGATAAGTCTTTTACAATCACGCAATTTACTTTTCCAGCTTCTATATCAGTTGTCATTCGTTTAAACTCAGGTCGATCAAAATTTCCTCCTGAGTATCCGTCATCCACATATATATCAAAGATCTGAATATCCGGCTGGCTTTTTACAAAGCTCCGAAGTAACTCTCTCTGATTTGCAATGCTGTTGCTCTCTGACTTCGCACCGCCCTCTTCCATATCATCTTTCGATAATCGAAGATACAATGCAGCATCGTATATATCTGGCATATTCATTTGCATCTGTTCCATTTTACATCGCTCCCAACTTACTTATTCCATTGAATTTGAAGTCAGAAACCATGTATCACGTTCATTTTCCCTGACCTCACATTAACATAACATCTGTACCTTTGCAAGACATTTTAATACATCAACTCCGTCCTTTTTCTCAGATAATCACTAATGGCATCTGTGGCATCCATTTCTCCTGTCATCTCCACAACCACTACATATCCTTCATTCATGTGAGCATACGGCTGATCGCCGGATTTATCCAGAAAAGTTTCCACTTTCTCAGAAATAGCTTTATCCATATCAGGAATTAAATCTTCAATGTCCTTTAACTGCTCCAGATCAACACTAGAATCTATTACCGACTGATTCACCATGATGCTCACCTCTTTTCCAACATATTCTTTGTATCAGTTGTCCTATACCTACAATTTTCTCAATCACATCACCTTACCTTTCACATTTTGTTCTCAAATTTTATCTATTACTATGGCATTGCATATTCTGTTCGGCGTGTTGGCTTCCATTTGTATAACCCGTTGTCAACGTCACAGTCAACCTCTATCAGAGTATTTCTGAATACTGCCAGCTTCTTCGCAAGCTTACCAGTCGTTTCCGGAGTATCTTCGACGCTCGCCCATAAAATCATTTACAGGGTTATGGCATCTGTGAGATCAGATTATACAGCTCATGTAATTTTCAAGGTACAAAAGAGTTTTTTTGAATATCCTTTCACTTATTACAGCCTGGAAACACCAAAATGTTGTTCACTTCAAAAAAATCCTCTCACTAATAAAGCCT